>Ga0066418_1000152_pt1 | contig 26137 bp, 18 predicted proteins | sample LakWasMet26_LOW6_2_FD_59545 | JGI IMG/M metagenome (GOLD analysis project Ga0066418, IMG submission 59545) | Freshwater sediment methanotrophic microbial communities from Lake Washington under simulated oxygen tension - Sediment Metagenome 26_LOW6 | ecosystem: Environmental > Aquatic >... | reverse complement strand
GCGGCAGCGCGGTGAGGGGGCCGACGGCCGCGTACCCGACCCGTCAGGCCACCGCTCTAGTACCGCCGCCGCCGCGTCAGGCCCAGGCCGAGCGCGCACGCCAGCACGCCCGCGAGGCCCCCTCCCGAGGACGATCGCGCCCCCGCACGGCAGGCGCAGCCGGGGCCCACCAGGGAGTCGCCGACATCCCCGACGGCCGCGGCCCCTCCGTCGGCGTCGCACTGCGGCGGACAGCGGCCGAGGGGGCGGCAGATGGCGCACGGGTCCTTGCCGTCGTCCTCGACGGGGGGATGGGCGTTGGTCACCTCGGCCGCCATCGCTCCGCCATCCGGAACGAAGAACGACCCGACATCGTCGGGCCGCGGCACGTCGGCGGCCGGCGGCAGGTCGACCGGGATCACCACGTCGGCCGGCGGCAGCGACGCATCGACGGGCAGCGGGACCCACGCGTCGGGCAGCGAGAAGCCCAGGTCCGGCGGCGGCCCGGCGTCGACCGGCGGAGGCGGCGGGCCCGCGTCGAAGGCAGGCGGCGGCTCACCCGCGCGCACGCAGCGGGCGGCGGTCGCGGAGGCCTGCGCGCAGGTGCTCCCGGCCGCGGCGCAGTCGGCCTCGTAGCCCATGAACATCCCGTCGCTGCAGCGCGCGATGCGCTGCGGCGCCACGCAGAAGGTCACCTCCCCTCGCGTCGCGGGGCAGAGCGTCGACACGCAGCGCGACCCCAGGCTGTCCTCGACGCAGCGCCCACCCATGGCGCCGCAGTCGGCCTGCGCGGTGAGCTGCCCGTTGAAGCACCGGCCGCGGTAGCGCCCGAGCCAGCAGGTGTCGTGCTCCCCCTGCGGGCGGCACGCGAAGAACACGCAGCGCGCCCCGAGGCTGTCGTCGACGCAGCGCGCCCCGTAGGCCCCGCAGTCGCCCGCCGGAGACTGCGCCACGCCGTCGCGGCAGCGGGCGATGTACCGACCGGCGAGGCAGGTGTCGTACGTGCCGCTCCGAGCGCACGAGGGGGAGGCGCAGCGGGCGCTGGTCCCGTCCTGCACGCAGGTCGCGCCGTAGGCGCCGCAGTCGCCCTGCGACACCAGCTGGCCGTTGCGGCAGTGGCCGATGTACCGGCCGAGCCAGCAGGTGTCCTGCTCGCCCAGCGCGGGGCAGGCGAAGAACACGCACCGCGGCCCGAGGGTGTCGCTCACGCAGCCCGCGCCGTAGGCCCCGCAGTTGCCTCGAGTGCAATCGCGCGAGACCAGCGTCGAGGCGCCCTCGCAGCTCGGGGCGCAGGTCTGCGGCGGGGGAGTTCCCGGGGTCGCGGCCGCGTCGCAGGCCGTGGCGTCGGCCGCGCGCAGCAGGGGGTACGGGTCGACGTCGTTGCTGTAGTTGCCGTCGCGGTGGACGTTGAAGTGAAGGTGCGGCGCGGTGCCTCGCGTGCCCGTGTCGCCGAGGGTGCCGATCACCTGCCCGGCGACCACCCTGGCCCCGACGCCGATGCCCGGCGCGATGCTGTCGAGGTGACCGAAGTAGTAGCTCCAGCCGCAGGAGTCCTCGATGGTCACGCGCAGCCCCGAGGTCGACGACACCTCTCCGGCGCGGGTGACCCGCCCCGCCCGCACCGCGACGATGGGAGCGCCTCGCGGGGCGAAGAGGTCGTTGCCGTGGTGGTCGCCGCCGTAGTCGGAGTTGTCGGGGCTGCCGCCGGGGTGCGGGGCGCAGGTGAAGTTGTTCCAGGCGCGGTCGTAGCCGCCGTTGTGCGGGGCCGCGATGGGGTAGCGCTCGATGGCGGGGTCGCAGGTGACGGCCTGCGCGACGAGCACCGTGTCCTCGCCGCCGTCATCGCCCTGGAGACCCTGGGGGCATCCCGCGACGACGAGCGCCAGCAGGGCCAGCGATCTCCACCGGCACCACGCACCGCGCGCTGCGTCGCTCATGGCTCTGCCGTTGCCTCAGTGACCCAGCGGGTACCAGGGATCGGGCTTGCGGCCGAGCATCTTCTCCAGCAGCGAGAAGCCCTCGATGGGCTTCCACTTGCGCTTGTACTCGACGAGCCCCCAGGCGGCCTCGATGGTGAGCTCGATCTCCAGCCCGCCCCACTTCAGGTCGTACTCGACCGCGGGCATCCGCGACACCGGGGCCTTGGCCTCGGCGGTGATGCTGGTGGAGCCGTTGACGTCGAGGTTGAGCGCGCTCTTCTTCATCAGGAAGAGGTTGCCGCCGGCCTTCACGCTGATCTTGCCGGAGCCCTCGACCTGCGCGCTGGACTTGTCGGCGGTGGTGCGGCTCCACGAGCCGAAGAGCTTCACCTCGCCCTCGAACTTCAGATACAGGTAGAGGTCGCCGATGTAGTCGGTCGTCCACTTCTTGATCCACGGGGGGATGGCGGCGGAGGGGCCGAAGGGGATGAGGAAATACCCCTTGAGCAGCGGGTCGAGCTCGAGGCCCGCGGTGTACTTGTAGAACGCCCGGTGGTCGCCCTCGTTCTCCGCCCACTTGCCGCTGAACTTCAGCTTGGTCTTGAAGAACTCCCAGTCGCCCTGCTTGCCGACCAGCGGCACCATCACCTTGTCGAGGGCCCACTTCAGCCGCTCGGTCTTGTCATTGAAGGTGCGCAGCACGTCGGTCTTGAGCGTGAGCGAGGTCTCCTCCCAGGGGGTGATCTTCACCTCGACGCTCCACTGCGTCGGCGGCTTCTTCAGGTCGATGGCGACGCTCAGCTCCCACTCGTCGATGGGGTAGGCGCGCACCTCGAACTGCTTCGTCGGCCCGGTGCAGCAGGTGCAGTTGACGTAGTACGACTTGGGCTGCACCTCGAAGATGCCGAGCGCCTTGAAGCCCCAGCTCTTGGCCACGAAGGAGGAGCTCGCCCCGGTCTTCTCGATCGTCGACGAGAAGGGCGTGCGCACCTCCCAGCGGGGGTGCTCGCCGCAGCCTCCCTTCAGCGTCGACTTGAGCTGGATCAGGTCGTCCTGCCGCCCCGGCACCACCTCCAGGATGCCGGCCTTGTTGGCCTTGCGGCCGTTGTGGGCGCACGCGGCCTCGATGGCGAGCAGCTCGCAGACCACCGCGGCCTTCACCGCGGGCGGAGGCGTCGCCGGGCCCTTCGAGGCGGGCTCTCCCCGGGCGCCTGCGTTGGCGACGGGCGCCCGCTGCACCGGCGCGCCGGGGTGGCGGAAGGCGATGTGCCGGGCGCGCAGCAGGCGGACCAGCACCGTCGAGGCGACGTCGTCGTTGTGGATGTTGCGCAGCGCGATGGGGTCGACGGAGGGGAAGTACGAGTTCGACCCGAGCGACTGGAGAATCTGCGCCCGCTGCGGGGCCGTGAAGGTCGACAGAAACGACTCGGCGCTGGCGTAGGGCACCGGGACCCCCGAGGCCACCGAGGCCGGCGGGTGAAGGAGGAGCTCGAAGCGCGTTCCAAGTCGGTTCTGGATGAGCATGAGGGGTCCTCTCGACTCCCCCGGGAGACCCTTGACGGCGACGGGGGAAGGCGGCGGGTGATCGGGAGACCCGCGGAGCCTATCGCAGGTACCCCGCGTCCACCAACGGCCGTCCGGGCCGTGATAGCGTCGCAGCCTACACCTTCCACACACCCATCAGCGATGGAGACTGAGGCGCCATGACCACGCAGGAGCACTCGAATTACACGGTCGTGTTTCGCACCACGGCGGAGTCTGCGCCGGACCTCTACGTACGGCAGATGGACGGCCACGAGGGGCTCTCGCAGCTCTACGCCTTCGACCTCATCGTGGAGACGTCCACCGGCGGTCCGCTCGCGTTCGACGTGGTCGAAGAGCTGCTGGTGAAGGACGCCTGGCTGGCCTTCGGGGAGAACGAGGAGCACAAGGTCCACGGGGTCATCCGCGAGGTCGAGATGCTCAACATGAACGAGCCCTCGCCGGTGCTCTACCACCTGCGCCTGGTGCCGAAGTTCTTCGACACCACCCTCACCGCGGGCTCGTGGGTCTACCAGGAACTCTCCGCCCCGCAGGTCATCAAGGACGTGCTCACGGAGGCCGGGTTCCACGACGGCGACGACTACGAGCTGCGGCTGTCGAAGACCTACAAGCCCTACGAATACAAGGTCCAGTATGAGGAGACCGACTTCCAGTTCCTGTCGCGGGTGATGGAGTACGAGGGGATCTTCTACTTCTTCGAGCACGGCGACGACGGCTCGAAGCTGGTCATCGCCGACGGCAACAACAACTTCGTCGAGCTCGAGGGCTTCGAGTCGCTCACCTACGACCCGCGCGGCGGCACCGCGGGCGGCGAGCACCGCATCAGCGCCCTCACCCGCACGCGCCGCACCGTCACCACCAAGGTGAGCGTGCGCGACTACAACTACCGCACGCCCTCCACCGAGCTCGTCGGCAAGGAGGACGTCGACCCCGACGGCGTGGGCGAGCACGTCTACTACGGCGAGCACTTCAAGGACCCCGCGGGCGGCACCCGCATCGCCAGGCTCCGCGCGCAGGAACTCTTCGCGCACCGCGAGACCTACGCCGGCGCCACCAGCGTCCGAGGCCTGCACCCGGGCCACAAGTTCGCCGTCGAGAACCACTACTTCGACGCCATGGACCAGCAGTACGTCGTCACCGACATCCGCCACTCGGTGCAGCAGGCGGGCATCGACGCGGGCTCCTCGTCGCGCGCCTACCAGAACGAGTTCACCGCCATCCCCTACGCGGTGACCTGGCGCCCGGTGCGCATGACCCCGATCCCGCGCATCGCCGGGGTGATCCACGGCAAGATCGACGCGGGCAGCGACGGCGTGCGCGCGACCCCCCTCGACGAGCACGGGCGCTACAAGGTCATCCTCCCCTGGGACCTCGCGGGCAAGGCCGGCGGCAAGGCGTCCCGGTGGATCCGCATGGCCCAGCCCGCCTCCGGCGGCGGCTACGGCGTGCAGTTTCCGCTGCACATCGGCACCGAGGTCGCGATCATCCACGTCAACGGCGACCCCGACCGCCCGCTCATCATGTCGTCGGTGCCCAACTTCGAGACCGCCTCGCCGGTCAACTCGGGCAACCCCACGCAGAGCCAGATCCGCACCCGTCACGGCATCACCGTGACCTTCGACGACCAGAGCTGAGACGGCCCGCTACGCCCTCGGGGGCGCCGGCGCGAAGTCCTCGCCCGCGGCGAGCTTCGGGTCGGTGCGCCCCACCTGGTCGAGCGTGGCGTCGAACCACTTCGTCTCCAGCTCGCTCATCCGGTGCAGCAGCGAGCCGGTGAGGTCGGCGTGGGTGCAGTCCGCCCGGTCGAGCTTCGCGTGCGAAAGGTCGCAGTAGCGCATGGTGCAGAGCGAGAGGTTGGCCTCGCGCAGGTCGCACTTCACCAGGTTGGCCCGGTCGAGGTCGGCGCGGGTCAGCCGGCTCCGCAGGGCGCTCGCCCCGACGAAGCTCGCCATGCGCAGGTCGGCCCCGCGCAGGTCGCTCTCCTCCATCCGGGCCCCGTTGAACTCCGCCCCGCGGCACTTCGCCTTCACCCACGAGGTGCCGCGCAGCTCGGCGTCGTGGAGCGTCGCGCCCTCCAGCGTGGCCTCGTCGAAGCGGCAGCCGGTGAGGTTCGCCTCGCGGGCGTCGAGGTCGCGCAGGTTGGCCCCGCTGAAGTCGATCCCCGCCGCGGAGGCGCCACGGAGGTCGGCCCCCTCCCACACCGTCGCGCGGTCGACCCGGCAGGTGCCCAGTTGCAAGCCCCGCGCGTCGATGCGGGTGAGGTCGGCGCCCTGCAGCGCGGCGCCCGAGAGCTGCGCCCCCGCCAGGTCGCTGCGGTAGAGCTGCGCCCCGGTGAGGTCGGCCCCGGTGAGGTCGGCCTCGACCAGCACCGCGTCGTGCAGCCGCGCCCCGGCCAGCACCGCGCCCGCGAGCTGCGCCGCGGAGGCGTCCACCTCGGTGAGGTCGCACCCTCGGAAGGACACCCCGGCGGCGTGCACCCCCGCCAGGGACGAGGCGTTCATCGCGCAGCCGTCGAAGGACGCCCCCTCCAGCGTGGCCCCCTCGAAGTTGCACTCGAGGAAGGACGCGTGCCCGGTGCGCGCCTCGTTCCACAACGACGCGTCGAAGAAGCACTGAGAGAAGGCCGCGTAGCGGACATCGCTCGCGCGCAGGTCGGCGCCGGAGAACAGCGCCCCGACGGCGTCGCGCACCCGCAGGTCGGCCCCCTGGAGCACCGCCCCGGAGAAGTTGGCCTCGCGCACCACCGCGGCCTGAAACGACGCCCCCGCGGCCATCACGCCGGTGAGGTCGGCGCCGGTGAGGTCGGCCGCGTCGAAGGTCGCCCTCGCCAGCGTGGCGCGGGTGAGGTCGGCCTTCTGGAGGGTCACGCCGGTGAGGTCGCTGCCGGTGAGGTCGCAGCCCGTGAGGAGCGCGCCGTCGAGCGCCGCGGGCATCGAGCGGATGCCGGTGAGGGTGAGCCCGAGGAGCGTCGCGCCGGTGAGGTCGGCCTCCGCGAGCTCGACCGCGTCGAAGGTGGTGTCCGTGAGGCTGAGCCCCGGGGCCCGCAGCCCCCGCAGGTCGCAGCGGACGAGCTCGCCGCCGTCGCCGAGCGCGTCGGCCCACCAGCCCCGCTCGACGCTGGTGTCCTCGAAGGAGAAGCCCGCCAGGGTGACCTCCAGCCAGAGCACGTCGCGCAGGGCGCATGCGCGAAACTTCACGTCCGTGAGCCCCGCCTCGCCGAGCGCCCACTGCTCGAAGCCGCAGGACTCGAAGACCGCCTGCTGCGCGCTCAGGCCGCGGAAGCGGGTGCGCACGAAGTACGACGGCTCTCCCCGCGCGCCTGCGGTGAAGAGGGCCCCGAGGAGGGTGAGGTCTTCCCAGACGCAGTCTTCCCAGAGGCAGCCCAGGAAGGCCACCCCGGTGAGCGAGGCCACGGAGAGGGAGACGCGACGGAAGACGCAGCCCTCGAAGGCCACGGAGGTCATGGTGAAGGTGTCGAAGGCGAGGTCCTCCAGCGTGACCCCGCGCACCCGGACCCCGGCCAGTCCCCCTTCGGCCATCGCGGCCTGGAACGCTTCGCTTGTGGTGATGTCTTCCATGAAGTCCGCCGCAGAGCCCGTTGAGCCCTTATCCCAGCTTGCCCTGATTGACGGACCTCAAATCCCCTTTGACGACATACCGCCCATTCGCGGTGACGTCGCCCTTGAAGGAGCAGTTCTTGTGAAACTTGGCGTCCTTGTCGACCTTGGTCTTCTGCTTGACCGTCAGGTTCTCGTTGATGAGGGCGTTCTTCTTCACCAGCAGCTCGTCGCGCAGGGTGCTGTGCTTCAGCACCGTGAGGGTCTTGGTCACCTCGGTCGCGCCGTCGAGGGTGCTCATCGTGGAGGCCTTGATGGTCGTGTGGGCGCTGATGAAGGTGCCTGTCGCCAGGGCCTTCATATCGAACTTCCGACACTTCACATCGACCAGCACCACCGCGCGCACCTTGAACATCGCCGCCGCGAAGGCGCCCCAGTTGGTGGTCGCGAAATCCACCGCGGCGACCGCGTTGGCCAGGAAGGCCCCCGCGGTCTTCCAGTCGATGCCCTCCGGGGCGTTGCCGCCGACCTTGATGTTGCAGCTCATATGGATCTTGGCCGCGGCGCGCTCTTCGATGTCGAGAGGAGCACCGCCACCGCCGCCACCACCGCCGCCGCCACCACCCGCCCCGCCTGCGGGCTTCGGCACCTTCGAGGTGGCGCCGTCGCTCCCGGGCACCGGGCCCTCGGGGTTGAACGCGCCGGAGCCGCCCTGCGCCCCGGAGATGCTCGACGCTCCGCCCAGGATGCTCGACAGCGCCCCCGCCGGATCGTCCTTCACCTTGGTCAGACCGCCGAGGATGTTCAGCGTGCCGGAGGTCGTGTCAGACCACTTGCCAACGGTCTTGGCGGTGTCCTTGTCGGTGCCGGCGACCGCCATCACGATGGCGCTGCCCTTGTTTCCGAGGTCGGTCACGCCCTTGGCCACGGTGAGGTAGTCGGCGACGCCGCCCTTCCAGCCCGTCGCCGCGTTGTACAGGTCGTTGCCGGCCTTCACCACGCCGAGGGTGTTGCACACCCCGTTGGTGATCTTCTCCGCCATCTCGGCGGGCTTGCCCTTGTTGACCGTGCCCGCCGGGCCGCCGCTGCCGCAGTCCCCCGGCGCCGTGCCCCCGCCCGCGTAGATCTGGAACTGGCTCTGCGAGTGCGCGCTGGTGCCGCCCACGGAGTAGAGCCCCATGCCGGCCTTGGTCTGCCCGGTGAACGCCGCGAGGGACTGCATCCCCAGCACGCCGGTGGCGCCCACGAAGACGTTCTCCGCCGTGGTGATGGCCGCCCCGGCGCCGCCCGCCGAGCTCCCCGAGCCCAGCGACAGCGTGCTCGCGGAGAACGGAACCTCCGCCCGATAGGCCTGCGCCGTCGCGTCGGCGCCCTTCGGCGAGGCCGCCGCGCGCTCCTCGGCCTTCTTCTTCTGGTCCCCGATGGCGGGCACCGCACCGGGGAAGCTCGCCACGTCGACGTGCCCGGTGGTGCCCGTGACCGGGTCGTCGTTGAGGTCGTTGTCCGAGTCGACGACGCCGCCCTGGTTGGTGACCCCCGGCTGGGACATCGGCTCGTTCAAGGCACCGGTAATGTTGTCAGGCATCGTCCGCAGCTCCCCTCTGAAGGCGCTCTCAGGAGACCTTGGTCTTGCCGCTCACGGACGCGGCGCCCTTGGCCTTGGTCTTCTTCGAGACCTTCACGTCCTTCTTGGCGTCGAGGTTCTTCTCCACCAGCATGTCCTGATGGATCTTCATGTTCTTCGTGACCGTGAGGTTGCCGTCGATCGTCGACTTCTTGGCGTTCTTCACCTCGAGGCTGTGCACCGTCGTCTTCTGCGTGACGTTCAGCGTCTTGGTCACCTCGAGCTTGCTCTCGTAGTCGATGAAGGGGCTGTCGAAGGTGAGCTTCGCCTTGGCGTCCAGCGTCGCCGCCTTCTTCGCCTTCACCTCGACCTTCGCGGTCTTCATCTTCACCGCCCCGATGGCCTTCACCTCGAACTTCAATAGACAGAAGGCGCCCCACACCGTGGTGGTGAAGCTGGTGAGCGCGCCCGCCGTCACGCTGAACTTGTTGAGCGTCTTGTAGTCGAAGCCGATGCCCGCCGAGGCCGTGATCATCGTGCCCGCGACCATCTTGATCTCGTTGACCGCGCGCTCTTCGATGTCCGTCGGGCCCGCCGCGGCGCCGGCCACGCCCGAGGCGACGGTGGCCAGCGCGCCGAGCCCGCCGGCGAGGTCGCCCGACGCGATGGCCGCGCCCACCCCGACCAGCCCGGAGGCCGTCTCCGCGTAGGGGGCCGCGACACCGGCCTTGTCCGACCCGAGATCCTTGCCCGCCTCGCCGATGTTCTTCGCCGCGTCGAGCACCTGCACCGCCACCCCCGCGGCGTTGTCGGCTCCGAGCGCGTCGACGACGTTGCGCCCCAGGCTCGCCGCCGCCAGGCCCACGTTGACAGCCTTCTCCGTGGTCTCCGCGGGCTTCGTCGCGCCCGGCGAGGCCGCCGGCATGCCCGACCCGCAGGCCCCCGGGGCCGTGCCTCCGCCCGCGTAGATCTGGAAGCCCGCGGAGGTGTGCGCCTCGGTCTTGGCCTGCGAGAGCCACGACATCGTGGCGTTGGTCTGCGCGGTGAAGGTGCCGTCGGACTGCACCGTCAGCGTGCCCGCGGCGTCGACCAGGACGCTCCCTACCGTCGTCAGCGAGGCCCCGTCGGGGCAGGCGCAGCGCCCCAGCGCGAGCTGGCTCGTCGAGTGCGGAACGGTGACTGCGAATGTCTGCGGCGTGCTCATCGGCTCCGTCTCCCGGCTAAGAGGGCTCTCAGAGCCCGAAGGTCACCCGCGACTTGAACTCCAGCGTGTCGGTCTTGAGCTTGCCGTCGACGGTCTTGGTGGACTTCACCGTGGTGTTCTTGCTCACCGTGAGGGTGCCCTTCACCTCGGTGTTGCCCTTCACGAAGAGCGCCCCGGTCATCATCGCGTTGCGGTCGACCAGCATGTCGTCGGCGAGCTCGGTCTTGCCGTCGACGCCCATCACCTTGGTGACCTTGGTGATGCCGTTCATCACGATCTTCGCGGACTTTCCCTTGAAGTCCTTGGTCTCGATGTCGATGGAGGCGCTGCCGTCGACCTCGAAGCTGCGAGAGGTGGTCTTGAACGCGTCGAGGGCCTTCACCTCGAACTTCGCCAGCGCGAAGTTGGTGAAGAGCAGCGTGGTGAAGTCCGTCACCAGCAGCGCCTTCACCTCGTATTTGCCGAGGGTCTTGGAGCTGATGATCTGCGGCGCGAGGCCGGAGATCTTCTTGCCAGCGACCATCTTGATGTTGGCGCTGGCCCGCTCTTCGATGTCCGGCGCGCCGCCCGCGATGACCATGCCCGCCGCCGCCCCGATCGAGGAGAAGGCGCCGTGCGACGCGACGCCGAGCACCCCCACGGAGACCGCGTAGGCCGGAATCGAGCCCGAGAAGGTGTCCGAAATGCCGAAGCCCGCGCTGGTGACGGAGAGCGCCGCGCACGCGACCCCGGTGGTCTTCTCGACCGTCGCCCCCGGAGGGCCCGCGTCGGCCGGAGTCGCCGGCGCCGAGAGGCCGCACGCCGCCGGCGCCTTGCCCCCGCCCGCCCAGATCTCGACCTTGCCCTGAGAGTGGATCTTCTGCACCGACGCCGAGAGCATCGACATGGTCGCGTTGGTCTGCGCCATGAACGTGCCCTTGGACTGGATGTCCATCACCCCGACGGAGTCGACGAGCACGTCGCTCTCCGTGCAGAGGCTCACCCCGGGACCGCCCACCGAAGAGCCCATCTGGAGCTCGGTGGTGGAGAACGGGACCTTCACCGACAACAGTTGCGCCGTCATCTCCACCTCATGGGTTCGCGCTCCGAAGCCCCGTCCGGTCTATCACAGTCCCCGCGCCGTCGTGCTGACCCGGCCCGGCATTCTCCACCTGCTCGAAGAGCCCCGCCGCCGCGGTCGATCGGTCGCTCGCAAACACCTCTCGCACCGGCGTCGGCGCCGCGCCCCGCTGGATCGTCCAGAGCACCACGCCCGCCTCCGCCACGCGCGCCGCGAGGGCCGCGTCGACCCCCTCCTCGGCCACCACCGCGAGCTCTCGGGAGAGGGTGCTCACCGTCGCCGTCGCCTCGCTCCCCAGCGCGGCCGCCACCAGGCCCGCCAGCAGCCGCGGGTGCGCCGTGACGTCCAGCAGGTTGGGCGCCTCGACCAGCGCCGCCCCTCTCCCCCCCTCGTCGGCGTAGCGGGCCACCCGGATGGCGTAGCGCTGCCGCTCCAGGTCGAGCCCGGCCTGCGCGCGCAGCGACCCGACGCTCCTCGGGTGCGAGGCCAGCAGCGGCCGCAGCCCGTGCTCGATGTGGCGATCGCACGAGGCCCCGAACACCAGCACCGTGCCATCGCCCGGGGCGGGTTCGTCCACGAAGAGGAGCTCGTCGGCGCGCACGCCCGGGGCCGTGAGCTCCTCGCGGCTCCAGCGGTGCAGCGAGACGGTGCGGGCGGCGCCGCAGGGGCACACCCTCCACGGGTCGCTCCACGAGGGCCCTTCCTGGAGGTAGAAGCGCAGGTCGCGCTCGAGGGTCTCCGGGTCGGGGATGGGGCCGAAGGGCGCGACGCGCAGGTCGATCGGCCGCCCCGCCACGCCCTCCCTGGAGGCCGTGAGGAACATACCCTCCACGGTAAGAACCACCCCCGGCCGCAGCCGCTCGATGGCCCCGAAGAAGCCCTGCAGGGTCTCGATGCGGTCGAGGCAGTGGGTCACCGCGGCGGCCGCCATCGTCGACAGGGAGAAGCCCCGGCGGAGCCCCTCCTCGGCCACCGTGGGGAGCTCGACGGGCCAGCGGGCGTTGCCCTCCTCGACCCAGACCGTGTCGCCCTCCCGGCGGGCGCCCAGGCCCCGCGCGGCGGCGAGCAGGGCGATGCGCGCGTCGAGCACGTCGTGCCGGAGCATCATCACCAGCACGGTGTCGGGGCGCTCCGCGAGGGCGGGCTCGGAGCGCAGCCACTGCCACGCCGGGTCGGCGGTGACCCTCCCGGAGAGCCCGTAGGCCCGCAGGTCGGGGTCGCTCTGGAGGGCCTCGCTGAAGTCCGCACGGAACCCTTCGGCCGAGAGGGGGAAGGCCGCCAGCGCGAGGCCCTCCTCCACGGGTGCGAGCGCCCCCTGCGCCTCGGCGATCACCTTGCGCCAGGCGCCCCACACCGTCAGCGGCACCCCGAAGACGCCGTGGAGGATCTCCTCGGACACCTCCTCGAGGAAGGACACCGCGCCGCCCGGCGGGCTCCTCCCGTAGCGCACCGCCCTCACGGCCTCGTCCTGGTAATGGACCTCGATCACCAGCTCGGCGCCGCTGCCGGGCATCGCGTGGAAGAAGCGCGCGGCCGAGAGGGAGAGGCTGATCGCCGGGGCGCCGCAGCGGCACGCGTCGACCCGGTCGACCTTGTGCAGCGCGAGGTGCTGCGACTCCACGAAGGCGCGCAGCTCCGCGAGGTCCCAGCAGGGGCGCCGGCCGCCGTCGCCGAGCTGGAGGAAGCCCTCGTAGGCGCGGGTGTCGAGGCTCCACTGCTGGCAGCGGGTGCAGCGCAGCACGCGGTGAAGGCTGTCGGGCGCGAGCGTGAGGTGACGGGTGAGGGCCGCCCGGTGGGCGCGGCAGCGCTCGAGCACCGTCGCGAGGTCGTCCCGTGCGGAGGCGCTCATCCCTGGTTGTCGGGGTCGAGGATCGTGCGATGGAGCAGCGCCAGCTCGAGCTGGGCGCGCTCGGTGCGGGCCCGCCATAGCTGGGCGCTGGTGAGGTTGGCCCCCCGGAGGTCGGCCTCGACGAGCAGCGCCGCCTCGAAGCTGGCCTCCATCGCGTCGACCTTGAGCATCACGGCGCCGGTGAGGTTGGCCTCGTGGAAGCGCGCCCCCTTCAGCGAAGCCGCCGTGAAGTTGGCTCGCTCCAGCGTCGCCCGCGCGAACTCGGCCTTGTCGAGCATCGCCTCGCCGAGCTGCGCGCCCCGCAGGTTGGCCTCCTCGAAGTGCGCCTCGACGGCCTTGATTCTCCGCATCGAGGCCTCGGAGAAGTCGGCCTTCTCGTCGGCGCGGAGGTTGGTCATCACGGCGTCGTCGAAGACCGCCCGGGCGAACTTCACCGACTCGAAGGTCGCGGAGACCAGCGAGGCCCCCTCGAAGTGCGCCTGCTCTCCGCGCGACCCGCTGAAGTCCGCGCCGTCGCACACGCTCTCCCGGAAATCACAGGCGTTGAGCGAGCACTGGAGAAACTCCGCGCCCTTGAGGTTGGCCTTGAAGAGCCGGGAGCCCGTCCACGCCGAGCCCTCCGCCGTCGCTCCCTCGAAGCTCGCCCCCTCGGCGTTGACCCTCACCGCCGTCACCCCGGTGAGGTCGGCCCCCTCGAAGGACGCCCCGACGAAGTCCCCCTCGCTGAGGTCGGCGTGGTCGAGGATCGCGTCCTTGAAGACCGCGTCGCGCAGCACGCAGCCCCGCAGATCGGCCCGGCTCATGATGGCCTCGCTGAAGTCCTGCCCCGTGAGGTCGAGCTCCGAGAGGTCGACGCCCGTGAGGTCGGCGCCCATCAGCGGCAGCCCGTAGGCGCGGTGCCTCAGCACGTCGGCGCGGGTGAGCCCGGGGGCCTCCTCCGCCTCTTCGGCCTCGGGCTCATCGGGCTCGTCATCGGGGAGCGCCCTCAGCTCCTCGGGGACCTCGAGGCCCTGCGCGTCCATGCCGGCGCGCACCGCGGAGGGCTGCGGCATCGGCGGGGCGGGCGGCGCCGCGGCCAGCGCCGAGACCTGGGCGATCATCGCCGCGTGGGCGGCCGGGTCGGCCCCCGGCGCGGGCCCCTTCTCCTGCATGGACTTCGCGAGGTCGGCGAGGAGCATCTCCGTCGTCGCCCTGGGAGGCGGCAGCGCGGCGGCCTCCTCGGAGGGCGGCTCGACGGCCTCCAGGTCGGCGTCCTCCGCGACGGCCTCCTGCTTCTTCCGCTCCAGCCATTGCTGGTAATGGCTCAGCGGGTATCCGGCATCGAGGGGCTCATGGAGGAAGAAGAAGGTCTCCACCTCGAGCATCTTCTCGCCGACGCCTTCGAGCAGGCCGCGCCAGACGCACTGGCACTGCTCCTTGTCGCCATCGAGGAGGATGGTGTCGAGCCTCAGCGGAACCTCGATGAACTCCACCGCCGCCCCCCGGCGCAGCTCGGCGAAGCAGCGCGCCCGAAGCCCCGGCAGCCGGGAGCGGAAGACGCTCTGCGAGGCCGTGAGGTTCTGGAGGCCCACCGCCTCGTCGCCTCGCCAGTACCCCTCGGCGTGCTGCGATGTCGGGGCGCTCAGGTAGTAGCTGTAATCGAAGTCGTCGGGCAGCCAGGGCCAGCGGGTCTTCAGCCAGCGCTGGTCGTAGGTGCCCGCCTTGCGGGTGCGCTCGGGCCACGACGGGGGAACGGGGGCGAAGCACGAGGGGCGCGGCCGGTCGCTGGCGCTGGAGATGAGCTCGGCGCTGTCTTCGAGGTTGGGCAGGAGCACCCGGCGGCCCAGCTCCGTGTCGACCGGGGCGATGCCTCGGCCGATGGGGTTGCGCGCGTAGCCGGGGCCACCGAAGGCGAGCTCCCAGCGGATGGGGATGCGGTGGAAGGGCGCCGGGGCGCTCACGGCGCCGTAGCCGTCGAAGGTGCGGTCGCCGAAGACCGCGAGGCTGCGGGACACCGCGCCGACGCGGAAGCCAGCGAGCAGGCTACCCGCGGGCTCACCCCCGGGGGCGTGCGCGTGACCGACGAAGTGACACTCGGCGCGCGGCTTGAGCACGGCGAAGTCGCTGTCGAGGCGCAGCGACTGGTTGGGGTCGTCGTCCCAGTGGAGCGGCCCGGTGGTGAGCGCCTGCTCGGCGGCGATGGCGCACGCCCCGTCGTGCACCAGGTCGAAGGTGCCCTTCAGGAACACCATCAGCGCCCCCTCCGGGGGCCTGACCTGCCATGGGAGGAAGCCGAACTCGAATGGGGTCTCTTTGACGATTCGCAACGTCGATCAATCTTCGGATGGGGGAATGAGGGTTTGCCGGTCGACGATCGTCAACCGACACGCTCAACCGACAATGATGACCGTGGTCTGGCTCGGGGCGATCTGGGCGCCCGCCGGGGCGTTGGCGCTCATCCCGTTCTGCCCCGTGGGCTTGAGCACCGTGATGGCGTCGGAGCCCTCGAACTTCACGTTCGAAGCCCCCATTTTGTAGGAGGTCTTGTTCATGTTGACCTGGCTCATCATGCCGAAGAGCGTGCCGGCCTCGTCGCCCTGCGAGCGGCTGATGCTGCTCGACTTGGTGACCGCGTCCTTGCCGCAGATCTTCACCTTGCCCGCGGTGCCCGAGGCCTGCATCACCATCGAGATGTTGGGGAAGGGCACCGGCACGAAGGGCGCCGGCGGCGCGGGGACCTTGCACACATCCGGGAAGGCCATGCACTGGCCGCCACCCTTGGAAGACGCTGGAAACATCGCGTTAGCCTCTCCGTTGACGCTTCAGGCCAGATAGACCTTGTCGCCCTTGATCTTGACGTCTTCCTTCGCCTTCACGACCGCGCGCTGCCCCAGCAGGCTGACGGTCTTCTCGGCGACCAGGCGCAGCCGCCCGGCGCGGGTCTGCGAGAGCTCTTCGACCTCGCGGTAGGTGTTCTTCGCCCGCTCGATGATGCGCTCGGCGCGGGTCTCGATCACCCCCACGGCGCTCTTCACCCGCTCGAAGGTGGCGCTGAGCGAGCGGCCCTCCACCCGGGCCTCGCCGATCTTCGCGTGGAGCGACGGGGTGTCGAGCTCGAAGCCCTCCGCCGCGACGATCTTCACCTTGCCCCGCGGGGCGCGCAGCTCGAGGTCGCCCTCCGGGGCCACGATGACCGTGACCCGGGTGCTGGTGTTGTGCTCGAAGAGCAGCCGCCCATCGGCGTCGACGACCCGCAGGATCTCCGCGTCGAGCGCGCTGCGGGTGATCGACGCCGAGATGCCCGTCACCGTCGTGAGGGTGCCCGTGGACTCCGACTCCTGCGCCGCGACCGGGGCTTCACTGTCGTCTCGGGTCATGTGAGCACCGCCGTCGTTGACGAGATCCCTCATCGCACGGTTACTCGCCCGCCCGGAGACCGTCAAGCACCACCCTCGGCGGCTCAGCGCCCCCGGGGCCAGAGCGTGAGGTCGAACACCGTCACCCGCCGCTGGATGGTCGCGCCGTCGGTCTGCCACGCGAGGGGGTTGAGCCCGTCGGGGGCGATGAGCGCCGGCACCGACACGCCTCGCGGGGCGTCGACGTCCGCGCCCGGGTCGCCCACGCGGTACGTGTGGCCTCCCGGGTGGAGGTAGTGCACCAGCCGATCGGCGGCGCCTCCGAAGCCCGCGCGGGCGCGCCGCAGCACCTGCTTGTCCGACGCGAAGGGCACCCGGAAGTTGGAGTACGTCGGGTCGCCCCGGCCGGTCTCCACCACCAGCCGGCGCGGGGCGATCATCGCGTGGTAGTCGGACACCTCGACGTACTCGCGCACGTCCGCGTGCTGCCACTGCCAGCAGAAGTGCGGCGCCCGGAAGGTCATCACGTTGAGGTCTGGGGAGAAGCCCGCCGCGACCACGGTGCCGATGCGCGGGTCGAGCGCCCCGGCGATGGTGGCCACCTCGCCGCCGAGCGAGAGCCCGGTGACCATCACCCTGGCGGCGTTCACGTCCGGGCGCGCCAGCGCGTAGTCGAGCGCCCTCGAGGCGTCCCACGCGCGCTCTCCGTCCTCCGCCCAGTCGGTGTCGAAGCCCGCGGAGGCGATCGCGGGGTGCGGCCCGTTGCCGCTCGCGGGATCATCCCCGCCGGGCAGGTCGGTATAGAGCGCCGCCCGCTCGGCGTAGGGCCGGTGCGAGATGTCCACCGCGACGACCAGGTAGCCCCGCCGGGCATACCCGTCGCCGTACCAGTAGTACGAGCTGGGATCCATCATCTGCCGCGCGCTGCCCCAGTGCCCGTTGACCGCGAGCACGACGGGGTATCCCCCGGGGGGCGCCGGGGTCGTGGGCGTGGCCATGTACACGTGCGAGCGGCGCGTGATGGCGGGGCCTCCGCGGGCGTCGTCGAGGGTGTGGTCGAGCTGCAGCTCGCTCAGGGTGTAGGCCTGCGGCCGGGCGAGGTCGTCGTCCCTCTCGCCGGGAACGTTCCGGATGGCGATGGGCGGCGCCCCCGAGTTGAGCACCGTGACCCTCGTCGCCGTGGGCCTCGGGTCATCGCCCATCATCATGTGCCGTAGCTGACGCCGCGCGCGCTCCCTCCACGCGGCCTGCGTCGCGGGAGGGCGGGCGGTCATCCCGTGGCCCAGCACCTCGGCGCGGACGCCGCTCCAGGCCACCGTGGCGGTCGACGCGCTGGTGGTGGCGAGGCCGCTGAGGGTTCGGCCCCGGACGGCGCCCTCGTAGTGCCAGGTGACGCCGCGGTCGTCCACGTCTGCGGAGAGCGTCGAGCCGTCCCAGGAGACCGACGAGAGGTCGCGCTGCTCCTCCTCGTCGAGCGCGGCGTTTCGCTCGGTGGCGTGCACCTTCATCGTCCCGACGAAGCCCCCGTCGGGCGCCCGGTCGATCTGCAGCCGCCCCCGGCGCCCGTCCTCCCAGCGCAGGTCGAAGGTGCGAGGGACGATGTCGCGGTCGAGGAGCGTCGCGTTCCACCCGGTGACGTGGCCGCGGAAGCGCGTGGCCACGGGCTCGTCGTCGCCGATGTCGCCGATGGCGAAGCGGCCCATCATCGTCCCCTCGACCAGGTCGGCCGTGAACCACCGGCGCGCGCCTTCGCCGTCCACGCGGAAGCGCAGCCGGGCCGCCGCGGGCTCCCAGACGAGCGCCGAGAGCGGGTACACCGTGGAGGGCGGGGCCTCCAGGCTGAGCGTTCCGCGGTAGCTGCCCGCCTCGGAGCCCGAGGTGATGCGCAGCGTCTGCCGCACGCCATCGGTGTTGAGATACCAGGTGCCAATGGGGTTGTCCGACCGCGGCTCCTCCATCGGGGTCGCATAGCCGCCTATGGGCTGGGCTCCTTCAATCGACAAGGGAGAGCCGTCGGGGCCCGTCGCCGCGGATGCGTCTTCCTTGTCCGCTGTGGACGCGGCGCCCGACGGATCGGCAGGGGCGCCCGCAGGGTCAGCGCAACCCATCAGGACAAGGGTCGCCAGCGCGACCCGCATTGCGGCCAGCATGTCTCGATCCTCCAAGAGGGAAGTGGGACGCCGACAGGCGATATCCCTATCGTCGTTATCGCGCCTCTCCATGAGGAAATCGACGGACGAACTTCAATGAAGAAGGCTATGGATTCCCGCCCGCGCCGGCTGCGGAGGAGGAGGCCGTCGGGCGACGATCGCGACGCGGCTCATTTCGAGTGCCGGGCGATGTCCAATGAAGAGGGGGTGGATTCCTGGTCACGTCGCCCGCGGGGCGGCGTCCATGACCGCGGACATGGCCCCTGGGCGTCACTCCCCGAGGACGCGCCTCAGGAAGCGATCGAGCTGGTCGAGGTTGTCGAAGCCGATCTCCACGGTGCCGGAGCTCATCGCCCCGTCGGTGCGGATCGCCACCGGCATCCCGAGGGCGCTCTCCAGCTTCTTCTCGAGGTCGCGCACGTTGGCTGTCGAGGCGGGGGTCGGCTCCTTCGCCGGGTCGGGCGTCGCCGGGGCCTTCGGGCCCTCCAGCTTGCGCCGCGCGAACTGCTCGGTCTGACGCACCGACCAGCCCTTCTCCGCCGCCACCCTCGCGAGCCTGGTGATCTCGCCGGGGTCCTTCAGCGAGAGGATGGCCCTCGCGTGGCCCTCGCTCAGCTCCCTCGCCACCACGCGCTCCTGCACCTCGTCGGGGAGCTGGAGCAGCCGCAGGGTGTTGGCGATGGTCGAGCGGTCCTTGCCGATGCGGCGGGAGAGCACGTCCTGCGTGTAGCCGTGCTCGTCCATCAGCCGTCGGTAGGCGGTGGCGGTCTCCACCGGGTCGAGGTCCATGCGCTGGACGTTCTCCACCAGGGCCAGCTCGAAGGCCGACTCCGGGTCGACGTCCTTGATGACCACCGGGACCTCTCGCAGCCCGGCCTTCTGCGCCGCGCGCCAGCGGCGCTCGCCCGCGATGATCTCGTAGCCCTCTTCCTCGTCCGAGCGTCGGACGACCAGCGGCTGGATGAGCCCCTGCTCCTCGATGCTCCGCGCGAGCTCCTCCAGCGCCGGCTCGTCGAAGCGCTTGCGGGGCTGGTCGCGCCTCGGGTGGATGCGCTCGATGCCCACCATCTGGTACGGGCTCTCCGCCCTCGCCGCCGCCGCCGCCGCGATCTGCGTCACCGGCAGCAGCGCGTCGAGCCCACGGCCCAGCGCGCGCCTCGGCTCCTTGGTCTCCGCGGGCTTCTTGCCCTTGTCGTTGCTCATGACCGTCCGCCCGCTGCCGCCGCCGGGGCCTTCGCCCCCATGAGCTCCTTCGCGAAGGCGAGGTACGCCTGGCAGCCCTTGGAGGCCACGTCGTAGAGGAGCACCGGCTTGCCGAAGGAGGGCGCCTCGCTCAGCCGCACGTTGCGCGGCACCACGTTGTCGAACACCCGGAAATGCTTCCGGAGCTCCTCCGCGACCTGGCGCGCGAGGTTGCTGCGAGGGTCGTACATGGTCAGCAGCACGCCCTCGATGGAGAGCTTCGGGTTGCGCGTGGCCTTCACCCGCTCGATGGTGCCCACGAGCTGGGCGATGCCCTCGAGGGCGTAGAACTCGCACTGCATCGGCACCAGCACCGCGTCGGCGGCGACCAGCGCGTTGAGGGTGAGCAGCCCCAGCGAGGGCGGCGTGTCGAGGATCACGTAGTCGTAGCGCTTGCGCACCCGCTCGAGGGCGTCGCGCAGCAGCAGGTCGCGGCGCTCCATCTCGATGAGCTCGACCTCGGCGCCGACCAGGGCGGGTGAGGCGGGGCAGAGCTTGAGCGTGGGGAGCGCCGTCGGGACGATCACGTCCTCGAGCCGCGACTGGCCCAGCAGCACGTCGTAGGTGCCCCGGGTGACCCCGCCGCTCGGGCTCACCCCGACGCCGCTGCCGGCGTTGCCCTGCGGGTCCATGTCGATGAGCAGCACGCGCTTCTCGGCGGCTGCGAGCGACGCCGCGAGGTTGACGCTTGTCGTGGTCTTTCCCACTCCGCCCTTCTGGTTGGCGATCGCGTAGACCCTGCCCATGACAACCGCGTTCTCCTACAGCCGACGCGGACCTTCGCCGTCGGGCCGCGACCACTAACCCCACCCGCCCGACCCTGTCCAGCGTCCTCGGCCCTCGCGCCCACCATGGAGGGCCGATCGCAAGAATTCACCGCCATTCCCAGAGGAGCGACGCCATCGCCGACACAAAATGGATTTCCCAGGGCTGGGGGATACATTGGCGGCAGATGTAGGTGCAGGTGGCACCAACACCTTCACAGGTCGGATGCGTCTCGGGGGTGGTCGGCGGTTGCCGTCGCGCCGGGCGAACGCGTCTCCACGAGCAGCGAAGAGGGTATCGATGTCGAGGTTCTACCGTTCGTTCGAGGATTTTGCGCGTGACGAGATCGCCCCGGGCAACCGGGTGGGCTGGTCGATGGACGAGCTCGAGATCGAATCCACCATCGTCGAGGACCTCAACCTCGACGACGAGGACGAGGACTACGAGGACGACTGAGCCAGCGTTTGCCCGGGCGGCGGGGTGCGCGGATACTGCCCGGCCTCTTGGCATCCCTGCGCGACACCATTCAGCACCGGCTCTCCCGCGAGCGCGGAACGCTCTACCGCGACGCCCCCTTCCGGGTCGCCCTGACCTACCCATCGCCCTACCGGGTCGGCATGTCTTCCCTGGGTTACCAGGTGATGTATCGCGAGCTCAACAGCCGCGACGACCTGGTGGCCGAGCGGGCCTTCGCCCCGGACGACTTCGCCCAGGCGCGCAAGCACCGGGAGACGGTGCTCACCTACGAGTCCATGCGCCCGCTGGGCGACCACGCCGTCGTCGCCCTCTCGGTGGCCTACGAGAACGAGCTCGGCGGGGTCATCGAGACCCTCGAGCTGGGCGGCATCCCCGCGCTGCGCGAGGAGCGCAACCCCAGGCGCCACCCCTTCGTGCTGATGGGCGGGCCCCTCACCTTCTCCAACCCGACGCCCCTCGCGGCCTACGCCGACGCCGTGGTCATGGGCGAGGGCGAGCAGGTGGTGCACGACGTGATGGACATCCTCACGTCCGAGCTCGACCCCGAGGTGAGGCTCAAGAAGCTCGCCGATCACCCCAACGTGTGGGTCCCGGCGGTGCACGGCGAGGCGCTGGCGAAGATCGCCGCGGCCGACAACGAGACCAAGCTCCCGGCCTACGCGCAGATCATGACGCCCGACACGGAGCTGTCGGACATGTTCCTGGTGGAGACCGAGCGGGGGTGCTCGCGGCGGTGCCAGTACTGCGTGATGCGAAGGAGCACCAACGGCGGCATGCGCCTCGCGACGATGGAGAGCATCCTCGCCCGCGTCCCCGCCGACGCGAAGAAGGTCGGCCTCGTGGGCGCCGCGGTGAGCGACCACCCCCGCATCATCGAGATCATCGACGCCTTCGTCGACCGGGGCATGGGCGTCGGCCTCTCGTCGCTGCGCCCCGACCGCATGACCGACCGCTTCGTCGCGGCCCTGAAGCGCGGCGGCTACCGCACGCTCACCACCGCCATGGACGGCCCCAGCGAGCGCCTCCGGGGGATGCTCGAGCGCCACGCCAAGATCAAGCACATCGAGCGCGCCGCCGAGCACGCCCGCGCCAACGGCATGCTCACCATGAAGCTCTACCTGATGGTGGGCCTGCCCTCGGAGACCGACGACGACATCGACGAGTGCGTGGAGTTCGTCTCCGGGCTCAGCAAGGTGATCCCCATCGCGCTGGGCATCGCGCCCTTCGTGTCGAAGCGAAACACCCCCCTCGACGGCCTCGGCTTCGCGGGCATCGACGTGGTGGAGCACCGGCTCGACCGGCTGCGCCGTGGACTGAAGGGCCGGGCCGAGGTGCGCCCCACCAGCGCGCGCTGGGCGTGGATCGAGTGGGTGCTCGCCCAGGGCGGAGAGAAGGCCGGGCGCGCGGTCTACGACGCGACGAAGGCCGGTGGGCGCTTCGCGGACTACCAGCGGGCCTTCGAGGCGGCGGAGGTGGTCCCGAAGCGGAAGAAGCTGTCGGTGCTGCGCTCCGAAGCCGGCGCGGGGGGCTGACGTCCGGTGGCGGAGTCGTGGGAGTCGGTGGAGCGCACGGCCGCGGCGACGATCGACGCCGTGGCGGACGTGCGACGGTGCGCCCTGGAGGGCGAGACCCCATTGCCGCAGCGGTGGCCCGGGCCTGAGGGGCTGACGCGCACGGCGAAGGAGCTCGTCGAGGTCGACCGCGCGAGGGCGGTGCTGGTGGCCGAGGCGGCGGTGTGGATGGCGCTTCGGGCGCCGTGGGCGCGCTACCGGGCCGCGATGGCGAAGGCGCCGGTGAGGCTGCGGGCGGACGACGGCGCGGTGCCGTGGGCGGCGCTGCCCGGGGCCGTGGGCGCGGAGCCGAGCCGGACGCGGAGGGAGCTGCTCCAGGCGGCGGGCGACAAGGGGGCGGTCGCGCTGCGCGACGAGGCCCGCGACGTGGTGGACGCGCTGCGAGAGGTGACCGCGGCGCTGGGCGGCGGGCTCACCGACGCGCTCGGGATGGGCGACGTCGACGAGGACGCGGCGGCGCTGCTGGCGGAGACCGACGACGCCTTCGAGGAGCTCGACGCGTGGGCCGCGAAGGAGGGGGAGTGCGACCCCGCGAGGCTCACCTGGGCCGATCGATTGCACCTGGGGGTAGGCCCTGCGCTGCGGCGGGAGATCCCCTCGGGGAGCCTCGGGCTGCTGGGCACCGCGTGGCTCGCGAGGATCGACCTGGAGTCGGCGCAGCGGGGGATCGTGGACGCCCGAGGGGCGGCGGCGCTGCACGCGGAGGGCGTCGAGGCGTGGGTGACCGAGCCCGGGCGGCGGGCACTCGTGCTGGGGCGGCCGAGGGCGCTCGGGTCGGACGCGGGCGAGGTGCTGGGCGCGCTCGCGGTGTGCGCCGCGGGGGTGACCGCGGCGGGGCTCTCGGCGGGTCAACAGCGGGGCGTGCATCGGGTGCTCGACGGCGCGGCGCACGCGCTGGGTCGGTGGCTGCTGACGGAGCCGGGCTTCCTGGCGAGGGACGCGGGGCTGAGCGGGGCGGCGAGGGAGCGCACGCTGCGGTCGGCGCTGCACGCGGAGCTCGCGCGGATGCGCTGGGACGCGGCGGTGGCGCGCTTCACGGCGGCGGCGATGCGGCGCGAGCCGGGGATGGCCGAGCGCTTCGGGGCGGAGCTGGGTCGCGCGGTGGGGGCGGCGCCGTCGCCGACCTGGGCGGTGCACCTGGTGGCGAGGGCGATGGAGCCGGGCGGCGCGTGGCCGGGGCGATCGGCCGGGAGGGTGGCCGGGCTCTGGTGCGCGGTGGCGACGAGGGCGCGGCTGCGGGAGCGCTGCGACGAGGACTGGTTTCGCAACCCCCGGTCGGGCGCGGTGCTTCGGGGGGCGTGGGACGAGCTGCGGGCCGTCGGGCCGACGCGCGACCTCGCCAGCGAGCGGGCGGAGCTGCGTCGCTGGCTCACCGCGGCGATGAAGCAGTCGGGCTAGCGCGACGAGCCGAAGCGCATCGGGTAGTCGACCTCGACCTCGCCGCCCTCGGGCCGGGGGTAGCGCCAGCTCTGCACGCTGGTCTGCACGCAGCGGGTGAGGGCCGGGGTGCGGGCGCTGTCGGAGATGACCCGGGTGTTGCGGACGTGGCCGTCCTCGCCGATGCGCACGCGCATCACGATCACCCCCGAGACGGGCGTGTCGTTGCGGGTGGCGTTGGAGTAGCAGCTCGCGATCTGAGAGCGGTAGTGGTCGTAGACGAAGCGAAACGCCGCCGGGTCCATGTGCCCCGTGGCGTCGGTCTCGTCGCCCAGGCGGAAGCCGCTGCCGGCGGGGGTGCCGGGGACGCGCTCCCGCACGCCGCCGGGCTCCGCAGGGAGGGGCGCGCTCGGGGTGGTCGGGCTCGTCGGCGCGGGGTCGGCGCCGGTCGGGCTCGTCGGGGTCGCGGCGCTGCGGGTCGGGGTCGTCGGGGTCGTGGGGGTCGTGGGGGTCGTGGGGGTCGTGGGGGTCGTCGGGGTCGCGGCGCTGCCGGTCGGGGTCGGCGCCTCGTCCGGCTCGGGATTACCGGTCGGTGTATTTCCCGTCGGGGTCGTCGGGCGGGAGGGCGCCGGGCGCTCGTTGCTGGCCACGGTGGTCGGGCGGGCGTGCGACGGGGCGGCTGCGGTCGGGCGCGCGGCGCGGGTCGGCCGCGAGGGGGAGTCGGGCGAGCCGGGCGGCTCGGCGAGTCCGCCGTCGGCGGCGGGCTCCGCGGAGGTCACCGAGGAGGGCTCGCCGAAGAGGCCGACCGGGGTCACCGGCGGCTGCGCGGAGTTCTGTCCGAGGGTCTTCCAGGCCGCGAGCGCGCCGAGCCCGAGGCACCCGAGCCCGACGCCCAGCAGCATCGCGACGAGGGTGCGCTTCGAGGGCCCCACCATCGGCAGCTCGATGCGATCGCCGGTGCCCTGAGCCGTCGGGGCGCGCGTCACGCCGCTGCCCTGCGCGGTGCTCACCGCCCCGGCTGGAGCGAGCAGCGTCGCCCCGCACTGGTTGCAGAAGCGTGACCCATCGGGGTTGGAACCACCGCACGTAGGACAGAACATCGTTGGTGACGCTAACGGACGCGCCGCGCCCCCACAACGTTCACGGATGGCGCCAACGAGTCTCCGCGGCGCGCGACGCGAGTCAGGCGCCCTTCTTCATCGCCAGCCGCTGCGCGATGACCTCGAGGACCTCCCCGTCGGTCGACGCGCGGCGCAGGCGCTCCCGCGCCGACTCTTCGCTGATCACGTTGGCGATCTGCCCCAGCAGGGCGATCTGCACCTCGGGCTGCTCGACCGGCGTCACCAGCAGAAACACCAGCCGCACCGGCTCGTCGGGCGGCGGCGAGAAGGCGACCCCCTCGGAGGAGCGCCCGAACACCACCCGCGGGGTCGTGAGCCCTGGGACCCGCGCGTGCGGGAGCGCCACGCCGACGCCCAGGTCGGTCGACAGCTCGGCCTCGCGCGCCAGCGCCCGGTCGGCGATCGCGGCGTCCCTGGAGACGGCGCCGGGCGGCAGCGCCGAGGCCATCTCCCGCACCGCCGCCTCGCGGGTGCGCCCTCGAAGCGCCAGCACCAGCCCGCCGGCCTTCAGCGCGTCGAGGAGCGAGGTCTCCGCCTCGTGGGGGTACTCGTCCTCGATGCGGCCGACCACCTGCTCCAGGATGTCTTCGAGGGTGATGAGGCCCAGCAGGCTGCCGTCGTGCTCGACTGCGCACACCGTCGCGCCTTCGCCCTGCATCCAGAGCAGCGTCGACTCCACGTCGTCGTCCGGGCGAACCGCCCGCAGCGGGCGCACGAAGCGCGTCCAGTCCTCGTCCGCCGCGGCCACGGCGATCAGGTCGCGGGCGAGCAGGTAGCCCTGCACCGCGCCCGTCTCGGGGTCGACCACCGGCCAGCGGGAGAAGCGCTTCTGGGAGATCTGCCGCAGCACCTCGTCCCGGCTGGCCTTCGCCGAGAGGTGCCACACGCGGTTCCACGGCACCATCACGCTCCGCACGCGCTGCGTACGGATGTTGGCCATGTTCTCGCGGATGAGCTGCAGCCGCAGGTCGCGCACCTTGCGCTCGGCGGCCTCGTGGCGCACCCCCGTGTCGGCGAGCACCAGCCGGGCGAGCCCCACCGCCGCCTCGGCCTCCTCGAAGACCGCCGCCGCGACGCCCGCCCGCTCGAGGTCCTCCCGCTCGCTGAGGTACCGCGCCCTCACCAGCATCCGCGCGTTGGGGTTGAGGGCCCTCACCGAGGCGACGATGGTGGCCCGGTCGGCGGCGTGCGGCAGCGTCAGCACGACGTGCGAGGCGCGCCTCACCCCCGCCTGCTCGAGGATGCCCTCGTGCGACGCGTCGCCGTAGATCGCCCGCTGGCCCGACTCGTTGAGCCCGGACACCACGTCCAGGTTGAGGTCGATCACCACCGTGGTCATGCCCGCGTCCCGCAGCAGGCTGTGCACCGAGCGCCCCACCGGGCCGAAGCCCACCACCACCGCGATGCGCTCTCCGACCGCGGTCG
>Ga0066418_1000151_pt1 | contig 26294 bp, 19 predicted proteins | sample LakWasMet26_LOW6_2_FD_59545 | JGI IMG/M metagenome (GOLD analysis project Ga0066418, IMG submission 59545) | Freshwater sediment methanotrophic microbial communities from Lake Washington under simulated oxygen tension - Sediment Metagenome 26_LOW6 | ecosystem: Environmental > Aquatic >... | reverse complement strand
ACCAGCCTGACACACCCCGTCGCTTCGCGCCACCCCTCTTCCTAGAGGGGACCCAATCAAGGGGTCCGGAAATCCCCTTTAGTAAGAGGGCCGAGGCCGTGAGCTCAGCCGAACGGGTGCCCGCCAGGGCGGGGGGTGTGTGGGAGCATCGCAATCAGGCAGTGGCCGGTGTCACTAGTTAACGTAAGTCTCCATAAGTCCGAAACAGGGCCGATCTGCTTGGGCGCCCTGCGGATTCTGTCGATCCGCCTGTTGCATGGAACCCAGACTCGCCAGTCCGGAATTTGTTTAGCAGGGTCGGACGATGCTCATTCGTCTAGCGGTGTTTCTCCTGGAAGCGTCCCCGCTGCTGCGGCGCCTGCTCTGGCGCTGGTGGTACGGGCGGCTGGCCAAACAACACACGGACGGCGACTGGACCTTCATGAACTACGGCTTCCTGCCACCGGATGGATCCACCCTCGCGCTCGATCCGGCGGATGAACCCGACCGGCTGTGCATTCAACTCTATCATCGCGTCGCCTCGGCCACCGAGCTCGCCGGCAAACAGGTCCTTGAAGTCGGTTCCGGCCGCGGCGGCGGCGCGAGCTTCGTCGCCCGACATCATCGCCCCGCCCACCTCACCGGTGTGGACTTCTCCCCGCAGGCCGTCGCCCTTTGCCAAAAGCGTCACGCCGCCGTGGCGAACCTCTCCTTCGCGGTCGGCGACGCCGAGAGCCTGCCCTTTCCCGACGCGACCTTCGACGCCGTCATCAACGTCGAGAGCAGTCACTGCTACGGCCACATCGATCGGTTCTTCGCCGAAGCCGCCCGCGTGTTGCGGCCCGGCGGCTGGTTCCTCTACACGGATTTCCGTCCAGCCACCGAAGTACCTGCCTGGCACGCCGCCCTCGCTGCCCAGCCTGGCTGGACTCGCGTCGCCCACGAGGACATCACCTCCGCGGTCGCCGATGCGCTGCAGGCCGATGATGCGCGCAAGCGCCGCTTGATCGACGAAAACATCCACCCGCGCTTCCGGCATCTCTTCGGCGAATTCGCCGGACTTGTCGGCGGCCAGATGTACACCGGCTTCCGGGATCGCTCGATGCTGTATCATCGCTTTGCGTTCCGGAAGAAACTGCCACCAACCGATCTTTAATGAGCATAGGCAGGGGCACCACGAAATACACGGAACACACGAAAGGACCGATTGGCACAGGAGAACACTGAGGAAACAGAGGAGATTCCACCCTCGGATTTCTCTCCTGTGCGTGTTCAGTCCTCGGTGACAATCGGTGTGATCTGTGGTCCATGAGTTTTCTCCCTCCGGAATTATTTCGTGTGCTTCGTGTCTTTCGTGGTTAATCTACCTGCTTCAACCTTCCCCCATGCGCACCCCCGCCCTCCTCCTCACGACGCTGCTGCTGGCCGGCTCCGTCTCGCTCCACTCCGCCGAGCCTGCGGCCGTTACTCCGCCGCAAACCTCCAAGCTCGATCTGCCGGCCAATGTCGATGACATGCCCGGCGTCGGCCCGACCCGGCACTACCCGTCCTTCCGGCCCAACTGGAACCGCCTCCGCGCCAAGTGGTCCGGCCAGGTGGAGAAAGACCAACACGCGATCGTCTTCCTCGGCGACTCCATCACGCAGGGCTGGCATGACGACTTTGACGGACTCTTCCCCGAGCTGAGGACCGCCAACCGCGGGATCAGCGGAGACACCACCCGAGGCGTACTCTATCGCCTCCCCGAGGACGTGCTCGCCCTCAATCCCTCGGCGGTGGTCTTGCTGATCGGCACCAACGATCTGGAAGAACAGGCCCAGCCCTGGACCATCGCCAGTAACTACCGCCTGCTGATCGAGACGCTGAAGAAGCACAACCCCACCATGCCCGTCATCGTGTGCGAAATCTTTCCCAGCTCGGGCACAAAAAAGCGTCCCGCCTACCTCATCCGCCGGACCAATCAGATCATTCGCGAAGCGGTGGCCGACCAGCCGCAGGTCACGGTCCTCGAGACCTGGAAACTCTTTGCCGGCCCGGACAATGACGCCAAGGCCGACGAGTTTCCCGACCTGCTTCACCCGAACAACGCCGGCTACGTCAAGTGGGCCGCCGCGTTGCGGCCGCTATTCGCCACCCTTGGTTTCCTGGATCGCGACAATGACAATTTCACCATCGAGAATGACTTCGTGAGCATCTTCAACGGCCACGATCTCACCGGCTGGGGCTTCCGGCCCAGCACCGAGGAAGATATGAAGTCCGCCAAGGGTTGGCAGGCCTCCTCGCCCGACGCCGCCGCCTGGCCCATGGTGAAGGACGCGGTGAATTTCGACGGCCTGCAGGCCAGTCCCGATGGCCGGTTTGTCGCCAAGAACGGCCGCCTCATCGTCACCACGCCCGTGGGCGGACGCCGCGTGCAGAAAATCTGGACGCAACAAGAGTTCCCGAAAAACTTCGTGCTCCGCCTGCAATTCCGCGCCACGCCCAACGCCGATAGCGGCATCTACGTGCGCGGTCCGCAGCTCCAGTGCCGCGACTACGTCCTCGCCGGGCCGTACAAGTCCCTCAAAAGCTACCGCCCGCAGGACTGGAACGACATCGAGATCACCGTGAAGGACGGCGTCGCCCGCTGCACCTGCAACGGCGAGGTCATCGAGGAAGCCATGAAGGTTCCTGCCACCGGGCCCATCGGCCTGGAAGGCGACAACGGCCAGATGGAATACCGCCGCATCCGCCTGATGGAGCTGCCGTAAGTCTGGCTTGGCCACCGGGCCGGACGTGAGAATCCCTCACCGCGAACTCGCGCCCGGATGAATGCGTGGTGGACGGGCACGTCCCTGTGCCCGTCGATTATCGCCGGCAGAGGGACCTGTCGGCCCACCGGATCAACCGATTGAGGGTCGCGTAATCGACTGACGGAAGGAGGAATAACTTTCACCCCATTCCCAACACACCCGGCCCTGCGGGCGCCCCTCTTTCTAAAGTGGATCTCCGGACGAATTGATTGGGTCCCCTCTAAGAAGAGGGGTGTCGCGAAGCGACGGGGTGTGTCAGGCCGGTACGCGAGCCCCAATAACTCCGCGTCGGCGGCCGGGCACGTCCCCGGCTAAAACCCAGGTTGGGTGACCGGCCCCGGGATTCCAGCCGTGCGAGTCGGCGCGGCCCGCTGGTCATCGCCGGTCTGCCTGAAATTGCGGCGTGGGGTTCGGAGGCTGTCCGTTTTCCGATGTCCGATTCTCAGTTTTCAAGCTGCCGGCTTTTCCATGAATTTTCCGGCCACCCAGTCGGCCACGCGATTCAGCCGCAGCACGAACAACGCCCACATGATCCCCAGCGCGGCCCAGCAACCGTAACCGAGCAGCAGGTAGTTGCGGCGGATGTCGAACTTCTTCCAGCCGTAGCCATCCATGAGCTTGTTCATGTCGCCGGCCTGGTCGTCCTCGCCGTTGATCATCGTGCCGAAGGGAATCTCTTCCAGCCCGTGGTAGACGTCACGCCAGCGCAGCCAGATGTTCAGGAACGCCGTCGCTCCGATGAAGAAGAAGATGTAGCGGCAGGTCCCCCAGCGAAATTTGTCGGGTAGCTGCACCCAGAAAAACAGCATGAAGAGCGTGCTCAGGTAGAACTCGCCGCCCACGCCCCCGAACGCGCCCCACCAGAATTCCTGCCGGTGCTCCGGCATGCGCCACGTCATGTAGAATTGCAGGCCGGCCAGCCCCAGCGCGGCGATCATCGGCCAGACCTTGCGCTCCAACACGCCAGCCCCGAACAGCAGGCCGAACAGCAGCAGCAGACCCCAGTACACAAACGGTGAGTAGACCGGCTCCACCGGCGTCCACCCGAAGGGCAGCGGCAACGCCCGGAATCCGCACAACCACGCCGCCGTCGCATGGCCAAACTCATGCATCCACACGTGAAAGCCGGTCAGGAAAAACTTCAGCGGACTCAGATTGATCAGCAGGACCAGCAACAGGAGAAGCGGCGGCACAAACGTGTTCACCCGCCAATCATCGAACCGGCCCAGAATGAATCCGTCTTCGCCCGGATCGCGGGCCGGCACCACCGGCAGCGGCACGCGCGGCGGCAAGGCGGCCGATGTCGGCTTCGGCGCGTGGGCCGGCGGGAGCACGGGGCGTTTGCGTTTCGCCGACTCGGCCTGCCGCTTCTCCCGCAGGTGTTCGGCCAGGCGCTCGTAGGCCAGCCGGAGACGCTCCTTGTCCGCTTCCAAATCTGGGTTGGGTGCGTCAGCCGCCCCGCTGCGCCCTTTGATGAATCGGTAGCTTCGGCGCAAATACGCGCGCTCCAGATCCTCCAAGGCGATGTCCGGACTCACCTCCAACAGCGCATAACATTCCGCCAGCTCGGCTTCGTTCATGGAAGGGCAGGCTGTCCGGATCGCTCCCCTCCGCCAAGACCCAAGTGGCCGCCGAGCCCCCGGCGCAGCCTTGCATCCATTTTCACGAGTGTTTGATTGCGTTCCGGATGAACACCCCGCCCCCCAGGACCAGCACCCCACGCGCGCCCGGCTGCCGCCCCGCAATCTGGCTCGGCTGCCTGCTGCTCGCGGTCGGTGCGTCCGCGGCCGTGCCTCCTGCGCCCACGCCACCGGCCAACCGGCTCATTCACGCCAGCTCACCCTACCTCCGCCAGCACGCGTACAATCCCGTGGACTGGTATCCGTGGGGCGAGGAAGCTTTCGCCCGGGCGCGGGAGTTGAACCGCCCGATCTTCCTCTCCGTCGGCTACTCCACCTGTCACTGGTGCCACGTGATGGAGCAGGAATCCTTCGAGAACCCCGAGATCGCCCAACTGCTCAACGACAACTTTGTGTGCATCAAAGTGGACCGCGAGGAACGTCCCGACATCGACCGCGTTTACATGACCTTCCTCCAGGCCTCGACCGGCAGCGGCGGCTGGCCCATGTCGCTCTGGCTGACACCCCAGCTGAAACCCTTTCTCGGCCGCACCTATCTTCCGCCCGAAGACCGGTCCGGCCAGGTCGGCCTCAAAAGCCTCATCCCGCACCTCGCCCGCATGTGGAAGGAGCAGGGTGAACAAATCGTAAATCAGGCGGACCAAATGCTCGCGGCCCTGCGTCCGGAAGCGTCGGCCGGTTCCGGCAGCCTGCCCATCGCGGCGTTGCGCCATCGCGCCTTGGATCTGCTCAGCCAGAATTTCGACTCGGCAAACGGCGGCTTCGAGGTCGCGCCAAAATTCCCCAGCCCGACCAGTCTGAATTTTCTCCTCGATGTGGCGGCGACGGAGGCCGACGCCGCCGTCCGCGCCAAAGCCCTCTCCATGGTGCAGGTTACCCTGCAATACCTGGCCGCCGGCGGTATTCGCGACCAACTGGGCGGCGGCTTCCATCGCTACGCCGTGGACGCGCAATGGCGGATCCCGCATTTCGAGAAAATGCTCTACGATCAGGCGCAGCTCGTTTCGGTTTATCTGACAGCCGGTCAATTGAGCGGCGATGCCGGACTGCTGGCCGTGGCCCGCGACACCCTGCGCTATGTGGAGCAGCGCATGACGGATCCCGCCGGCGGTTTCTACTCGGCCGAGGATGCCGACAGCGCCACCAGCGACGGCAGCCACCACGAAGGGGCCTTCTATCTCTGGACCGAGGGAGAAATCGCCCGCGCCCTGGAGCCGGCCGACGCCAACCTGTTCGACTACGTGCACGGGGTCCAACCCGGCGGCAATGTCACCGGACGCGGCGCGGAGGAGTTTGCCGGCAGAAACATATTGCGCCGCGAGCACACCCTCGCGGAGGCCGCGGCAAAGTTCAACCTGACGGAGGCCCAGGTCGCGGCCTCGCTGGCGGACTCCCGGCAAAAGCTCGCCACCCTCATCGAGCAGAGGCCCCGGCCCGCTCGTGACGACAAGATCCTGACCGCGTGGAACGGCCTGATGATTTCTGCCTTCGCCCGTGCCGGGGTCGTTTTGAATGACCCGGCGCTCACCGGCACTGCCGCCCGCGCCGCTGACTTCGTCCATGCCAACCTTTGGGATGCCAAGACGGGGCGACTGGCCCGCAGCTTCCGCGCCGGGCAGCGCACCGACCAGGCCTTTGCCGAGGATTACGCCTTCCTGATCCAGGGCTTGCTCGACCTGTATGAAGCCGACCTCAACCCCCGCTGGCTGGAATGGGCGGCACAACTGCAGACGAAGCAGGACGGGCTTTTCTGGGATGACCAGAGCGGCGGCTACTTTGCCAACACCGCCGATGACCCGAGTGTGATCCTGCGCCTCAAGGAGGAGAACGACGGCGCCGAGCCTTCCGCCAATTCCGTGGCGACGCTCAACCTCGCCCGCCTCGCGGCGATGCTCCACCGGGATGCCTGGCAGGCCCGCGCCAAACAGACCGCCGCCGCTTTCGCTCAGACGCTGGAGCAAACCCCGCTGGCGCTCGTGCAGATGCTGGTTTCCGGCGGATGGCTCGAAGGTTCGGCCCAGCAGATCCTCATCCAGGGAGAGGCCACCGATCCGGCGACCCGTCGGCTGTTGGCCGAGGTTCGGTCCCGCTACCTGCCCCGAAAGGTGCTGCTGCTGATCGATGCCGCCAACCGACCCTTGTTGGAAAAGGAAGTACCCTTCATCGCTGAACTCCCGCCCAATCAGCGAGGCGAGGCCACCGCGTACGTCTGTCAGAATTTCACCTGCCAACTCCCCACCAGCGATCCCGCCCGTCTGGCTGCGCAATTGTCGCCAACGGCGAAGAGGTAAGACAGGAAACGGCTCCTGGCCTCGTGAAATCCCCTTGGAGGGCCGATCTCCCGACCGGCCGCGGCTCCGTTTGCGTGGATACAGCGATGCAAATCCACGCCGGGATCTCAGGCAGGACGGCGAGTTCCTTCGCTGCCGGGAAGATTTCCGGCGCGGAGCGGAGTCCGCGCCCTACCCACGCCGTCACCAAGCAATTCACCCCAGCCATGCGGCAACCCGCCACAATCAGGTAGTGTCCCCAGCCGCCTGACTTTCGGATAGCGTCACCCCATGAAAGCTCTCACGTCTGCTTGCTCCCTTCTCCGTCACGGTCTGCTGGTCACGTGCCTGGCGGTCCTCGCCCACGCCGCGCCGCCTGCCGGAATCCAGCCGATGCCCTTCGCGCACAGGAGTGGCCAGGCGACGAAGATGACCTTCACCGCCATTCCGGCGGCCGAGTCCGGATTGACCAACGAAAACCCCTACGACGATCCCGCGATGTGGGGCCGCCTCTACACCGAGTTCCAGGGTGGTGCCATCGGCTCGGGCATCGCCACCGGCGATATCGACGGGGACGGCCTGGTCGACATCTACGTCGCGAACAAGAACCGGCCCAACAAACTCTACAAACAGGTGGCGCCGTTCAAGTTCGCCGACATCACCGCCGAGGCCGGCGTCGACGGCGGCGAGGGCTGGCACACGGGCGTGACCATGGCCGACGTCAACAATGACGGCTTCCTCGACATCTACGTCTGCCGCTTCAACCAGCCCAATCTGCTTTATCTCAATGACGGCCACGGCCACTTCCGCGAGGCGGGCAAGCAGGCGGGCATCGACCTGGTTTCCGGCAGTGTGGTCGGCGCCTTTGCCGACTACGATCGCGACGGCCACCTCGACCTCTTCGTGCTGACCAACGTGCTGGACGCCGTGCGCGCACCCGACGGCGAACCCGACCGCCTGTACCACAACCGCGGCGACGGAACCTTCGAGGAGGTCACGGCCATCTCCGGCCTCGGCCTCGAGCAGGGCCGCGGTCACGGCGTGATCTGGTTCGACTACAACGACGACGGCTGGCCCGACCTCTACGTCACCAACGACTTTACGCCGAGCGACCACTTCTACCGCAACAACGGCAACGGCACCTTCACCGACGTGCTCGCCACCGCCGTGCCCCACACCACCTGGTTTTCCATGGGCGCCGACGCCGCCGACATCAACAACGACGGCCGCACCGACCTGATGGTCGCCGAAATGGCCGGCACTACGCACTACAAGTCCAAGGTTTCCATGGGCGACATGGGCGGACTGGTCGACCGCATGGACACGCTCGTCACGCCGCAGTACATGAAGAACGCCGTCTTCGTAAACTCCGGCACGGACCGCTTCTATGAGGTCGCCAAGATGACCGGCCTCGGCAGCACCGACTGGAGCTGGTCGACCCGCTTCGAGGACCTCGACAACGACGGCCGCGTCGACCTGCACGTCACCAACGGCATGGTGCGCACCTTCATCAATTCCGACCTCCTCAACCAGGCCAAACTGCTGCAATCCCCGACCGAGATCGCTGCGCTCATGCGGCGCAGTCCCGTTCAACACGAGGTCAACCTGACGCTGCGCAACGACGGCGACCTCCACTTCACCAAGGTCCAGCAGGCCTGGGGCCTCGATCACGACGGCGTGAGCTTCGGTTCCTCGTTTGCGGATTTCGACAACGACGGCGACCTCGACCTCGTCTACGTCAACTACGAGGGCTCGGTCAGCCTCTACCGCAACGACTGCCCCGCCGGCCACAGCCTGGAAATCGCGCTGCACGGCACGCAAAGCAACACCTACGGCGTGGGCGCCACCGTGCTGGTGCAGAACCGGGACGGACAGCAGGTGCGCCAGCTGACCGTCGCGCGCGGCTCCATGTCGTCCTCGCAGCCCATCATGCACTTCGGTCTCGGCGAGCAGGCCGGCGTTGACTCCCTCGAGATCCGCTGGCCGAGCGGCGTCGTGCAGAAATTCGGCGCACTGCCGGCCGACGCCCGTTACGTCGTGACCGAGCCCGCCGACCCGGCCCGTCGTCCGACGGCCGTGGCCAGCCGGCCGGTGGACAAGGGTCTGTTCATGGATCACAGCACGGTGAGCGGGCTCGATTTCAAGAACGAGGAGCGCCCGTTCAACGACATGAAGCGGCAGTCGCTGCTGCCCCATCGCATGAACACCCTCGGCGGCGGACTTGCCTGGGGTGATGTCAACGGCGACCACCTGCCTGATCTCTTCTTCGCCGGCGCCGCCGGCCACGGCAGCGCCCTCTATCTCGCAGACGGCCGCGGGGGCTTCACCCTCGCGACCGGCCAACAGCCCTGGGCCGCGCATCCCGAAACCGAAGGCATGGCCCCGCTCCTCCTCGACGTTGACCGGGACGGCGACCTTGACCTGCTCGTGACCGCCGGCAGCACCGAGGCCGAGCCCGGCAGCGATGACTACCGCAGCCGCCTGTACCTGAACGATGGTCGCGGGGCCTTCACCGAGGCGCCCGACGGCCGGCTGCCTAATCCCCCGGTCAGCTCGGCACCCGCCGTGGCCGGTGATTTCAATCATGACGGTTTCCTCGATGTCTTCATCGGCGGCCGGGTGATGCCGGGCGAATACCCGTCGACCCCGACGTCGCGCCTCCTGGAAAACCGCCAGGGCACGCTCGTCGACGTGACCGACACCCTATGCCCGGCGCTGCGCGAGATCGGCATGGTGACGGCCGCGCTCTGGACGGATGTCGATGGCGACGGCTGGAGCGACCTGCTGGTGATCGGCGAGTGGATGTCGCCTCGCCTGTTCCACAACAACCAGGGCAAGGCCTTCACGGAAATCACCGCCGAGTCCGGACTCGCCGCCCACACCGGTTGGTGGAATTCGCTGGTGGCGGCCGATGTGAACAACGACGGCGCCATGGACTACATCGCGGGCAACGTCGGCCTGAACACCAAGTACCACGCCAACGCCTCGCATCCCGTCGGCATCTACTACGCCGACTTTGAAGGCTCCGGCAAAAAGGAGATCGTCGAGGCCGAGTGGGAGGGCGACCGCCTCTTCCCGGTGCGCGGCCGCAGCTGCAGCTCGCGCGCAATGCCCAGCCTGAAGAAGAAATTCCCCACCTTCCACGACTGGGGCGCGGCCCTGCTGCCCGAGATCTACCCGGAGGAAAAACTGGCGAACGCCCAAAAGGTGACCGCCACGGAACTCGCCTCCGGCGTCTTCCTCAATGACGGCAAGGGGCACTTCACGTTCCGCACGCTGCCGCGCCTCGCTCAGACCGCCCCGATCTTTGGACTCGTCGCCGGGGACTTCAACGGTGACGGCAACATCGACCTGGTCGCGGCGCAGAACTTCTACGGTCCGCAGGTCGAGACCGGGCGCTACGACGGCGGCCTCAGCCTCCTGCTGCTCGGCGACGGCCAGGGTGGCTTCCGCCCGGCCGCCCCGTCCGAAAGCGGCATTGCGGTGAGCGGGGAAGGCCGCGGCCTGACGACCGCCGACCTCAACAACGACGGCTGGCCCGACCTGGTCATGACCCGTACCAACGAACCCGTGCTCGTGCTGGTCAACCGCGGCGCGCCGGGTGTCCGGTCGTTCTCCGTCGCCCTGAGCGGGCCGGCCGGCAACGCCGATGCGATCGGCTCCCAGATCACGTTGCGCTTTGCGGATGGTCGCACCCGGACCGCCGAGCTGTTTGCCGGCTCGGGCTATCTCAGCCAATCGCAGCCCGTGGCGTTTTTCACCTATCGCGAGGGCGCCGCGCCCACCGCCATCGACGTGCGCTGGCCCGACGGTACAAAATCCCACCATCCCTTCAAAGCCGGCAGCACCCGTCTGATCCTGCAGAAAGGCCCCTGATCGCACCCACCGACCGGACCAGCCGCGTGGCCGGCTGATCCGGTCGTCCAGTGTTAGCGCAGCCGCCCGGGTTGCACTGTGACGCGACGTGCGTAACGGTTCGCACCTCAACCCCATGAAACTGCGCTACCCTTTCAGTCTTGCCGCGTCGCTGTCGTTTTTCGTCGCCCTCACGCTGGCTCCTTTGCTCCCGGCCCAGCCCTCCGGCGGCCCGTACGGTCCGCTGCCGCAGACCTATGAAGTGCCCAAGGACGCAGCCCACGTCTACTATGTGGCCCCGGATGGGAAAGCCGACGCCCCCGGCACCAGTCTTGACGCGCCGACCACCTTGGAAGCCGTCATTCCCCGGGTGGTGACCGGTGATGCCATCATCATGCGCGGGGGCACCTATCGCACCGGCGGCCTCATGCTGAACCAAGGCGTCACCCTTCAGCCGTACCGCGACGAGATTCCGGTGATCAAAGGCTCCAGGATCGCCGACCAGTGGGAGGCACTCCGGGACGGTGTCTGGCGGACCAAGTGGACCACCCTCTTCCCGCAAAAACCCGCCGACTGGTGGCGCCGCAACCGCGAGGGCATGCGCACGCCGCTCCACAAATTCAACAACGACATGGTCTTTGTCGACGGACGGCCCCTGAACTCCGAGTTCTGGGAAGGCGCCCTGGATGAAAACTCCTACGCCATCGACTACGAGAACGGCTACGTCTTCATCAAGACCAACCCCACCGGGCGTACCATTGAAATCACCGCCTACGACGGCGCGATCACCCGCACCACCCGCGATGTGCACGGCCGCAAATCCGACCGGCGCGGTTTCGTGCTCCGTGGCCTGACCTTCACGCAATACGCCTACCGCGCCCTGGAGGTCGAGGGCACCGAGCCCGACAAACTCGCCGACCCCGCCACCTTCGGCAAGGAAGTCGTGGGCACCACCCTCGAAAACGTCACCATCACGCATTGCTCCCGGGTCGCGGGCTATTTCCGCGGCGACCATTTCACCCTGCGCCACTGCCTGATCAGCGACACCAGCACCGAGGGCATCTACATCATCGATTCGGCGGACTGCCTGCTCGAGAAAAACATCTTCGCGCGCAACAACGTCGAGAAGATCACCGGGTACTACCCGTCGGCCGTGAAGATCTTCAACCAGTCCTACCGCGTCGTCTGCCGCGACAACCTCGTCATCGACAACCCCGACTCCAACGGCATCTGGTACGACGTCGGCAACGTGGACGGCGTCTTCGTGAACAACTGGATCGAAAACTGCCTCGACGGTTTCTTCTTCGAGATCTCCAAGAACGCCATCGTCGCCGGCAACGTCTTCGTGAACTGCGACAACGGCGTGCGCAGCCTGAATTCCTCCAACGTGCGCGTCTATCAGAACACGTTCATCAACGCGCCGGCCCGGTTCGAGCGGAACACGCGCAGCGCCGTCGGCGACCATTTCGGCTGGCATCCCTCCACCGGTCCGGAGGTCGACGAGCGCGAGGGTCACGTCTTTTCGGGCAACCTCCTGCTGGCCGACGCCGGGTTCAACAAGGCCCTCTTCCGCGCCGAACAGGTTCCCGAGCTGAAAGCCAGGCTCACCAAGCCGGCTCTCGCCGCCATGGACCACAATGTCTATGTCCGCCCCGCCGCCTCCACCGGTCCCGCCCTGATCGCTTGGAGCCCCGCAATCGGTGACAGCAACCAGTACCAACTGGCTTCACCGGCGGAGCTGCACGCCAAGCTGCCCGCTTTCGAGGCCCGTAGCCAGTGGCTCGCCGCTGCTCCCGAGGCCGTCCTCCAAAACCCGGTTCTCAAGCGCTACGCGCCGGCCCTCGGCTTGTCCGTCAAGTCGCCGCTCCCCGCCGAGATCGCCGCCTTGCTGGCCTGGCCGCAGCAGGATGGTTACACGCCGGGGGCCTACCAGACCAAGTAGGCTCCGCGCTCCCGGGACGCTCCCGGAACGCGGCGTCCGCCTGACCGACGATCAGAGCAACCGGCCGGTCAACACCGGGGGATCGAGCCGCACTGGGTGCTTGCTTCCTGCACCGCGGTCCTCCGAAGATGTTGCTGATGAGATTGTCGCCCCGTCCAAGCCGCCTGACCGGCCGCCCGCGTTCCCTGCGTGCGACCGACGGGTTCAGCTTGGTGGAACTGATGATCGCCGTACTCATCATCAGCCTGCTGTTTTTCATGGCGGTGCCCACCTACCAGCGGATCCAACGGAAGGCCCGGGCCACCACGGTGGTGAATGACTTCCGGGTCTTCGGAGCGGCTTTCCAGGCCTACGCCCATGAAAAGGGCTCCTGGCCGCCGGAGGCGGGTGCCGGAGTCGTGCCGACCGGCATGTCCCAGCAAGATTTCGCCTTTGATGTCTGGACCAAGGCGACCCCCATGGGAGGCAAGTTTGACTGGGAAAACAACCAGGCCCATCCCGGCGGCACCAGCGCCGGTGGCAAGTGGCGGGCGGCGCTTGCCATTACGGGCACGTTCGATGCCCCCCTTATCCTCGACGCCGACCTCATGGAGGAAATCGACGAAGCCTTGGATGACGGCAACCTCGACACCGGCAACTTTCGCCGCGGTTTCGGCGACTGCCCGATCTTCATTCTCGAACCCTGATGGCCGCGATCACCTACAGTGTCACCCTGCACCATCTCGCCTCCGGCGCGACGAAGGCGGGCTTGGCCTACGCGGATGAGCAGCTCTCCGGGGTGAACGCGGACCAGCTTCGCACCTTGCTGGACGCCCTGCAGGGCGTTGCCAGCCGGCTCACGATCTACGAACCCTCCAGCCCCGAGATCCGCATCAAGACCGATCGCGAGGTGTTCGTGGTTCGCACCCGTTATCGCCAGCTTTGTCTGGTGGGCAGCGAAACCGCCCTCCGCGGAGAGGAACACTCCATCGCGTACATCCTCGCGGCCATCACCGGTCAAGCCACCCCGGTCGCCAGCCCGGCGGTCAACCCACGGCTCTTCGAGCGTCCGCCCACCTCGATCCCGCTGCGGATGCCCGCGCGGAGTGGCGGCGGCGGCGGCTTCCCTGAATGGTTGAAGATCGCCCTGATGGCGGTGGTCAGCCTGAGCCTGCTCGCCGGTGGCGTCTGGATGCTGTTCCGGCCGGCCCGCACCTTCGCGCCGAAATACACCCTGATGCCCGCCGCCGAAGCGGCCGTTCTCCTGACGAAGGCCGCCGGCCAATACGAAACCGGGACCGCCAGCGGTGACCGCCGCATCATCGTCGGTAATGACGGCACCCTCCGCATTGCGAAGTACGGGGCCGACAAGAGCATCGAGGAGGAAATCATCCGCACTTCCCGCGGCGCCACGCAGAACGGCAAGCCCGCGCTCGTGACGACCGATCCCTACGTCATGGTCATCCAGGACGCCGACTCGATCACGCTTTACGGCCTGACCTTCAAACGGGTGCTGCAATAGACGGCCACGCCAGTCTGCCGGCTGTCCGGGTTTGACTGGTGCTGCGATCTGGGATCCGCCAAGTGGTTTTGAGCGCTTGATCCTTGTTCCCTGATCCTTGTTACTTCGCCCCGATGTCTCACCTCATCCTCATCATGGGTGTTGCCGGATCCGGCAAAAGCACCATCGGCCGGCAGCTCGCCAACGAAATGGGCTGGCCCTACCACGAGGCCGACGATTTTCACAGCGACGCCAACAAGGCGAAGATGGCGCAGGGCATCCCGCTCGATGACCACGATCGCGCCCCTTGGCTGGACTCCATTCGGACCGCCATGGAGTCCAGTATCGCGGCCGGCCAAAGCGCCGTCTTCACCTGCTCCGCCCTGAAAGAAAAATACCGTCAGATCCTCTGCGACGGACTGCCCCAGACCCGCCTCGTTTATCTCAGCGGCAGCCGCGATCTTCTCCTCGCCCGCCTCCAGGGACGCAGCGGCCACTACATGAAGCCCGAGATGCTCGCAAGCCAGCTGGCCGCGCTCGAGCCACCGGCCGGAGCACTCAAGCTGGATATCGGCGAGCCCCCGGAAAAACTGGTGGCGCAGATCCGCCGCGAGTTTGGCCTTTAAAGCTGACCCTTCCTGATCAATTGCTGCAGAAAACTGCGGTCGGCAGCATCTTTGTCCCGCGTGCCCTGCTTCATTTTGAGCATGAGTTCCGCCCCGGCAAAAGGCACCTCCACGCCTTGAATCGTCATATGCTCAATTCCGCTGCGGGCTTCTTCATAGGTCACCCCGCAAGCCTCGGTCATCAGATCCACCGTGATGTCATCATTCACGCGCACCACCACCCAGCTGGCCAGGTCATCATCGGCAAGCTCCCGCACCGCTTTGTCGGGCAAGATTTCCAGTGCCTTCTTTACCAAAGCTTGGTTGGCTGCATCCCGGGCGATAAGCAGATCCAGGTCGTCGGTGGCGCGCACCAATCCGAGTCGGTTGATGGCAAACCCCCCGATGACCACATAGGCAACACCCAGCCGGTTAAGCTCCCGGGCGAGCCTCACCAGGTCATTCTCGTCCGGAACTCTGGTCAACCCTTGGTCTGGCTCGCCGTCCATTGGTCGCATTCCTCATGCGTGGCGAAACGGAACACACCCTTGCGACGCCCCTTGCCATTCGCGAGCAAGGCTGCCGTTGCCTGTAATCTGGCAAAGCGTTGCCAAGGTGTTTTGCGCAACTGGCCAACGACTTTCATGGGCAAGATCTTCACTCCCCGTCATGTTTGCCACTAAGACAGTAAGGTCAAGCGCACGGCTTGGGGCCGGTGGCCGCCCGCCCCCGGCCCGCATTGTCAGCCACACCGCGCTTGCGTGGGAATTGTCCGGCTGCACCCTGTTGTTCGCGTGACCTCCCACCGTTCCCCGCCCCGAGCCGCCGCCGGCTTCACCATCATCGAAGTGATGATGGCCTCGGTGATCTTGGTCGTGGGCTTCATGGGAATGATCCAGGCCGTCACGATCGGTTCTGAAATGATGGCCACCGCCCGCCGCCAGACCCTCGCCGCCCAGATCCTTGAACACGAAATCGGCAAGCTGCGGCTGACCGACTGGACCACGATCTCCTCCCTGCCGACGACCAGTGCGACCATCACCATCGACAGCCAGTTTGACCAAGCGATCGCGGCCTGTGGTCTGATCAAGGCGACTAACCTCACCCTGACCCGGACCACGACCAACATTGATATCGAAACGCCTCCCGATGGGATCACGGATCTGAAGGAAGTCACCTTCACTCTGACCTGGACCAAGGGCGGCACCAGCAACGCCGCCCCGGCGGCGACAGGAAGCTGGCTGGACAACCTGGCGTTCTACAACCCCTCCAGCATCGCCCGCACCTACACGCGCAAGAGCACCGCCTTGTTCGGCAAGTACGGCCTGAACCTCAGCACCCAGCGCTCGTGAAGGGCGGCGTAACCACCAATGGCCCCAAAGCCTTCCCCAATCCCAGCTGTCCTTTTCGCGATGCTTCTCACGAATCCACTCTCTCTCCATTTGCTTGGAATGGGTGGCTCAACCGTGCCGATGTGTGGTTAACCCGCCCGTGACATCCCGTGTTCCCAATTCCGTCCGCGCCTTTACCCTCGTCGAGCTCCTCGTCGGCGCCACGCTTTCGGCAGCCGTGATGGCGGCCGTCCTGTCGAGCTACATCTATCTCGGCCGCAGCCTCGCCCGGCTCTCGAACCAACAGACGCTGGAAACCGAGGCGCGCCGCACCTTGGGCTACTTTGCCCAGGATGTGCAATCCGCCAGCGGGCTCACCGACACCGCCAACCTGAGTGATTCACGCGTGTCGCTGTTTGTGCCGACCGCGACTGGCAACAACACCGTCACGTACTACTACAACGCGACCTCGGCCGCGGTCCCCGTCACGATTAACGGCACCAGCGTGAGCATGGCCGCCACTTCCCTGACCCGCAGCGTGTATGACGGCACGTCGGTCACGTCCCAGACCCTGCTGCGCAACATCACGGACAACGACGCCACGACCCCCAAGGATCTGGCGATACGTTTCTACGATTCCTCGGGCAACGAATACACCGGCTACACCAACTACCTCTCCGGCATCAAACAGATCTCCCTCCAGTTCAGCACCCAGGTCGGCAGCAGCGCCAACGGCACCCGGACCCTCGTCTATCAGGTCGCCTCGAACCGCCTGATTTTGCGCAACCGGGGTTATCTGCCATGAGTCCTTCCGACCAAGACCTGCTGGCGCAGCGCGAAACACCGATCAGGACGCCTGCGCCGCGCGCCTTTTACACCGGGCTAGCAACGACCACGCAGTTCACGCTTCGCGGCTATCGCGTCTCTCGTGTAGGGTCTGCCTTGGACGGGGCTCCGTTCGCTCGGCTTTCTCCTGCTCCATCCCTATTCGTATAATTTCGTGTTCATTCGCGGTACAACAAAGTCTGTTTCCTCCCGGGGCACGGTGAGCCTGGTGGCACTGTGTTTCGTCACGGTGCTGGCCATCTCGCTGGCGAGCTACATCGCCGTGTGCTCGCGGTCGATGCAGCTCAGCAACCGCGCCTTCCAGGGCAATCTGAGCCAGCAACTCGCCGAGGCTGGCATCGAGGAAGCCTTGCGGGCCTTCAGCAAGAACGACTGGAGCAACTGGTCGAGCAACGGCTACGCCGCCACCTGGACGCTCGACACGGCCAACCGCCGCGCCACCGGCACGTTATCCTTCCCCGCCGGCAAATTCGGCCAGGGCGCCACGGCGACGGTGAAACTCCGCGTGGACAACTACGACGCCGCGACCCTGGGCGCCACCTGGAGCAACACGAAGGATTACCAGATCGGAGATCTGGTCGGCTACAACGGCGTTTGGTACAGCTGCGTCAAGAGCAACAAGAACCAAGCGCCCTCAGCCACCTCCTGGGCCAATTGGGTGCCCGCGCAGATCCCCTGGCGGTGGGACCGGATCAAAAACTACGTGAGCGAGGACATGGTGAATCACAACGGCACCTGGTACCGCTGCACCTCAGCGAACAACAACTCGCCTCCTCCGAATCCCAACTGGATCACCGTCCCCTCTGTTTCGTTTTCGCCCAGTTTCGACTCCAGCACGGAAGCCATCCTGAACTGGTACGGTACCTGGTATCGCCGTGCCTCGGGCAGCTGGGATGCCTCACCGACCATCGCCTGGCGGTATCAACCGGCGAAGACCTACTCCTTCAACGATCTCGTCTGCTACAACAGCATTTGGTATCGCTACATCAACGGGACTCCCTCCCAGAACAATACCCCGAACTCCTCGCCCACTTATTGGGAGGATGCCCTGAGCGGCAGCACCTACGGCTGGCTGTCCGGCGTCAATTACAACGTGGGTGATTCCGTATTCTATGGCAGCACCAGCCAGTGGTACCGCTGCTTGAAGGCCCACCAGAGCAGCGGCTCAATAACCCCGGCGAACTCGGTTTACTGGAGCAACGCCCCCCTGCTTTCCAACGACTGGGACCGCGGCAAACAATACACCCAGAACGACACCGTCCGCTACAACGGCGTCTGGTACCTGAGCCTGCAAAATACCAACGTCGGGCAAAACCCCGCGACCGCCGCCTCCTGGTGGATCGGCGCCACCACCTCCAGCAGCAGCTACACCTGGAACCCGACCACGAATTACTCGACCGGCAGCTACCGCTGCTACGGCGGCGTCTGGTACCTGTGCACCGCCAGCAACACCGGCGTGTCGCCCAATGACACCGGCTATTGGAAGGCCCTCGGCGCCCCGGTCGTTTACGCCGAGGCCTCGGTCGCCATCGCCAACAATCCGGACCAGCAGACGCAATTGCGCGCCCCGATCGCGCCCGCTCCTCTCTTTCCCAACGCCATCGCCGCCACCACCTCCCTCAATGCCAACAGCGGTGGGACGATCGACAGCTACGACTCCACGCTGGGCGCCCCCTCGCCCTCGCAGTACTCCAGCCAGGTCGGCACGAGCACCAACTACTCGGCGGTGGTCGCCGCCGGCAGCACCACCGGCACCGCCATCACCCTGACCAGCCCGACGATCTCGGGCTATCTCGCCGCACCTTCTTCATTGTCCGCCCCCTACGCGCCGCTCATGGCCTTGGGCACCTCCACCATCGTCAAAGGTTCGGCCCCCACGCCCTCACCCAAGGTGAACGTGACCCGGGTGAGCCGCAGCCCGTCCATCCCGCAATATGATACGCTCCCCGTGGGTGGCTTGGCGTCGAAATGGAGCAGCGTGCCCAAGGGTACGATGCTGGGACTGGGCACCACCATTAACATCGGCACGCCCGGGTCCTCCGTTCCCGCCCGCTACTACCACAACGGCAATCTCACCATCGGAAACAGCACGGTGACGACCCTCAACATCAACGGTCCGGTCATTCTCTACATCAACGGCAATCTCAGCATCACCGCCAGCGGTTCGGTCGGCCAGGTGAACCTCAATCCTTCCGGTTCGGCCGAAATCCACGTGGCCGGTGCTTTCCAGGCCGACGCGCCCGGCAACGGCATCGTCAGCACCACCTACGACCCAAAAACCTTGATCATCATCTGCGACACGACCGCCTCGACCAATCATTTCTACAGCGAGGGCATCAACCCGCTCTATGGGGTGATCTATGCCCCCTACACCGCCCTGCCGTCCGGTTATTTCAACGACAACAACAACGCCAACATCTACGGCGCGGTCTCCGCCAGAAAGGTCACCTACAGCGGCGCCAATATGAATGTGCACTACGACACTTCTCTCCGGTATGCCACTTTTGGAGGGGTGGACCAGCCCTACGCCGCCACCGAGTGGCGCCAGCTGCCGGTTGCCGAGAAGGCGACGATGCCCTGAGGGCGCCCTTCCCCAACCACCCCCGGGAGGCGTTTCCAGCCGGGGCGGATCACCGGTTTTTCATATTTCCCGGCCAGTCCCGCTCTTGGATACCTTGACGCCACAGGAACTTGCCCAATAGTCACTCTCCGTTCCTCACGTGCTATTCAACAACCGCAACTCCCGGCGCAGCCTGCTGATCGAGGTTAATCCCTACCAGATCCTGGCCGCGGGCATTGACCGACTGGAAAACGGTCCGGCCACCATCGACTGTGCGGCCGAGTTCGACAGCGGCGACGAGGAAGGCTTGCGCTCATGGCTGGCGGCCAATTTCGAAAAGCAAACTTCCTGGGTGCCCGCGATCGCGAGCTTCGTTCCGCCCGAGGGATTGCTGCAGCGCGAAAGCATCGTCCCCCGGCGCCTGGCCGACCCGGCCTACCTCGCCGATCTCGTGCGCGAGCAGTATAAGATCGAGAATCCCTCGGCGTGGAAGCTCATGACCCTCAGCCCTCTCGAGGGTGAGCAGGTGACACCCGACGGTACGCAGCGCCCTGTTCTGGTCTGCGGCGTTTCGCACACCAACGTTCAGCTCACCCAACAGCGCCTGCTCGACCAGCGCCTGCTCCCCTACCGGCTGGAGATGGGCATATTGCCGCTGCTCGGCGAGGTTTCCAACCACCAGAAAAGGCTCAACGAGAAACGCGCCGTCGTCGTCGTCGTCATCGAGCAGGAACACACCGTCGCCTACATCATTGGCAAGGAAGGCGTGCACACCCCCGCTCCCGTGCGCCACGGTTTCACCTCGATCGTGCAGGCCGCCCGCCGGGAGTTCAATCTCACCGCGGCCGACGAGGTCCGCGAGCGTCTGCATCTCGCCGACGACGAACTCTTGCTCCGCGCCTCCAAGTTCGTCCGGGCCATCGGCCGCGATCTCAAGCCGCTGGTCGATTCCTACGAGATGACCACCGGCCAGCCGGTCGGCGAAATCTACTGCGCGTACCTGCCACCGGCTCTCAGCTGGATCGCCGAGCCACTGGCGCAGGTGGTCGGCCGGTCTCCCTTCACCTTCGACTGCCCGGCCTGGCAATCCACCGTCAACATCACCATCGGCGATCACGTCGCCCCCCTCGGCCAGCATTGGTTGGGCGCGCTCAGCCTGATCGCCGCACCTTCGGGCGCCCTCCCCGAACGCCCGGCCAAGGAAGACGCGGTTTACCAGGGCCCCTGGCGTCTCGACTGCCGCATTTCCACCGCCCTGCCCAGCGGCAACCTCATCCGCCGGCGTTTCATCACCAATGCGATCGCCGCCACCCTCGCCGCCGCCGCCCTGATGGTCACCCTCTGGCTGGTCTATGTCGGTCGCACGCTCGAGGCCGAGACCGCAGGCTGGCAACAGCGGATCACCGACAACAAACCGAAAGCGGACGCCATGGAGGCGGACAACCGCAAGCTCGCGACCAGTGCCGCCCGGATCGACACGGCGTACGCCCTCATGGCCTCGCCCTACCGCCTCACCGAACTCCTGATGGCGATCGGTCGCAACCGTCCGGCCAGCATGCAGGTAGTCAGCATCGATTCACTCGACTCCGGCCTCGTGCTGCGGGGCATCCTGCACGAGCCCTCCGACCGCGCCAAGACCACCCTCGACCAGTGCCGCCAGGAACTGCTGGCCGATGCTCAGATCAAGAACCGTTTTGCCAGCATCAGCCTCACCGCCATGAACCGCAAGGATCCGGGCGACATGTTTGAATTCGAGCTGACCTTCAAGCTCAAGGGGGCGAAACCATGAACACGTACCTCCTCCAATTGCGCCTGTTCGCCCGGAACTACCCCGTCGCCTTCACCAGCCTCGTGCTCCTGCTCGTGCTCGGCGGTGCCGACTGGTATCTCTGGAAACGGTGGGTCGAACTCAACGTGAACAACGAACGCATTCACGCGCAGGGTGAAGCCATGCTGCTCTCCCTCAGCAGCCACCCCCGCATCGATGCGCAGCTGAAGGACGCCAACCACGCGCTCACCTACATTGACCAGCACCTTGCCCTCGAGACGGATCTCGCCGGCAACCTCGACTATTTCTACCAGATCGAGAAGGACACCCACACCGAGTTGGCCAGTCTTTCCCAGCTCAGCTCGCAGCCGGGAACGGACAAGGAATCCTACCAGGCCATTCCCTTCTCGCTGCGCATCTCAGGCTCTTACGCCCAGATCCTGGCGTATCTCCACGCGTTGGAGACCGGCCCCCGTCTGGTCCGGCTGAAAAACTACCGTCTCTCGCAGGGCGGCATCAGCGAGGGCGTCTCGCTTGACCTCACCGTCGACATGCTCGGCCGCTCATGAAGAATCTCGCCACCATTTTTCTGCTCTCTCTCGCCGCCACCACCGCGCTCACGGCCGAGGCGCCCGTGGATCGCTTCGCCGGACTCAAGCCCAAGATCGAGGAGCTGCTGAACCAGCGCCTCAATCCTGCCCCTCTCCCCGCCAAGCCCGCCAATCCGTTTCAATTCTTTCAGCCTGGAATTGAACGGCTGACCCCCTCCGATCCACTCCCGGTCGTGCCCCTGCCGACGCAGACCGTGCAGATGGACGATAACCAGATCCTCGCCTACAGCGTCGCCCGCCTGCGCATCTCGGGCCAGGTCCTGCGCAACGGCGTCACCATGCTTTTGATCAACTCTGCGACCTATCGCGAAGGCGACTTGGTCCCGGTGAGAACCACCAACGACACCGTCTACTACGTGCGCATCGTACAGATCCGGGACAATGAGGTTGTCCTGGGCTACAACGAGGCGCTGGTGAACGTGCGCCTGCCTTGAGCGGACGTCCCCAACCCACGCACCTCCCGGACACGCGCCGCCAGCGGCTCCTTCCGGCATGATGCCTGCGGAAATCCCGTCTGACGAGGCGCCCTGGAAGGCCGGGCTGCACAGCATCCGCTCGCTCCTGTTTCCCGGACTTGTGCTCCAGGCGGTCGCACTGGCTCTGGTGCTCGCGTATTATTTCGTGCCGGCGACCGCCGACTTCTTCGGCCGGCTGGCCGCCTGGCAATCGGCGGGCGGCTTGATCTTCACCGCCGCCACGACCGCGTTGTGCGGCGGATTGCTGCCCTTTCTTTTTCTCCGCCTGCACCCCGACACCCGGCACAGCCATCCCTGGCCGCACCTGATCTTCTTCATGTTGTTCTGGGCCTGGAAGGGATCCGAAGTCGATCTCTGGTATCGCGGCCTCTCCTGGCTCTACGGCGACGGTCATGACACCTTCACGATCGCGCGCAAGGTGCTCAGCGACCAGTTCGGCTTCAACCCCTTCTACGCGGCCCCGGTTGGCAACCTCTGCTTTGCCTGGAAGGACGCCGGTTTCCGCTGGCGACCCGTCGCCGCCGATCTCCGCGCCGGCCGGTGGTACGCCCGTCGCGTGCTGCCCGTGCTGATGGCCGTCTGGTTCCTGTGGATCCCCGTCGTCTGCTGCGTCTATGCCCTGCCCCTCCCACTGCAGATGCCCCTCTTCAACGTCGTGCTCTGCTTCTGGTCGATGCTCTTCGCCCACATCCTGAGCCGCCAAACGGTGGGACGCTGAACGAATCAACGGCCCAGGGAAAGGTGTCGGCAAGCTCGCCCCCCGTTTGTCATCCTGAACGCAGTGAAGGATCCATCAGGACGACTGTTACCACGTAGCCCTGAAAGATCATGAAAATGGGTCCGGCCGGGCGGATCGCCCCTCACTCCTGCAGCAGCTTTCTCACCATGGCTTCCAGCGCCGCGCCGCGCGCGTTCGTCGAGACGACCATGCCGGCCTTGTTCAACAGGAACATGGCCGGGATGCCGCGAATGCCATACTTCTTGCCAAAGGGATTCTGCCAGTACGTGCCGTCGTAGAATTGCGGCCAGGGCATGCTATGCTCGCGGGTGAAAGCCAGCATCTGCTCCGCGGTCTTCTGGCGCTTGGCCGGCTTCGCCGCATCCGGCGCCTGCTCGAAGGAAATGCCCACAATCTCAAAACCCCGATCATGGTACCGCTGGTAAGCTGCCACCACGTTGGGGATTTCCTCCAGACATGGCGGACACCAGGTTGCCCAGAAATCGATCAGCACCACCTTGCCCCGCAACGAAGCCAGATCGACTTCCCGGCCGTCCGCCGCGGTGAACTTCAGATCGAGCGGCTCCCGGATCAGTTCCGCCAGCCGCAGCTTCTGCGCCGCCAGTTCCTTCACCTTTTCGTTCGGGTGGGAGGCAAACGCCGCCCATTCGGACTTGGCCGTGGCCAGATCGGCGGTTTCCACATAATAGAAATAGTTCGAGACCATCGCCGCGGCCTCCGTGTCCTGGGGATATTTTTCGAGGAAGGCCGACAGCTTTGCTTTCAACGCCGGCACATCGAACCGCTGGTGGTCGGCGGCCTCGAACGCCGCGTTCATCGCCGTCTCCAGCTCCGCCCGCTCCTGCATCTGGAGCTTGGCCGCCGGCGATTCTTCCGCCGCCTTGATCTCGGCCAGCATTTTCTCGGCGTTCTTGTTGTTCGGGTCGAGCGCGAGGGACTTTTCGTAGTTCTGGCGGGCCTCGGCCAGCTGCCCGTTCTTCAGCAAAACCTCGCCATAGCTGTCGTACACGTTGCCCGACTTCGGAAACAAAGCCACATTCCAGCCCAGCACCGCCAGCGCCTCGGGCAGTTTGTTCTTGGTGAGGTAGCGGTAGCCCAGGCCGTTCATCTGGGATTCACTCAGGAACAGTTCGCCGAGCTTGCCCGCCTGATAGTCTGCAAAGCGCGTCTGCGCCGCCGCCAGCCCGGCCGTGTCGATGGCATCCTGGAGCAGATCCGCCAACGCCCCGTTCTTCAGCGCCAGCAGCTCGACCTCGAAACGCAGCGTGGAGTTCGCCGGAATGTTTCCCCGTGGCTTGTCGCCGTATGCCAGCCCCGGCGGGACAATCAGCGTCGCCTGATCCCCGACATGCAACCGCGCGAACGCCTCATCCCACCCCGCAATCACCTGCTTGCGCCCCAGCGTGAAGGCAAACGGTTGGTTGTCGGTCCGCGAGCTGTCGAACACCGTGCCATCCATGAAACTTCCCGTGTAATGCGCGATCACCACCTGGCCCGGCTGCGCCAAGGCGCCGGTTCCGTGGACGGTGATGGCGTACTGCAACCCGGAAGCCGTGGTGACCAGGCCCGCCGGCAACGGCTGATCAGCCCGGACAAAAGGCGCCACCAGCATGGCCAGCAGCACGAACGACCCAAAGAGATGACGTGAAGACATGACGCCAACATGACCCAGCCAGACCGGCAGGACAATCCGTCATTGCAGACTTTATGCCGCTGCCTGGTCAATGCCTGCCGGCCGGACAGTCTCGCCGCACAGCGACACGTGGCCGCACCTCGGCGATCAGCCGGGCGTTCGATTTCGGGGTTTCGTAGTCGATGCGATCGCAGGTGCGCCGGGACCACCGCACGTTGCACAGTTCGCGCCGCCCGACCTGGAAGGCTTCCCACCCCAGGCCGGAAACTTCCTTCGTCAAATATTTGTTTCTATCGGAAACCGCGGGGTTCTTCGTTGTTAGCATGTGCCGGGCCGTGCAAGGTACAGCCTTTCGCCAATGGATGTTCTGTTCCTGGTCCCTTCTGCCTATGGCCGGTCGGTCGGTTTACTGATAAGTTAGTCTGGTTCCTCCGCATGTCCTCATCGCCCATCTCCCGCCCTCTCCCGGAAATCTTTTCCATGATCGGCAACACGCCCTTGGTGACGCTGCACTTCACCCGGGAGAACCTGACGATCCATGCGAAGGCCGAGTTTGTTAATCCCAGCGGCTCCATCAAGGACCGGTTGGCCCAGACCATTCTCCGCCATGCGCTGGAGCAAGGCAGGCTCAGGGAGGACACCATCATCCTGGAATGCACCAGCGGCAACACCGGCATCTCGCTCGCCATGGTCGGCGCCGCCCTCGGGGTGCGCGTGAAGATCCTGATGTCCGACACCGCGAGCGTCGAACGGCGTCACCTCATGAAACACTTCGGCGCCGAGCTCCAACTCTTCAAGGCCGACCGCGGCTACCTGACGGGCATCGAGCTCAGCCGGCAGATGGCGGCCGCCGATTCGCGCTACTTCCTGCCGTGCCAGTTCGAAAACCCTCTCAATGCCCTCGATCACGAGGAGCAGACCGGTCCTGAGATCATTCGCCAGATGGACGGCCAAATCGACGCCTTTGTCAGCGGCTTTGGCACCGGCGGCACCATCTCCGGCATCGGCCGGGCGCTCAAACATCACTGCCCGGAGATCCAGGTGCACGTGATGGAGCCGGCCGAAGCAGCCATGCTCTCCGGCGAACTGCCCTGCTGTCACGCCATCGAGGGCGTCAGCGGCGGCTTTGTCCCTCCCCTGCTCCGCGACGCTCCGATCGACCACCGGATCAAGATCGCCAGCACCGACGCCATCCAGATGACCCGCCGGCTGGCGCGGGAATTCGGCCTGCTCGTGGGCACGTCGTCAGGAGCGAACGTCTGTGCCGCCTTGAGCGTCGCCCGCCAGCTCGGACCCGCCGCGCGGGTGGTCACGATCTTGTGCGACCGGGCGGAACGCTACTACTCCACCAGTCTTTTCGGTCCGATGAGCGCGCCAGCCTCCGCTCCGGAGGCATCGTTCGCACTCGGCCTTTGAAATAAAAACCGTCCTGTCTACTCTATCCCCCATGTTACTTCTCCGCCGACTGTCCGTCCTGCTTGCCCTCTGTTGTCTGTTCGCACCTGTTCTGGTGTCTGCCGCACCCGTGAACGCGAGCCTGGTCGCCCCGGTCAGCTCCATCCAACCCGGCCAGCCGTTCTGGGTCGCCCTCCAGTTGGACCATGAGGACCATTGGCACAGCTACTGGATCAATCCCGGCACCGGCTACCCCACTTCGCTCGACTGGAAACTCCCGCCCGGCTTCACCGCAGGACCCATCGTCTGGCCCACCCCGCATGTTGTGAAAGACACCAAGGGGATCGTCACCGGTCACGGCTACGAAGGCCG
>Ga0066418_1000131_pt1 | contig 29406 bp, 26 predicted proteins | sample LakWasMet26_LOW6_2_FD_59545 | JGI IMG/M metagenome (GOLD analysis project Ga0066418, IMG submission 59545) | Freshwater sediment methanotrophic microbial communities from Lake Washington under simulated oxygen tension - Sediment Metagenome 26_LOW6 | ecosystem: Environmental > Aquatic >... | reverse complement strand
CTTCTCCGTGATGATCTCAAGGTCGCGACGACGCGGGTCGCCGGGGGCAAAGTCGGCGCCGAGCGGACCGTGCAGCAGCTTGATCACCGTCAGAGGATTGCGGATTTCATGGGCGATTTCAGCGGCCAGCAAGCCCAGGGTGGTGAGCGTCTCGTTCTTGCGCAGGACTTCCTCCGACTGGAACACGCGAGCATAGAGGCGGGCGTTGAAGAGGGCGACGGCGGCAAAGCTGGCGAGTGCGGTAAAGAGCCGCTTCTCATCATCGCTGAAGCGGTGGGGGCGGTCGTGGAATACGGAAAGAATGCCGGCCGGGGCTCCCTCCAGGTTGAGCGGGGTGGCCAGCGCACTGCAGAGCGTGGGATCGCGGGGGAGGTCGGAGGCTTCGCGGTACCGGGGGCCGTCAATCTGCTGGAATTCGGTGGTGCGGCCGGTGTGCAGGGCGGAGGCGAGCAGCGCGTCGTCGGCTGACACGGTCTTCTGCTGGAGCGTGAGCCCGGCGGCGGCGAGGTCGCCGCCACTCGACCAAGCATGCAGGCTTAGCTCGCGGTTCGCCGGGTCGTAGTCGTGCAGCAGGCAGAGTTTCGCGTTGAAGAGTGCCCGGCCGCTGTCGGTGATGGTACTCAGCAGTTCCTCGGTTGCCAGCTGGGTGACCAGCGAGTGACCCAGCTCCACGAGCGTCGTGAGCTGTTTGGAATTGGTCCGCAGCCGGGCAAATTGCCAGAGGCGGTTCAGGACGACCCCCGCCTCATTGGCGTAGCGGACCAGCCGGTCGAGGTCGGTGGAGTTGAAGGCTGCGGCCTGGTCGGCGTCCAGATTGATGACGCCGATGACCTGGCCATCGATGATGATCGGCGCTGCCATTTCGCTGGAAACGCCGCGGCGCGCCGCGATGTAGCGCGGCTCATGGCTGACGTCGGAAACCAGCAAGGGTTTGCTGTGCAGGGCCACCCAGCCGGTGATGCCCTGCCCGGGGCGGAGGGCGAAGTCGCCGGTCTCGGGGGGCAGCCCTTGCTGGGCGCAAATCTCAAGGCTGCCGCTTTCGGGCGTGAGCAGGGACAGCGAACCGCTGTCAGCCGGAAAGGCGGCCATAATGGCCGAGAGGATGCTGCTTTGGGCGCTGGTGCCGTCGACGGCGGTGGTCGCCAACGAAGCCAGGGCATAAAGCGTGGCGTAGTTCTTTTCGTCTTCCTGGCTCATTGCCCTGAAATGAGCAGGTCTGGGACTGATTGGGGAGCGTAAATTAGCCGGCGACCTGAGCCTTGGGGGCCGAGATCACGCCATGAAGCGTGTCGCGCAGATGCAGCAGGGTGGCGTCGTCGACCACGGTGTCGGGCTGTTGGGGCTCGATGTAGAAGGTGTCGAGGGCGATACTGCGCTCCGTGTTGATGCGGGCGAAGGTGGTGTCGAAGCCGTGGTCCGAGATCGTTTTCACCAGCTGGTAGAGCAGACCGATCTTATCGTGAGCCTGGACCTCGACGATGATGCGGTTGAGCGTGATCTCATGGTAAACCTCGACCGTGGGAGGGAAGGTGGAGGGCAGCTCGGAAACGCCCGCCTTGTACCGGTTGGCGTTGGCCAGACGGACGGCTTGCGCGGAGATTTCCGGCAACAGGTCTTTCTCGCTGATCAGGGCGTCGTCGACAGTCCGGGCGAACGTTTCCATCGCCTTCTGGTTTTGCACGAGCCCGCGGCCGGGTTCGACGACATGGAACGTGTCGATGGCAATGTGATCCGTGCGGGTGGTGATGCGGGCGGAAAGAATGCTCAGACCGGCCACGCTGAAGGCACCGGCGAGCTTGTAGAACAGGCCGGCCCGGTCCCAGGTGACGACGTGGACCGTGGTGTAGCTGCGGTTGATGTCATCCTTCCACTCGATGACCGGGCGGAGCGGGTTGAGGGAATCGGCCTTGCTGATCGATTGAAGCAGGCGATTCACCATCTGGATGTGCAGGGTGATCTCCGGCGCATCGGTCTGGATGAAATACCGCTCCGGCAGCAGATTGAAATGGGCGGTGATCTCGTCCGGGCTGATCCCGGGGATTGTCTGGGCGATGAGTTTCTGGCGGATCATTTCCTTGCGCTCCTGGAGGCGGGTGTCGACCTTGTCGCCGAGCAGAAGACGCTCGAGCGTGGTGTCGAAAAGCCGGCGATGCAGCGAGTCCTTGTAGCTGTTCCAAAGGCTGGCCGAAGTGCCGTTGGCGTCGCAATAGGTGTGGACATAGAGGTACCGCAGATAGTCGGCGTCACCAACCATCTCGGCAAATGCAACTGAAGTTTGGGGGTCATCCAAATCATGCTTCTGCCAGAAGCGTGCCATGATCAGGTGATTTTTGATGATAAAATTGATGGTGGGCCGGGTGTCCGCCGGCACCGCGAGACGATCGAGGATCGGGCCGGCAATGGTGACGCCGTTTTCCGCATGTCCTTGGATTCCCTGGCTCTTGCCGATGTCGTGCAACAGCAGGATAAGGTAGAGCAGGGCCGGGCTCGCGGTTTCATGCAGCACCTCGCGGTATTTTTCCGCGCGGGGACCGGTGGCCGTGAAAATGGTGTCAAGTTCCCGGATGGTGCTCAGCGTATGGATATCCGCCGTGTACCGGTGATAATACTCGTGCTGAACGAGGCAGGTCAGCGGGGCGAATTCGGGCAGGAACCGGCCCAGAATACCCAGTTCATGCATCAAGGACAGGGAGGGATAAACCTGGCCGACCTCTTCCAGAATGGTGCGAAAGCTGAGATTGGCATCAGACGATTCGATCACCTGTTGGGTGATCAGCTGTGCGGAGCTCCGGATAAGGGAAGCGAGATCGAGATCCGGGGTGCAATCCAGTTGCTGGCAGTGCCGGAAGACGCGAATGAGGCGCACGGGATCTTCCTGAAAGATGTCCCGGTTCTCATAGGCCAGTTCGCGCCCGCGGATGAGGAAGCCATCGAGCCGCTTGGTCCGCTCCGAGCGACGGGCGAGCATGAGGTTCTTCAGGGAGCCAACCAGGCTCGGGGCGCTGGAAACCGTCAGGGCCAGCCGCTGCTCAATCGTCTTGGAAATCCGGTAGATGGACTGGGCATGGCGGTAATAGTCCTGCATGAAAGCCTCGACCCGTTCGAGCAGCACCGTCTGGGGGTAGCCCAAGTTGGCCGCCAGCCGGGGCTGGGTGTCGAGGTTCAGCATGTCGGTCGCATGCTTGCTCATATAATGGAGCTCGTTGCGCACGCGGAGCAGGAAGTCGTAGGCGCTCTGGAAATCACGGAGCTCGCCCGGTTGCAGATAATGCTGCTCGACGAGTTCATCGAGGCGGGTGATGCCGAGTCGCACGCGGGACATCCAAAGGGCGTTCTGGTAATCGCGCAGGCCGCCCACGCCGTTTTTGATGTCGGGCTCCTGCAGAAAGACGGTGTCGCCGTGCTGGGCCCGGCGGCTGCCTTGGTCGGCCAGACGCGCAACGATGTAAGCCTTCGGATCGTTCTGGAGGTAGTGCTTGCGGTAAGCCTCGGCGAAATTCGCATAGAGGGTTTCGGTACCGGCGATCAACCGCGATTCCAGCAAGGCGGTCTTGGACTTGATCTCCCGCCCGGCCTCGGCGAACACTTCCGGCAGGGTGCGGGACGAATGGCCGATTTTCAGCTTCAAGTCCCACAACGGGTAGAGAATGCCATTCGTGAGGAACTCCTGAAACTTGGTGGTTTCCGGGGATTTCTTGGTGTCGGGGTAGAGGAACATCACGTCTACGTCGCTCAGGGGGCTCAACTCGCCGCGACCATAACCTCCCAAGGCGATGAGGCAGACGGGCACCGGCGGGTCGCCGTGCTGCTCCCTCCAGCCGGCCAAGGAAGTCGCAAAGAGCGATACCAGCAGGCCATCCATCCGGTCGGAAAGGGCGTGACAGATTTCGCGTCCGGTTTGCCCGGCCTGATGGCGCTCCCGAATGCGTTCACCTTCTGTCTCCAGATAGGTCTTGCAGGCCTGCAGCCGCGCGGAGGCCGGAGTCTCCGTGGTGAAGACCGGTTGGGTGAGCTGAGGGGGCGTCGAGAGGACGGACATGGGAGGAACCCAGACCAACAGCGCTCAACCCATGGGGGAAGCTGGAAATTCATACCTTGTGACCTCGATATTTTTATAATTCTGGTTGACGGGTCAAAAATCAGCCGAATACTCCGCCTCTCTCTCGCGGGTGTAGCTCAGTTGGTAGAGCACCACCTTGCCAAGGTGGACGTCGAGAGTTCGAGTCTCTTCGCCCGCTCCATTTGTAAGAAAGCCGCCGGATTAAAACCCCGGCGGCTTTCCTTTCCCCACGTCCCGCAGAGGCCATCACTTTCAAAAACCGCTGGTTTCCAGCGGTTTTTTCGTTATCAAGGCCCCTGTGAAAGCCTCAGATTTCTTCGCCCTGCCGCCCTCGTTGGTCCGCTTTGCGTCGTTCTTTCCAGCCGAGGCGCGGCCTTGGGACTGGATCAAACGGATTGGGGCGGCTTTGGAGTCAGTCGAATTCGCGGCCTCTGACCTCAAAATCCCGGCCGGCGTGCACATCGAGGGGCAGGTTTGGCTTCATGCCAGCGTGAAACTGCCGGCCTTTGCGGTTATCCAGGGCCCGGCCTTTATCGGGGCCAAGACGGAGATCCGTCCCGGAGCCTATATCCGGGGCAACGTCATCACGGGCGAGGGCTGCGTGCTAGGCAACTCCAGTGAGTTCAAGAACTGCCTGCTCTTGGATCGGGTGCAGGCACCGCATTTCAATTACGTCGGTGACTCCATTCTGGGCAACGGGGCCCACCTTGGGGCCGGGGCGATCTGCTCCAATCTCCGGCTCGACCAGGGTGAGGTGACAGTGCGCCTGCCCAACGAGACCGTGAACACCGGCCTGCGCAAGTTCGGCGCTATTTTGGGGGATCAGGCCGAAGTCGGCTGCAACGCTGTGCTCAACCCCGGCTCCCTGCTCGGTCCGCGGTCGCTCGTCATGCCGTCCATGGCGTTTGGCGGGGTACTGCCTCCGGCGACGATCGCCCGGACCCGCAATTCTGTTTCGATGATCCCGCGCCGGGACTGATTCAAAATCTTTCTCGTAATCGTCCTCGTTCTCGTTCTCTCCTTTTCCCTCACTACCGAGAGAAAGAGAACGACCACGATAACGAGAGAGAAACACCCCTGACATGCCCCGCATCCTCACCGGCATCACGCCTTCCGGCACCCTTCATATCGGCAACTACTTTGGCGCCATGCGACCCGCCATCGAGCTGCAGGCGGGCGGCGACGCCTTCTACTTCATTGCCGACTACCACTCGATGACGGTCATCACCGATCCGACCGAGCGCCGGGCCTTCACGCAGGGCATTGCCTTGGACTGGCTCGCCTGCGGACTCGATCCGGCCAAGGCCGTTTTCTGGCGCCAGAGCGACGTTCCCGAGGTCTGCGAACTCACCTGGTTGATCGGCTCGCTCACGCCGATGGGACTGCTGGAGCGCGCGCACAGCTACAAGGACAAGATGGCCAAAGGCATCGCCCCCAACTTCGGTCTGTTTGCCTACCCGGTGCTGATGGCCGCGGACATCCTGTTGTTCGACACGCACGTGGTGCCGGTCGGCAAGGATCAGAAACAGCACCTGGAGATGACGCGCGACATCGCCATCAAGTACAACCAGACCTACGGCGAGACCTTTGTCGTTCCCGAGGAGCGCATTTCCGAGGCCGTGGCCGTGATTCCCGGACTCGACGGGCAGAAGATGTCCAAGAGCTACGGGAACACGATCGAGATTTTCGGCGACGAGAAGGCCCTGCGCAAAAAGATCATGGGAATCGTCATGGACTCGCGCACCCCGGCCGAGCCCAAGCCCGATGCGGACAAGAATCTGGCGGTCCAGTTGCTCAAATTATTCGCTCCGGCCGACGTGGCCACCGACTATGAAAACCGCCTGCGGGCCGGTGGGTTGGGCTACGGCGACCTGAAGAAGGCGCTGTTCGAGCACTACTGGAACTACTTCGCTCCCTACCGCGTGAAGCGCGCCGAGCTCGCGGCCAATCCCGATTACGTCGAGAAGGTCCTGCGCGACGGCGCCGAGCGTGCCCGGGCCGTGGCTTCAAAGACGATGGCGCGGGCCCTCAAACACTGCGGGCTGCGTTGATACTGGGCGGCCGATTGGGAAATCGGCCCGTTCATCATGACACGGTGCACAAGGCCCCGAATCCGCTTCCTCACTTCGCCAGTTTCGCCGCGGCCTTGATCATCTTCGTCACCAGCACAAGGGGCAGTTTCTCCGGCTTGGCGAAGCGGATGCAGCTCTTGCCGCAGTCGAGTCCCGCTGACGTCAGCGCCTTCCGATGCGGATCGATGGCGAGGGGATTCAGGTAAAGGCAGAGATAGTTCTTCTGTTTGTTGAAGGCACCGAGCTGTTCCGCGCCGACCAGATAGGTTGGCATGCGGTATTTCATGGACTCTTCGACCTTGGGATGGGCCTTCTTCAGCAACTGGCGGAGCTTGGCAAAGATCGCCCGCTCGTCATCGGTGACGGTATTGAGAAAGCCGTCGACCGTCGTTGCCTTGGAGATCATGGCCTCATGGTTGGTGGCAAGACGAGCCGCTGGCAACCGCCAAGCGGCCTCGGGCGAGAGATTCCCCGATTGGCCGGTCGGTGGCCGTCAGCCGGCCGTTGGTAGATGGACGGACGCCTCAGTGCTTGTTGTTCGCCGTGCCGGCGGCGCGGGCCTTCTGGTATTCTTCGACGAGTTTCTTCTCCTGGTCAGCCGGCATTTCCTCGTAGTGGCCGAACTTCTCGCTGTGGAGTCCGCGCCCGCCCGTCAGCGACCGCAGGACCGTCCCATAGTGATGAAGCTGGGCGGCCGGCACCTGCGCCTTGATGATCTGGAGGCGTCCGGCCACGTCCATGCCCAGGATCCGACCGCGCCGGCCGGAGAGGTCGCCAACCACGCGGCCCACGAATTCCTCGGGCACGCGGATTTCCAACTCGTGGATGGGCTCGAGCACGACGGGTTTGGCGGCTTGAAAGGCCTCGCGGAACGCGAAGTAGCCGGCGATCTGGAAGGCGATGTCCTTGGAATCGACCGGATGCATCTTGCCGCCGCAGAACTCGATCTTGACGTCGGTCACGCGGTATCCCGCGTACACTCCCTCGTTGCCGGCGGTCTTCACGCCTTTCTCGACGGAAGGCACGAAGACGCGGTCGACATCCTGTCCCACGAGCGTCTCGGTGAATTCCACGCCGCTGTCCCGGGCCGCGGGTTCGACGCGGAGAATGACCTCGGCAAACTGTCCGGCTCCGCCCGTCTGCTTCTTGTGGCGGTAGCGTGCCTCGCTCTTGCCGCGGATGGTTTCACGGTAACGGATGCGCGGCGGCTCCAGGGAGACATCCACCTTGTACCGGCGCTTCAAGCGTTCGAACAGCACCTCGAGGTGCAGTTCGCCTTGGGCGGCAATGATGAACTGATGCAGCTCAGGATCCGTGTGGTAGGTGAAGGCGTTGTCCTCCTCGTGAAGTGCCGCCAGCCCGGAAGCGAGTTTCTCCTCGTCGCCCGCGGCGTTGAGCTTCAGCGCGGCCTGGGTGTAGGGGACGGGGTAGGTTACCTTGGGCAGGGACACGACCTGCTTCACGTCGCAGAGCGTGTTGCCGGTGTGGGTGTCCTTCAATTTGACCGCGGCGCCGATGTCGCCGGCGTAGAGGATGTCCACCTGCGTGCGGTTCTTGCCATTGAGCCGGTAGAGCTGGCCGATGCGCTCGGTGATCCGCCGGTCGCTGTTGTAGAGCTCCATGTTGGTGTGCACGTCGCCGGAGTAGACGCGGAAGAGCGACAGGTCGCCGCTCTGGGGATCGGTCAGCGTCTTGAACACGTAGGCGACGTGCTCCTTGCCGGCGAGGTTCACGAGCACCGGGGTGTCCGAAGCGTCCTGGGCGCCGACGGTCTGACGGTCCTCGGGGGAGGACCCGTATTTGGCGATGAAGTCCATCATCCGGGCCACGCCCACGTTGGTTTCCGCCGAGGTGCAGAGCAGGGGAATGAAGGCCTGGCGCTGGATGGCCGGATGGATGCCTGTGCGCAGCACATCCTCGGAGAGACCGCCTTCCGCGAAGTATTTCTCGAGCAGGGTGTCGTCGCTCTCGGCAATGTGCTCGATCAACTCCTTGTGGAGCGTATCGACGCGGGCCTTGTCGGCGCCGGTCGCCGCCTCTTCGGTGTATTTGCCGGAGCGGTCGGCCGCGTAGCTCACGACCTCGCTGCGCATCACATCGAGCACCCGGTGAAAGCCGGGACCGGGATCGAGGGGTACGTCGAGCGGAAAGACGGCGGCGCCGAAGCGTTCTCTTACCTCCTGCACGAGGGCATCAAAGTCATACTTTTCCTTGTCGAAGCCGTTCAGGACGATGATGCGCGGGATGCCGAAGTTGCCCGCCTGCTCCCACATCAGCTCGGTGCCGACGCCGATGCCGTGACCGGCATGGATGACCACCAGCGCAAAATCGGCGACCCGCAGCGCGTTGATGGCCTCGCCGGAGAAGTCGAGGTAGCCGGGGGTGTCGATGAAATTGAAACGCCGCTCGAGCCATTGGCAGTTGAGCGGCGTCCCGTGGATGGAGATGTGCCTTTGTTGTTCCCCGACGTGATAGTCGGAGACCGTGGTGCCTTGGGGCACCGAGCCGAGGCGATGAATTTCGCCGCTCCAAAAGAGCATGGCCTCGGCGAGGGTGGTTTTGCCGCAGGTCGCATGGCCAACGATCGCGAAGTTGCGGATGTCTGCCGGACGGGTGCCATTCATGGATGAGGTCTCCTGGGGTTGGAGCCGGCCCGGCCCAGCGGGTCGCGCCGGTCTGTGGGTGGTATGCCGCCAATCTAGTCCGGGAACCCGGGCGGTAAAGTCCCAAGGCTGTCCGAATCTTGCCGGACGCTAAGCGTCCCTTGCCGACGGTTCAGACCACCGGGTGGTGCGGTTCGGGCAGGGCGGCGATGCGGTCCATGATCCGTTGGGCGGCAAGCTCATAGCGCGCCTTGCCAGCCTTGGGGTCATCGTACTCGGCCGGAGAGATGGGCTGGCCGAAGACGATGGTCACCGGGGAGCCGAAGCGCGGAAGGGCCGAGCCTTTTCCGAAAGCTTGGAACGAACCGAAAATGCGGCAGGGCACGACCGGTACGCCTGTCTTGCAGGCCATGAGGCCGACACCGGGCTTGGCTTTTTGCAAGAGGCCGTCGGGTGAACGCGTGCCTTCCGGGAAGAGGACGATGGCGCGGTTTTCCTTCAGAGCCTGCAGCACGCGCTTGATGGCCCCGATGTCGCCACTGTCGCGCTCGACGGGGATGGTTTCCGTCCGGTTCATCCACCAGCACATGAGCCGGTTGCTCCAGAGGCTTTTGCGGGCAAAGAAGCGCATCTGACGCGGCACGTGGGCCCCGACGAAAGGGGGATCAAGGTGGCTGGCGTGGTTGGAGGCGATCAGGAAGGGGCCCTCCAGGGGAAAGTTCTCGGTGCCGTACACCTCGCCCCGGAACCACATGGCATGAAGGCTCGCGGCCACATAATGAAAGAAGCCGTAGAACGGCGTCATCTTGAGCTGGTCGGGAGTCTGGGGCATGACCGTCGGTTCAGGGCAGTTTCGCCGCGATCAGCGCGGCCAGTTTTTCCACAACCTGCTCGAGGGTGAGAAACGTGGAGTCGATGTCGATCGCGCCGGGCGGGCAGGTGAGGGGAGAAGTCTTGCGGGAGGAGTCGAGCCGGTCGCGCTCGGCAATGGAGTCCTGCTGGCCCTGGGCGGCGCGGCGCTTGGCGCGCTCCAGGGGATCGGCATGGAGGAAAAAGCGGAAGTCCGCCTGCGGGAAAATCACCGACCCGATGTCACGTCCCTCCATCACCAGGCCGCGGAAACCGTGGGTCTTGGCGACGTCCACCTGGCCGCGTTGGTACCCGAGCAAGGTTTCCCGCACAGCCGGAATGGCCGCGTAGTGGGACACATGGTCGTTGACGCTTTGGCTCCGGATTTCCTCACCGGCCGACTGGCCGCTGATCAGCAACCGGGCCGAGCGGCCTTCCAGCTTGGTGGTGAACTTCAGGCTGGAGAGGGCGGCCTTCAGGGCTTCCGGGTTGGAGGACGAGACGTTGCGCTGGAGCAGTTCGGCCGTGATGTGGCGGTAAAAAGAACCCGTGTCGACGTGCAGCAGATTAAAGCGATCGGCCAAAATGCGCGACGTGGACGATTTGCCGGAAGCGGCACCACCGTCGATGGCGACAATGATAAAGGAGGAAGCACCCATGGATAAGTCGACGGATCCTGTCCGAAGCGACTCCAGCAAGTCAAAGAAAGCTGGAAAGGTTTTGGTGCAGCAGGCGGGATCCTTGATGGTCAGCCACGGCCGGCCGTCGCCGTGCAGGTCGTGACAGCCAAGGATGCCGAAGCTCATGGCAAAGCGATGGTCGTGGTAGGTCTCGATCTCGATTCCCGGCACCAGCGGCCGTGGGTGAATCTCCAGGGCATCCTCGGTCTCGATCACGTGCTGGCCGAGCTTCATGAGTTCGCGGGCCATGCCGGCGACGCGATCCGTCTCCTGCTTGCGCGTGTGCGCGATGCCGGCGATTTTGGTCGGGCCATCGAGCAGCGGGGCGAGGGCGGCGAGGGACAGGAACGTGTCGGAGAAATCGTTGAAATTAGCGATCAGGCCCTGGCGGGAATGGCTGCCGGCCACGCTGCCGTGCTGGGACCGGATGAGGCCGCGGGCCGCCAGCAGACGGTAGAACTCTATGTCGCCCTGCAAGGCGTCGGCACTGAGGTTCAGGCCCTTGACCTCGACGGCACCGTGGGTGACCACGGCCAGTTCCGCAAAATAGCTCGCGGCAGTCGCATCGCCCTCGATGGCGTATTCCGTGGGCTGGGCGGCGAACTGGGCGACCATGCGGTTGGTCATCTCCACAAAAGGGCGGGAAACGGTCGGGCCGGTCAGCTGGACGTCCAGCGGTGAACGGGCATGGGGAGCGACCATTAGCAGGGCGGAGAGCAACTGGCTGCTTTCCGATGCATCGAGCTGGACGGCGCCACCCGGCAGGCCGGCGGTGCGCAGAGTGAAGGGGAAGCGGCTGTCGCTGGCGCGGGCGCCCTGGCTGGCGAGCGCGGCGAGCAGGGCGCCGATCGGCCGACGGCGCATGGCTTCATCGCCGTCAAAATGGTAGATCCCGTCGGGACGCAGGCAGACGAAAGCGGTGAGGAAGCGCGCGGCGGTACCCGCATTGCCGACCTCGATGCGGGCTTCGCGGACAGGGATTTCACCGCCGCGGCCCTCGATGCGGATGGTCAGGGCCTTCTCGTCGGTGACGACCTTGAAGCCCAGCTTCACGAGGGCGGCCACCATGATGCGCGTGTCGCGGCTGAAGAGCGCGCCGGTCAGCGTGACCTCCTTGGTGCCGAGTGCGGCCAGGATCAGGGCCCGGTTGGTGATGCTCTTGGAGCCGGGGAGAGTGACGCTGCCGCGCACCGGCCGGGTGAAGGGCACGATGGGAAGTTTATCGGGATAGACGCTCACGGGATGGGGCGGAAGAGTTCGCGATAGGCTTTGCCGCGCTCCAGGATGGCCTGCACCTCAAACCAGTCCCGGTTGGCGAGAGCGCGCTCCATGCCGTGCAATTCCTCCTGGTAGGCCCGAACAGCCCGGAGCACCTCGTCGCGGTTCTGTTCCAAGATGGTCTTCCAAAGCCGGGGATCGCTGCCCGCGATGCGACTGGTGTCACGCAGCCCGCCGCCGGAAAAGTTGCGCCATTTCGGGTCCCGGCGCGCGAGGCTGGCGCAAAGGGTCGAGGCCAGCACCTGCGGCAGGTGGCTGATGTGGGCGACGATTTCATCATGGGCATCGGGCTCGACGGTACAGGCGTCGGAGCCAAGGGCGGTCCAGAATGCGGCGACTTTTTCCACGGCCTTGGGATCGGACTCGTTCAGCGGAGTCACAAACGTGACGCGGCCCTGAAAGAGCTCGGCCCGGCCGGCTTCCCAGCCGGTTTTCTCGGAGCCTGCCATGGGATGGGAACCGACGAAGTGTCGGCCCGGCGGTACGGCGAGATGGCCCTTGCGGCAGATTTTTCCCTTTACGCTGCCGACGTCGGTGACAATGGCCCCGGCGGGCAGGGCAGGGCCAATTTGCTGGATGAGGCTGACGATCTGATCGACGGGGGCACAGACGATCACCAGGTCGGCATCGCGAGCGGCGTCGGCCGGGGTCTCCGCCACCCGGTCGCACCAAGGTTGGTCTTTGAGCTGCAGGCGCACTTCCGGACGCCGGGCCCAGAGCGTGACGCGCCGGGCGGCGCCGTATTGACGGGCGGCCCGGGCCACGGAGGCGCCGAGCAGGCCGGGAGCGAGGATGGTGATCGATTCGAACACAGGAAAAAGAGAAACCACTAATGGCCGGTATTGAACACTTATTTTCTTTCGCGGATGGATTTCATGGCTTCGGCCCGGGCGCGGGGCCAAAGGCCGGGCGGGGCTCAGGCCTTGCCGAGGCGGAGGACCCGCTTGAATTCGGCCGGTCGGACGGGCGATACCGACAAACGGCTCTGGCGCACCAGTTCCATCTTCTGGAGAACGGCGTCCGCCTTGATCTGGGCTAGGCCGATCGGCTTGGCCAACGGGGCGACCGGGATCAGCTCGACCGCCACCCAGCCTGTCTCGTCGGCCGTGGTGTCGGGGAAGGCGGCCTTGGTGACCCGGGCGACACCGACCACCGCCTTGCCCTCGTTGCTGTGGTAGTAGAGCACTTCGTCCCCGGGGCGCATGGCCTTGAGGTGGAGGCGGGCGGCGTTGTTGCGGACGCCCGTCCAATCGGTGCGGCCATCGCGGACGAATTGGTCCCACGAGTAGGTGTCGGGTTCGGATTTCACGAGCCAGTATTGCGTTGTCATCAGGAAAGTGGGTTGGTCGGATGGTCTTATGAGCGAGAACGACCCCGAGCTAGAAAAGAAAGCCCACCGGGCACAAATGATTCTTTATGGGGTCATGCTTTTCTTCCTCGTCCTGCCCTTTGTCTTGCTGTGGCTCAAAAATCGGGGAGTATTCAACTGACCGTTGCCCCAAGCATGAACAAGACCCTAATCGTTGTCCGGACTATCTTTATCGCGCTTTGCGTGACGGCCAGCTGGCTGGTTTGCTACACGATTGAGGAGTGGGATCACAAACGGGGACTGGCGATGGCCATCGGCTTTCTGATCGGGGCACTGGTCGTGCTGGTGGACGTGCTCCTGAAGGGTTTCTCCCTCCGCGGCCTGACCGCCCTGACTTTCGGCCTGTTCATGGGCACGGTGATTTCCTGGATGATCGGCGTTTCGCCCCTGCTCAACAAAGGGGATCCCTCGATCATCTACCTGGTGCAGCTTTCGCTGTTCGTCATCTGCTCCTACCTGGGCACGGTCATCGCCCTGCGCGGCAAGGATGACTTCAATCTCGTGATCCCGTACGTCCGGTTCGTGCCCCACGAGGTGGACGTACCCCTCGTGGTGGTGGACACCAGCGCCTTGATCGACGGGCGCATCGCCAAGGTCTGTCAGACCCGCTTTTTGGGTTCGGCCCTGATCATTCCCAGTTTCGTGCTGACGGAGCTGCAGCACATCGCCGATTCTCCCGACCCGGTCAAACAGGCGCGCGGTCGGCGCGGCTTGCAGGTGTTGAATGACCTCCGGGCGCTCAAGCATCTCGACATCCGCATTCACCAGAGCGAGGTGCTGCGGCGTCAGGACATCGAAGCCAAGCTCGTGTTTCTCGCCCAGTCGATGCGGGCGAAGCTGCTGACCACGGACACCAACCTGGCCTCCATGGCCCAGTTTCAGGGCGTGGAATGGCTCAATCTGCACGCGCTGGAAAACGCCCTGCGCCCCGAGTTGGTGATCGGGGAGAGCATCGCGGTCGACCTCATCAAACCCGGCAAGGATGATGGCCAGGCGTTGGGTTATCTTCCGGACGGGTCGATGGTCATCGTGAACAACGCCCGGGCTTTCGTTGGCAAGAAGGTGACCGCCGAGATCATCGGCGTGCTGCCCAGCGGTAGCGGCAAAATGATCTTCGCCAACCTCCTCGGTGAGGCCGTGGTGAGCTGAGGCTTACGAGGACGGTGTAGCTATTTCTGGGCGGGATCGCGAGTCCCGCCTTTTTCGCGTCCTTGATTCTGAGAAACAGCATCAGTGCATTTTTTCCTTGCCGTACTAACCGTACTAGTGCAACTGGTACAGCGTGCTCCCGTTCTCCATCGAACTGAAACCCGGTCTGCCGATCACGGAGCAGGTGATTTTCGCCGTGAAGAAGGCGGTGGTGGCCGGGCGGCTGAAGCCGGGTACGGCGTTTCCGTCGGTGCGCCTGCTCAGTCAGGAGCTTCGCATCAATCCCAACACCGCGCACAAGATCACCGCCACGCTGGTGGCGGAAGGCGTCCTGATCACCACCCCGGCCGTGGGCAGCGTGGTGGCGGAGCAAGCCGCGGGCGACCGTGCCGCCAAGGCGGCGCTGCTGGATGACGAGTTGGAACGACTCGTGGTCGAGGCCAAGAACCTGGGTCTGGGTCTTGATGAGGTTCAGACCGAACTCGCCGCGCACTGGAAGCGGCTAGGACGAAAATACCCACGGACTGAACACTAAAGTCCAAAGACCAAAGACTAGAGACTATAGTTTAGAGACCACCGGTAACTTCAAACTCCTAACAACTAACCACGCGCTTCGCGTCTATGAACATCATCGAAACCCAGAATCTCTCGCACCGCTATTGGCGGACCGAGGCGTTGCGTGACCTGACCCTTGCGGTGCCCACTGGCAGTGTGTTTGCCCTGCTCGGGGCCAACGGGGCGGGCAAGACGACCGCCATCAAGGTGCTCATGAATCTTCTCCGGCCCAGCGCGGGTTCGGCGAGGGTGCTCGGGGTGGAGTCGAGCCGGCTGGGCGAACGCGAGCTGGCGCAGATCGGCTATGTGTCGGAAAACCAGGAGCTGCCGCTGTGGATGACAGTGCGGCAGCTGCTGGATTATTGCCGACCGTTTTACCCGACTTGGGATGCGGGCCTGGAGGCGAAATTGTTGCGGCAATTTGATCTGCCGCCTGACCGCAGGTTGAAGGAACTCTCCCGCGGCATGCTGATGAAGGCCGCGCTGCTCTCATCGCTGGCCTACCGGCCGAAGCTGCTGGTGCTCGACGAACCTTTCAGCGGACTCGATCCGGTGGTAAGGGACGATTTTGTCTCCGGCTTGCTGGAGACGTCACGGCTTGGCGATTGGACCGTGCTGGTTTCCTCCCACGACATCGAGGAGGTCGAGCGATTGGCTGACCAGATCGCGCTGATTGAAGCCGGGCACCTGCGCTTCTCGGAATCGACAGAATCCCTGTTGGGCCGGTTTCGTCGGGTCGAGGTGCAGATGGAGGGATTGGCGGGCGAAGCGGGGTTGCCGGCCACCTGGCTCGGATGGCGCTGCGACGGAGGGAGAGCCTCATTCGTCGATTCAGGTTATCAGCGGGCGGCTACCGAAGCGGCGTGCCGGGATCGATTTCCGGCCGCCAGTATCCAGGCGCATCCGATGACTTTGCGGGAGATCTTTATCGCCCTCACCCGGGCAGGCCGAAAACAACCTCAAGGAGTCACCTCATGAACCTGATCTGGCACATTATCAAAAAGGACCTGCGGCACTTTCGTTGGTCGCTGGGGCTCTGGCTGGCGTGCTTGGGCTATGTGTTCTTCGTGCAGGAGAGACTGAATTTTCATAGCCGCACTGATCTGCAGGACTACTTCAGGCTGATGTCGATTGTGACCATCACGGTCTTATCCATCGCGATGCTAATCAGTATTGTTCAGCAGGATCATCCCACGGGCAGCACGGCGTTCTGGAGAACCCGGCCGATCTCGGCCGGTCGCCTCCTGGCGGCCAAGCTGACCCTGCTCGGTGCGGTCTTTATCGGCATTCCGCTGCTCTTGGTCTTGCTTGGCGGCTGGCTGCACCGCCTGGTTTTGCTATCCAGCTTTCGGGAGTTTGGACTTATGGTGCTGGTACTGGGCGCGATCACCTTGTCGCTGGCCGCGGTCTCTGCGTGCACCCGCACCATTCTCTACGCGCTGTTCCTGGCGTTGGGGCTGATGTTTGGCACGGGCGCGCTGTCGGAGAGTCTAAGTCAATTGGTGCCCAAGTTTTCCGCAAAGGTTTCCATGCAGATGAACAACTCGCGGGCCCTCGCGCTGCTCGGATTTAGCGTAGTGACAGCGCTGATGATTCTTGGGATTCAATACTTCAAACGACGTCTCGGTTATTCCATCGCGTTGCTGGTATTTGCCTCGGTGGGATCGGCCCTGATCGGGTCGATGTGGGGCTACTTCTATTTCTATACGTCGCAGTGAGCCGGACAGCGAAGGGCACGCCTATGGGAAGGCCCTAACGATTATTCCAGCCAGGCCTGCAGATCGGGGCCCGAGGCTATTTCGGTGAACATCTGGTAATCGGCTGCCAGCAGCGAGGCATACGCAGGTTCGGCAAAGCGGCGGCAGTGGAGGAGCACCTTGGCTTTTTGGCCGGGGGCGCGCACGAGGCGGCCGAGGCCTTGGTTCACCTTTTGCAGACCGGGAATCTGGTAGACGCGTCTGAATGCGGCGTCGCGGCCGAGGTTGTTCAAAACGGCCAGGCGGGCTTTTTGGACCGCGTTGACTTCCGGCAGGGCGGGGCCGACGACCATGGCGTGCGTGATGCGGCCGCCGAGCAGGTCGATGCCCTCGGCGAAACTGCTGCCGAGGACGAGAAAAAGGACATCGCTGAAAACGAGGTGCTCCTCGACCCAAGCGGTCTGGGCGGCGAGGTCGGGCAGCTTGGGCTGAAGTGCCGTGCGCAGGACCGAGTTGTAGTCACTGAGGGTTTTGCCGATCGCCTCGGCATAGGCGTAGGAGGGAAAGAAGACGGCGATGCAGGACGTCGCGGGATTGGGGGTTAGGTGTTCTTGGTTAGGCGGCGACGGATCGGACCCCCTAACGCTTAACTCCGAACTCCTAACTCCCGGCCTCGGTCGGGACGCTGCCTGATGCATTTCAACAATGGTCGCGGCGGTGTCCCCGTAATGGTTGGCCCGCTGGCGGAAGGTGGTGTCCACGCGGAGATCCACGGCCACGTCATAGGCGCCGGCACGCCAAGGGGTGGGGGCCTGGAGGAAAGACACGCCGTCGCTTCGCTCGATCCCTCTAGATAGAGCGGCATCGAGCAGGTTGGAGGTTTGGGTGCTGGCGGGCGTGGCCATCATGGTAGGGCGGGCAGTCCCTTGCCCGCTGCTCGACGCGGAACGGAGTCCCCGCCCTACCTGGAGCCCACAGGACTCGGCGAACTCGGCGCTGGGCTGCAAGGTGGCCGACATCAGGAGGGCGCCGCCGAACGCGCGCAGTGTTTCACCGATCGCGGCCGCGGCGTCCACGCAGGTGAATTCCAGCTGACCGTTGCGGGCCACCCAGAGCAGGCCCTTGATTCTGGGCTTTTCACTCGAAAACTTGGCCTGAGTACGGACCCCTGTCTCCGCATTCATCAGCCAGTCGAGCAGCGCGGCAAAGCCCCAGAGGGTTTCACTGTGGATCGGCCCCAGCGTGGCGTAGTCGAGCGGGTGGGTGGCGGTCTGTTTGACCAGCCGTTCCAGCAGATCCTGCACCTCGGCCTCGGTAATGGGATCGAGGCATTCGGTCGGCTCAAGCGAAGCGAGCAGGCGCACCCATTCCTCGACGGCCAACACGAGGGCGGCGGGGGCCTGCAGGTGATCGAGTTCGGCCAGCAGCATCCGGGCCTCACTCTCGGTGGCGCAGTGGGAGTAGGCCCCGGCGACGCGGGAGGGGAGGTTGTGGGCCTCGTCGATCACGAGTAGGGTCTCGGTCGGATCGAAACCAGGTTGCTCGAAAAAGAGTCCGCGGTTGTCAGGCGCGAACACGTAGTTGAAATCGCCGATCCACACATCGTTGAAGGGCAGGGCGGCACGGGTGATCTCGTACGGGCAAATTTGCGCGGCCTTGCCCGCGACCTTCAGGTCGGGGAGTTCGTGCGGCTGGTTTTCGTCGAGATAGAACCGTGAGAGTCCGCTGCCCGGCCACCGTTCCGCACAATCACGCAAGTAGTCGCACCCATCACGCACGCAATGGAACGTATGGTTCACACAGTGCTCGGCCTTGTTGCGCACCTGCCAGACCGGTACCGGTGTGCCGAAGTTGTGGGTTAATGGTTCCTGGTTAGGAGGAGGCTGAAGGGAATCCTTAACACCCAACGCAGAACTCCTAACTCCTACCGTCATTTGCCGGAGAGTGTGCATGACCTGGATCTGGCCGGTGGATTTGCCGGTGAGCCAGATGAGGCGGGCGAAGCGGCCGGACTTCAGCTGGCCCAGGGCGAACTCGAGCACACAGCCGGTCTTGCCGTAGCCGGTGGGGGCCTCAAACAGCAGGATTTGAGGCCTGGGCGTTAGGTTCTGGGGTCCGGGGTCTGGGCTTTGGGGAGGAGTGAAGGCGGCGGCGAGGTCGGCTTGGATGGTTTCCTGGCCTTCGCGCAGCCGGGCGAACGGGGGGCGGAAATGCAGGTCGCGCCGGCGCTGGGTGGCGCGGAGGCGGTGATTGAGGAATTGGACGATCGCGTCCAGTTGGTGGAAAACCAGAGCTTCGTCGAACGGGGTGAGGGCAATCGTCTGGATCAGTCCGGCGCCAGCCTCGACGAAGACCAGTTCGGCACGCAGCGACGATCCTTGGAAGGACGACGTGGGCAGCGACGGCTGACCCGTCTTGAAGAGGAGAATATAGGCGGAGAGCTGGAGAAAATAGGCGGGGTAGTCGCTGCGCAGGACGCTTTCCTCGACCGGCAGGGGACGCAGCACGCTTTTGATCTCGCGGAGGACGCGACCGCGCGCCGGTCCGGATGGTTCCGGATGACCGGCGGGCAGCAGTTGGTCGATCCGGCCTTGCAGTTCGAAGGTCCAGCCGCGGTGGATGAGCTTTCCTTCGATCGGCACTTCAAACTGCACCTCCGGGGGCAAGACACCTTCCACGGTGAATTCCTTTTCGGTGCGGGCGCGCAGTTCGTTGTGCCATTGCTGACCGAGTTGCGCGCGCCAGAGACCCTGCGGCCCGCCACTGCTCTCCTGGGGACCGAGACTGAAGCCCGCGAATTCGCCCACGCTCAGGGCAACGGTTCGGGATTCGAGAGAGAAATGCATGGAGGTTGGCGCTTACGGAACACCGGGACTTCGCCGAAGGGAAGTGCGAATCGAGATGGTTCCGCATGGAGAGGCGGGAATTTTCCGCGGCGGTGCACGCTCAAGTCGAACCGGCCTGCAGGGACGCGGGCCCTCCACCATCACAGGCGAATTTCAGTTTCGGCGGCGACCCAGCTTTCCAGGCTGCGGGTGATTTGGCTCACGCTCTCGGGGCCTGCGTTTTGGGCGGCCAAGGGTTGGTTGAGAAGCTGCACGGCGGCGTCCCGGTCGGCGGGCGGGAGTTGGGGCCACCATTGTTGCTTCACCGGGTAACCTTCGTCGCGCAGGAGGCTGTACAAGGTTTTCAGCCAGACAATGTCGGGCCGCCCGCCAGCCGCGAGGGCGCCGAGGCTCGTGCGCAGGAGATCCGCCACCGGCTCGCGCGACTCGTCGGGCACGGGATTCCGCGCGAGCAGTGAGCCGATGGCGGAGGCGGTCTTGAGGGCTTCGTAGGATCGGCCGATGCCGGCCTGGCGTTGGATGAGGCGGTGTTCCTTGAGGAACCAGGTGCGGCCCTGATTGGTGGACTCGAGCCAGACCTCGGCCTCGTCGAATAGGTCGAGACTGGCCTCGCCGCGCGCGCCGGCCTTGGCGGATTTCGACTGGCGAACCAGGCAATGGAGCACGCCGTGCTCAGCGGAAAAGGCGATCGTCTGTTCAAACTTGTCGGAGCCGGAAGGCTGGCGTGACAGGATGAAAGCGGTGGTCTGGATCTGCTGGCCAGGCATTGCAGGAGACAGCTTTCAGGGGGTGGAAACTGCGCAGGCCGCCACGGTTTGATTTACCGCGCCCGGTTCAAGGCGGCCTTGGCACTGTCGGCATCGGTCCAAGTGGGCAGGACGGCACCGCAGGAAATGACGGTTTTCATGCCCTCACCGACCGACATCCTGAGTTCGATCAGTTCGCTCTCCGGGAGGTACATGAAGAAGCCGTTGACCGGACTGGGGCAGGTGGGGACGAAGACGGCCCAGTGCGTGGAGGACAGGCGCGAATGGGGCTCACCGGCGGTGGTGTTGGTGACAAAGCCGATCGTGTAGGCGCCGGCGCGGGGGAACTGCACGAGGACCACCTTGCTGAACTGCGTGCGATCCTTGGCGCCGAAGGTCTCGATGAACTGTTTCACGCTGTTGTAGAACCCGCCGATGCCGGGGATGTGTTCGATGAAGCGCTCGGCGGCGGCGCCGAGCACGCGCCCCAAAATGTTGCGCGAGACGTAGCCGAGGAAGGTGATCAGGCTGAACGCGATCAGCGTGGTGAAGATGTCCCAGAATATCGCCGGCAGGTGCTGCAGGGTTTCCGGCAAGTAGGGGGCAAACAGCGGGGTGATGGATCCGCCAATCAGACCGATGATGGCGCGCAAAGCCCAGATCGTGACCGCCAAGGGTGCGACCAACAGGAGGCCGGTTAGGAAGGCGTTGCGAAGGGAAGTGAAGCGGGTTTCGGGCATGGACGGCGGAAGATTCGCGCAAAGTCGTCCGGACGCAAAGGGAATTCAGCCGAAGGCGATAAGGCCGCCGAAACCCGGGTTTAGGCTGGCTCACATACCAGCCTGACACACCCCGTCGCTTCGCGCCACCCCTCTTCCTGGAGGGGACCCAATCCACTGGTCCGGAAATCCCCTCTAGGAAGAAGGGTGCCCGGCAGGGCGGGGTGTGTTGGGACTGGCGTGAAAGTTGTTCCTTTTTTCTTCAGGCAATTACGCGATCTTCAATAGGCGAGTTGGAAGGCCGGTAGCACCTTGGCCTGGTGCAGGAGTTTCATCGCCCTGGCCTCGGCAGCGCGCATCCGGCGCTTCTTTGCCGGCTTGAGATCGTCGTAACCCGCCAGATGCAGCCAGCCGTGGACGAGGTAAAGGGTTAGCTCGGCCGCGAACTGGAGCTGGAGGGCTTGTTGCCCTGCGCGCCGAGTCGGCGGATGGCGTGCCGACGTCCCGTCGGTCCGCGGGTTCTCCTGCAGACCGACGTACCGCGCGGCGGTGTCCGCCGAGACACAGATCTCTCCGGCCAGTCCGGCCAGCGGTTCGCCTTCAAAGGTGATGACGTCGGTGGCGGTCGGGTCGGCCATGAAGTCGCCATGGATCTTGGCGAGGGCGGCGTCGGTCAGGAAAACGAGGGAAAGCTCACCGGCCGGGCAAGCACCGCGGACGCCTACGAAAGGTTTTCCGCCCCTGGCCCTCAGGGCGGCGAGGCGTGCGCGAGGCAGCGTGAGCTGGGGCAGATCGGCCGCCACCATTTCGAATTGCGCATCCAGCAAGGCGATCGCCTTGGCCACGGCGGCGCGCGGCACGCGCAGCCGGGGGTGGGCGTTGCGGATTGAAATCTTGCGCCTCATGGACGGACTGCCGCCGGGTCTGCCCAACGGAGACATGCTGGGATCGGCGTCACGGGTTGGGCCGCGGAGCCTGGGCGTTGTTCGCCTGCTCGTAGGCGTCGATGATCTTTTGCACGAGCGGGTGGCGGACCACGTCGCTGGCGGTGAAGTGGTGGAAATCGATGCCGGGGATGTTGCGCAGGACGCGCGGGGCCTGCATCAGGCCGGATGCCTTGGTGCGGGGGAGATCGATCTGGGTGATGTCGCCGGTGACGATCATGCGGGATTCGTCACCAAGGCGCGTGAGGAACATCATCATCTGCTCCGGCGTGGTGTTCTGGGCCTCGTCGAGGATGATGTAGGCATTGGCGAGGGTGCGGCCGCGCATGTAGGCGAGTGGCGCGATCTCAATGACGCCTTTTTCAGAAAGCGTGGCCACATCCTCGGCATCGAGCATGTCGTGCAACGCGTCGTAGAGTGGCCGCAGGTACGGCAGAATTTTCTCGCGCAGGTCGCCGGGCAGGAAACCGAGGGCCTCGCCGGCTTCGACGGCCGGGCGGGTGAGGATGATGCGCTGCACCTGGTTTTTCAGCAGGGCGGAAATGGCGGCGGCCATCGCGAGGTAGGTCTTGCCCGTGCCGGCGGGGCCGATGCCAAAGACAATCGGGTTTTTCTGGATGGACTGCAGGTAGAGTTTCTGGCCGAGCGTTTTCGGCACGATGCTCTTGCGGCGGGTGGCGATGACGACCGGCTCGTTGATGAGGGAACGCAACCCCGCGCCGTCGTCGCGCGCGTAGAGTTCAAGCAGGCGGAGGAAATCCGGGGTGCGGTAGGCCAGCCCGTGGGAGCGCCCGGTGTTCAGCAGGGTGAAAAACTCCTCGGTGCGGACGATCTGCTCGGCGGCGCCTTCGATCTTCAGCCAGTCGTCGCGCGTGACGAGGCGCACGCCCATGGTTTTCTCCACCTGTGTGAGGTTGTCCTCGGCGCCGCAGTACAGCTGGCTGAGGTGGCGGGCGTTGGGGTAGGAAAGCGTTTTATTGGCGGGCAATGGCGGAGTGAGGAAAAATGTGAAAGGGTCGAGGGCGTTCGTGCTGGGCGGGCGGGGCCGATCACGGCTGGGAGATGAGCCTCCGGGCGGTCTCGCTGAGACGCTGGTACATGGCCTCCAGGGATTGGGGCAGAACCCGCGTCTGGCCGATGACCGGCATGAAGTTGGTGTCGCCGTTCCATCGCGGGACGATGTGGGCGTGCAGGTGCGGGATGCTGCCGCCTGCGGCGGCGCCCAGATTGAAACCGATGTTGAAGGCGTTGGGGTTGACCGCGGCCTTGAGCACTTCCTTGCCGAAGATTATCTCGTCCATCAGGTCGGCGCGTTCGGCGGGGCTGAGTTCGGTGAGATCCGTGGCGGCACGGAAGGGGATCGCGAGGAGGTGGCCCGGATTATACGGGTAGCGGTTCAGGATGAGATAGGAAAGGGCGCTGCGGTGGATGATCAGCGCCTCGGCGTCGTTGCCGAGCTTCGGGAGTTCGACGAAGGGATTGGCCCCTTCCGGCAGACGGGGCGCCTCGATGTATTCCATGCGCCAGTAGGCGTGCAGGTGGTCCATGTTTGACCGTAGGTTTGCGGGCCGGCCGGAGCTTGTCAAAGCGCGGTTTGGCCGGGTCGCAATGCCGAGTGTCGCCTTGCCACCGATCCGGTCACCGGCACACTGCACACGTGCTGACAGAAATCTCCCGCGTACGTCAGGAATCTGGTACCGGCCGCCGCCGTTGGTTCCAAGGCGACGGGATCGAACTCATCGTGTGGCTGGATGCCGGCGGGAGCCCGGAGGGATTCCAAATCTGTTATCAACAGAGAGGAATTGCGGAGCATGCACTGACGTGGCGGCGCCAGCAGGGATTTAGCCATGCCCGGGTGGACTCCGGAGACACGCGTCCGGATAAGAACCTGACGCCCATCCTCGTGCCGGACGGGCCGGTGCCTTGGGAGCATCTGCGGCGCGAGTTCGCGGAAGTGAGTGAGACCATGGAGACATCGTTGAAGGAATTTGTCGCCAGACGCCTGGCGGAGGGGGTGTCGTGATCGACCGCCGACTGGTCTGGTTTTGCGCGTTGTTGCTTCCGGTCCTGGGGTGGTCCGCCGTGTCGCCCCATGACTATTTCACCTGGTTTCTCGAAGTGGCGCCGGTCCTCGTGGGGGTGCCCTTGGCGCTGATCCTGCAGCGCCGGTTTCCTCTCTCGTCGCTACTCCTCGTGTTGCTGTGGTGGCATTGCGTGATTCTGATTTTGGGCGGCCACTACACGTATGCGCGCGTGCCGCTGGGTCAGTGGGCGATGGAATGGTTTGGTTGGACGCGCAACAACTACGACAAGGTCGGCCACTTCGCGCAGGGTTTCGTGCCCGCGATTCTGGTGCGGGAGATCTTGATCCGGACCTCGCCGCTGCTGAACAGCCGCTGGCTGGGTTTTCTCTGCGGCAGCGTCTGCCTCGCGTTCAGCGCGTTCTATGAGCTGATCGAGTGGTGGGTCGCGGTCGGCACGGGCGCGGCGGCGGAAGATTTTCTCGGCACCCAGGGCTACGCGTGGGACACGCAATCCGACATGGCTTGGGCGCTGGGCGGCGCGATCATCGCGCTGGTTTTCGTCAGCCGGTGGCATGACCGGTCGTTGATGAAGCTGAGGGCGAAGGGCGTTTGAACTCCGACGCGCCGAGCGGTCCTCAAGGCGCGGGCTCGGCGGTCAACCCCTCGCGGAGCACCCAGTTGCCCACCGTGGTCTGGCGCGAATTGTCGGGCAGCATCCGCCGGGCGATGCCCCAGTCATTCCAATTTTGATTGAGCGCAATCAGCTGCATCGCGGCGGGCAACTGGCTGACCAGCTGGGCGGAGGACGGCGGCCGGCCGGCCATCTTGCGGACGAACAGCCCGTCCTCGTCATGATAGTATTTTCGGTCGCTGTAGAGGGTGACCAAGGGATGCAGGGGAAACCAGACCCCTTGCGGATGACGCGTCGCGATCTGAGCGGCCAGCTGGTAGTCATCAGTCTTGGGCCGCAATGGCAGGTCGGTAGTCCGCAGCAAGCGACCGCTCACCAAGGCAGCGGCGCCCAAGGCGACCAGCATCGGCACTGAGGACCGCAGGGGGCCGGAACGTTTCCCTGCCAGCAAAGCGGTCAGCACGGGGGGCAGCCAAAGGACGAAACTGTGCACCGAGTTGGTCCAGCCTCCCAGGCTTAACATGCCCGCCACGCCAAACGGCAGGGTGCACAGCCAGCTCACCGCCGGCAGCAGGAGCGGACCGGTGAAGGCGCGACGCCAGATCAGCATGACCAACAAAGGGAGACCCAGATGAATCGACATGGTCGGGGCGACCGCCAGCAGGCGGCCACCAAGATCCGGCACGAAGCCGAGTCCGGCCGGGACCTGCGCCAAGGTGAACCAAAGTCCGGACCAACCGAAGCCCGCGATCAAGGCGCCACCGAGAATCGCACCACTCACGAGGCAGCGAACCAGGTGCCTGATGCCGGCAGCGCGCCCCGCGACCAGTCCCATCCAGATGACCTGGGCCAAGGGAATGCCCAGGCAGATCTGTTTGCAGCCGATCGCGGCGACGGCCGCGAGCGCGGCCAGCCAGTGTTGCCAGGGTTGGCGGGCGCGCACCAACAGCAGGTTGCCCAACAGGCCGCACGCGATGGCGAGGTTGTCCGAAAAGATCACCGAATAGTGCAGCGCCGGCCAAAGGGCGAGGCACCCCACAAACGCGGTCAGGCGGCCAGCCGGGGCGTCCGTTGCCGCGTCGGTGACCGGCCAGGCCGCACAAACAAGGGCGAGCGGAACGAGCGTCAGCAGGATGGTCAGCCCGGCGGCGACCATGAGCGCGCCCGACGCCGTCGGAGCCCAGGAAGCCGGCCAGAGATAAAGCAGGGGCATGGGGCCATACATCCAGGTGGTGATCGTGCCGCTGGTCGCCGTGGGGTAGACGGGCCACCCTTGGGAAAGGGCGATGGAGGGGGCCAGCCGGATATCGTTCCAAGGAATCGAGGGGAACAGGCAAAACCTGCTCCAGAGCCATAACCCGAGCAGCAGGCCAGTGACCGCCAGCACCACATAGGTCAGCGGTTTGAGGATGGCAGGAACGGGCGTTTCAGCGGACATGACCAACCGTCGTTACTGCTGAGTGCCGTGTTTTCGATACGCACATGGGGGCAAACTGGGTTTGGCGCCAAGGGAGTCGAGTGAGAACTCGGTGCCGTCGGATCCGGCCCCTCGTGCTTTTCGCGCTGTCAATCCATCGGCCGAACGGCTAGGCACACCCCCCATGGTTAATGTGATTTGCATGAAGTGGGGTGTGAAATACGGGCCCGAATACGTGAACACCCTCCGGTCGATGCTGAGCCGCCACCTGCGGCGGCCGCATCGTTTCATCTGCTACACGGACGACGGGCAGGGCATTGTCCCGGGCGTGGAGATCAAACCCCTGCCGGCGATGAACCTGCCGGCCGACAAGGAACGCGGCTGGCGGAAACTGTCCACCTTTCAATCCCCGTTTGGCGATCTCAAGGGGCCGGTCCTTTTCCTCGATTTGGACATCTGCATCACCGGGAGCATGGACTGTTTCTTCGATCACCCGGGAGAGTTTTGCATCATTCATGACTGGGCCAAACCCTGGCGGATCACGGGCAATTCCTCGGTCTACCGGTTCGAGGCCGGGGCCCATCCGGACATCTTGGATTACTTCGTGAAGAACATCGACCGGGTGAAGGGCGAAGTACGCAATGAGCAGGAATACCTCACGCGCGAAATGCAGCGCAAGGGCCTGTTGAGCTACTGGCCCAAAGAGTGGTGTGTGAGTTTCAAGTACAGTTGCCTCTCGTCGTTCCCGCTGAACTGGGTCCGGACGCCGCAGCTGCCGGCGGGCGCCAAGATCGTGGTCTTCCACGGCAACCCCAATCCCCCCGAGGCGATCGTGGGCAAGAGCAAGAATGCCTACCGTCATGTCCGGCCCACCCCGTGGGTCGCGGAACATTGGCGCTGATTTGCCGGACGCATGGGTGGAAACACGCAGAAGGTCAGGCTCGCCAGCCGACTGAAAATATTGCCAGTTGTGCTGGTGACGGCGGGTTCGCGTTTGCGTTCGATGATTTTGCGCCAATCTTAGGAACGCCGCGCTGACCTTGCGGTCCAGTCCTGACACCATGCCCGAGATGCTCATCATCAAGCCTTCCGCCCTGCGCGACATTGTGCACGGGCTGCAGGTGGCTGCATCGATCAAGGCCCAGAAGCCCGAGTGGCGCATTTCCTGGATTGTCCGGGATATCTTTTCCCCGTTGGTCCGGGGTTGCTCGGCGATCGATCAGGTCTACATGTTCCAGCGTCAGGAAGGCGCGCGCGGGTTTTTCCGGATGATGCGCGGCGTCCGGAAACGCGAGTTCGATCTCGTTTGTGATTTCCAAGGATTGCTCCGCACCGGCCTTATGACCAAGTGGTCCCGCGGCAAACGCAAGGTCGGCCGGCCCGACGCCCGGGAATGTGCGGGTTTCTTCTACGACGAGAAGATCAAGGAGGCTCCGGAAGGACGCACCACGCACGCCCTGGAGCGGTTGCTCCAGTTTTGCCCGGTGGTGGGCGCCGAAGCGCGGATCGTCGGTCCGTTGCGCTTTCGCGACATCGACCGGCTCAACCTTGGCTTCATGGATCCGCGCAAGGGGCTGCGGCCGATCTTGATTTTTCCGGACAGCGGCCAGGACAACAAAAAGTGGAACGGCTTCAGCCAGCTCACCTCGCTCCTGATCCGCGAGGCCGGTCGCAAGGTGGTCTGGGCCGGCAGCCATTACCTGCCTTGCCGGGAGTCCTTCCCCGACGGTTCCTTCGTCAACCTGACCGGCAACACCAGCCTTACGTCTCTGCCCGCCCTTTTGGCCAAGGCAGATTGGGTGATCTCCAACGATTCGGGACCGATGCATTTGTCGGCCGCCATGGGCTTCAAAACCATCGGCCTGTTCGGACCCACGGATCCCCGCTTGTCGGGTCCCTATCCGATCAAGAGTCCCACGAACTATGCCATCCAGGCGCCGGTCGGCGAGCTCGCCCACCTGTCGGCCAAGGAAGTGTTCTATCTATTCAACCGGATCGAAGCCTCGCTAAAGAGGGCCCAGGCTAAAGGGTCCTTGGTCACGGCCTGAGTGTCGGGCTCGCCGACAAGGCAGGCCCGGTACCGTGGCCCCCTGAGGCCGGTTTACTGCTGACGGCCGGGGCCTGCGTCAAATTTAGCCTGTTCAAGCCGGGGGATCCGCATTGAATGCGCTTTTCCCATGCTCGATCCCAAGCTTCTCCGCGAATCTCCCCAAACGGTGCGTGACGCCATTGCGCGCAAGCATCTCGACGCCGACCTCGACGGCGTGCTCGCCCTCGACGCGGGCTGGCGCTCCATGCTGACCGAGGTGGAATCCCTGCGCTCGAAGCAAAAGGCCGCGAACAACGAGATGGCCGCCCTCAAGAAAGGCACGCCGGAGTTCCTCGCCAAGGTGCAGGAAATGAAGGCGGTCTCGGCCGAGGTGAAGGCCCGCGAGGAAGGGCTCAAGGGCTTGGAGGAAAAATGGCAGGCCGCGATGATGACCCTGCCGAACATCCCGCACAGCAGCGTGCCGGACGGCAAGACGCCCGAGGAAAACGTCGTTTTCGCCACCCACGGTTCGATCGAGGCGGTCTCGCCCAATGCCCTGCCGCACTGGGAAATCGCCGGTTTCAGCAACCTGATCGATTTTGCCCGTGGCGCTAAGGTCACTGGAGCGGGCTTCCCCTTTCTCATCGGGGATGCCGCCCGTTTGTCGCGCGCGCTCCTGCAGTTCTTTTTGGATGAAGACGGCAAGGCCGGCTACACCGAGGTCAGCCCGCCGATCTTCGTGAACGCCGCCAGCGCCACGGCCACCGGCCAGTTGCCGGACAAGGAAGGCCAGATGTACGAGACGGCCGACAAGCTCTATGCCGTCCCCACGGCGGAGGTCCCGCTGACCAATTTCTTCCGCGACGAGATCGTCGAGCAGGATGCCCTGCCGATCTGCCGCTGTGCGTACACGCCATGTTTCCGGCGCGAGGCGGGCAGCTATGGCAAGGATGTGCGCGGACTGAATCGCGTGCATCAGTTTGACAAGGTCGAGCTCCTCAAGTGGGTCCATCCGGCCTCGAGCTACGACGAGCTGGACAAGCTTCGCGCCGATGCGGAACGTCTTCTGCAAAAGCTGGAGCTGCCGTACCGCGTGTTGCTGATGTGCGGCGGCGATCTCGGTTTTGCGCAGTCCAAGAAGTACGACCTCGAGGTCTGGGCCGCCGGCCAGAAGCGCTGGTTGGAAGTGTCGAGCTGCTCGAACTTCGAGGCCTTCCAGGCGCGTCGGGCGCAGATCCGTTTCCGCAACAAGGAGACGGGCAAGCCGGAGTTGGTGCACACCCTGAACGGATCCGGCCTGGCGGTTCCGCGCGTGTTGGCCGCCCTGCTCGAGAACAACCTGCAGGCCGACGGCCGCGTGAAGATTCCCGCCGCCCTGGTGCCGTATTTCGGCAAGGAATTCCTGAGCTTCAAATAAGGGAACGTCCACAAACGGCAGGGCCAGTTTTTCAAGGGAAGGCCCGCCCGCCAAGATTACCGTGATCACCAAGCGCAATCGCCGCCTCGACTGGCCGGGAGTGGCGATGGCGCTCGGGAAGCACCTTTCTCATGCGGCGCTCCACCCGGTCGCCATGGAGGCGGCGCGGGCGAACATGGTGCGTCAAAAACGCCGGGGAAACTCCCGCCCGGTGCGCTGGGCCGTGGCTCTCTCTGGAGGAGCCGACTCGCTCGCGCTGCTGTTGTTGCTCTGGGCGGAGGCCCCGGGGCGCTGGGGACGGGATTTCGTGGTGCTGCATTT
>Ga0066418_1000124_pt1 | contig 30859 bp, 20 predicted proteins | sample LakWasMet26_LOW6_2_FD_59545 | JGI IMG/M metagenome (GOLD analysis project Ga0066418, IMG submission 59545) | Freshwater sediment methanotrophic microbial communities from Lake Washington under simulated oxygen tension - Sediment Metagenome 26_LOW6 | ecosystem: Environmental > Aquatic >... | reverse complement strand
TCCCGGGTGTAGCCGTTCATGCCGACGCGCAAGCCCGCGATCAGCACGCCCCGAGGATCGAGCCCCGGGTCAACATGCCGGGCCTGGCGGAGGCCTTTGAACAGGAGGCCGGCCCCGATCAGGAGCGCGACGGCGAGGGCGACCTCGGCGATGACGAGCAGGTTGCGGGCCCGGTGGTGAGCAGCACCGGCGGTGGCCGCGCGACCACCGTCCTTCAGGGCGTCCGTGAGCGGGGTGCGGATGGATTGGAGCGCCGGAGCGAGACCAAAGATGGCCCCGGCCCCCAGGGTGAGGAGCATCGAGATGGCGAGATTGTGCCAGGTGACCGCCAAGACGACGTGGATCGGCAGATGCGGGGTCGGCGGCATGAAGACCGTGACGAAACCCACGAGCCAGTGGGCCAGCAAAATGCCGGCGAGCCCGCCCAGCACGGCAAGCAGAATGCTCTCGGTGAGCAATTGGCGAACCAGACGGGTGCGACTGGCGCCCACGGCCAGCCGGATGGCGATCTCGCGCTGGCGCACCGCGGTGCGAGCGAGGAGCAGGCTGGCCACGTTGGCGGTGACGATGAGCAACACCCCGAGGCTGGCCGCCAGCAGCAACCCCAGCACCGGTCGGAAAATATTCTGGGCCCCGTAGGTGGCCTGCCAGATGAGCGCCACGTGCAGGCGGATGTCCCGGTTGGTGTCGGGGTAGGTCTGTTCCAGGTGAAGGGAAAGCGTCGCAAGGGCCGACCGTGCCCGGGACACGCTCACGCCGGGCTGCAGGCGGGCGTAGGTGTGATGCCAGCGGGCGTAACGCTCGAGGACCTGGTTTGCATCGATGCCCGAGTAAGCGACTTCCCGGTGCATCATGGTCGGGGCCCAGAAGTCACAGTTCAGGGCGACGGTGTCTCCCTGAAAGGCGGCCGGGACCACGCCAATGATCGTGAAAGCATGCCGGTTGAGGTCGACGGTCTTGCCGACGACGGCCGGACTTCCGGCGAAGCGCTTGCGCCAGAGCCTTTCACTGATCACGAGGACCGGGTGGCCGCCGGGTTTCAGGTCCTCCTCCGGGAGAAAAGTGCGACCGAGAACCGGCTTTACGCCAAAGACGTCAAAGAAATTGGCGGTCACAATCTGGCCGTAGAGCCACTCGTTGTGGTCATCGGCCTTGAAGGACGCGGGCGTTTGCTGCGAGCCGCAGACCCCGACGAAGACATCCTGCATCGCGGCCACGTCGCGCAGGTCGGGCAGCGAAAGGGTATCCCACTGCCGACCGCTCTGACTGGTGGTGAGGATGACCAGGTCCTCCTGGCGCTCGACGCCAGGCAGCGGGCGCAGGACGAGATTCTCGATCCAGCAGAGGACCGTGGTGTTCGCCCCGATGCCGAGGGCGAGGGAGAGCACGGCGACGAGGGTGAAGCCGGGGGTCTTGAGGAACTGACGGAGCGCGAAACGGAGGTCGTTCATGGCTGCTTCGAGTTGGCGTCGAACCAGCGTGGAATGGTTCTATGGTTGGGAGTGGGCGGGAGGGTGTTGTGAGAGCCGGGGGTTACTCCGCGCGCAGCGCTTCCATCGGGTCGACCTTGGTGGCGCGACGGGCGGGGATCCAGCAGGCGAGGGCGGCGACCGCCAGCAGCACGAGGGTGGTGCCGGCCAGGGAAAGCGGGTCCATGTACACGACTCGCGGCATGATCGAGATGAGGAACCGGCCGAGTCCGTAGGCCCCGGCCAGCCCGAGAGAGAGGCCGATGGCAGTGAGTTTCAGGCCGTGTCCGAGCACCAGCGCGAGCACATCGGCCGGCTTGGCCCCGAGGGCGAGCCGGATGCCGAACTCGCCGGTGCGCTGGGCCACGAGATTTGAAATCACGCCGTAGATGCCGACCGAGGCGAGGACCAGCCCGAGGAGGGCGAAGCCACCGAGCAGATTGGCGACGATGATGAGGTTGTGCTGCTGCCGGGTGACAAACTGGTCCACCGTGAGCACTTCGTCGGCGGGAAGATCGGCGTCCACCTCGGCGACCGCCCGTTTGACGCTGTCGGTGAGCACAGCGGGATTGGCGCTCCGCACGGCAAAGCGGATCCAGCTCCAGGGTTCCTGCACCGCCGGCTTGTAGACGTGAAAAAGGGTGCGCGGATTGCCGAAGTCGGCGGCTGATTCAATGCTGCGCACAACCCCGATCACCTCGGCCCAGGTGGTCTGGCCGTTCTGGATGGTGCCGAGGCGTTGGCCGACCGCGCTCCTGCCGGGCCAGAATTGCTTCGCGAGCGCATCGTTGATGACCACCTGCTGCGGGTCGCTCGCCTTGACGTCCGCGGCGAAATTGCGTCCCTCCACCAGCCCGATGCCCAGGGTCGCGAAATAGCTCGGAGTGACCATGACATGGAAGGCCGAAGGCAGGGTCGCGTTGGCGTTGGCGGACTGGCCTTCGGAGAGGATCTGCCGGCTGTTGCCGTAGGACCAGAGGGGCAGCGACGTGGCGAGGGTGGCGCTTTCGACGCCGGGCAGCGCGGTGAGCCGGGATTCGATGCGACGGAAGAACTCGATGCGCTTCTCGGGGGTCTCGTAGCGTGACTCGGGCATGGGCAGGACGCCGGTCAGAATGCGCCCGGTGTCCCAGCCGGTCTTCTTGACCAGCATGCTCGCGAAGCCGCGTTGCATGAGACCGGCACCGGCGAGCAGCACCAAGGCCAGGCAGACCTCGGCGACGACCAGAAACTGGCGCATCCGGTGGTGGCCGCGTCCGGTGGTGGACCCGCGGGACTGGGACTTGAGGGTCGAGTTGACGTCGGTGCGGGAGGCGAACCAGGCCGGCACCAGCCCGAAAAGGATGCCGGTCAGCACGGAGGCGAGGATGGTGGCGGCCAGCACGCCCTGGCTGATGGGCAGGGCGAGGGCACCGGCCCGGCCGTTGATGGTGATGTTGGCTTCGAGGAGATTGTTGACCCAGAGCGCCAGCAGGAGCCCGAGCCCGCCGCCGACGACGGCGAGGAGGAGGCTCTCCGTCAGTTGCTGGCCGATCAGCCGGCGGCGGGAGGCGCCGAGGGCGGCGCGGATCGCAAACTCCCGGGCGGAAAGCGTGGCGCGGGCGAGTTGCAGGTTGGCGAGATTGGCGCAGGCGATGAGGAGGACGAATCCGGAAAGGCTGAGGAGCATCCAGGAAATCTTGCGGCTGGCGTCATCCATCAGGGCGTCGCGCAAGGCTTCGACGCGGTAGCGGAGGCCCGCGTAGTCCTGTGGGAAATCCTTTTCCTGGACGCTGGCGAGCGGGGCGAGTTCGGCGGCGGCCTGGGAGGCCGTGCGGCCCGGCTGCATGCGCCCGATGAGCTGGAGAATGCGGTAGCTGCGGATGCGCTGCTGGTCGGGGGTGTAGGTGAGGGGGCGCCAGAAGGAGGCGTTGCCCCACAGGAAGAGGTATTCGAAGCTGGCCGGCATGACGCCGATGATGGTGTGGGTCTCCCCGTCGATGCGCAGGACCTTGCCGAGCACGCCAGGATCGCCGCCGTAACGTTGCTGCCAGAAGGAATAGGCGAGGATGACCACCTGGCTGCGCCCCGGAACCGTCTCCTCGGCCGTGAAGGCCCGGCCCAGCTGCGGCTGGACCTTGAAGGTGGTGAACAGCTCCGCCGAGGCGAGGATGCCATTGAGGCGCTCGGCCGGCTGGCCCGGTTCGGCCACCGCCGAGAAATCGCGGGTGAACGTGGTGATCGAGGAGAAAGCCGTGGTCTTGCTACGGATCTCGTTCGCTTCCAGGTAGGAGAAATCGTTGTTCTTACCCTGACGCGTCGTGGTGGTGAGCGTGTAGAGTTCCTCCGACTGAGGGAAGGGGGCCGCGCGGAAGAGCAGGGCGTCCACCAGGCTGAACATCGAGGTGTTCACGCCGATGCCGAGCGCCAGAGTCACCAGGGCGATGATGGTGTAGCCGGGTGACTTGAGGAGAGAGCGGAGGGCGTAGCGCATTTACGAATTACGATTAATGATTAATGATTTTCCGAACCGGGAAGACCAAGGCAGCACGGGACAAAGAGTGGAAAGCCAGGCGGGTGGGAACAAAGCGGAGGGTTGCCGTGCTGGCTCCTGGCTCTCCGCTCCTTGCACCGCGCTAGATCAGGCGCGCGTGGGATCAGATTCCATCTGCTCCTGAACAACGCGGCCGTCAAAGACGTGGATCGTGCGGTCGGCGTTGCGGGCGAAGCGGGCGTCGTGGGTGACCATGACGATGGTCGAGCCGGACTGGTGGAGCGAGTGGAGGAGTTCCATGACGGCGTCGCCGTTCTTGGAATCGAGATTGCCGGTGGGCTCGTCGGCGAGGAGGACGGCGGGGGAGCCGGCCAGGGCGCGGGCGACGGCCACGCGCTGCTGCTGACCGCCGGAGAGCTGGGAGGGCAGATGCTTGGCGCGGTGGCCCATGCCGACCTTCTCGAGCGCCTCGGTCACGCGCGTCTTGCGCTCGGTGGCGGGCATGCCCCGGTAGGTGAGCGGCAGCTCGACGTTTTCATAGACGGTGAGGTCGCCGATGAGGTTGAAAGACTGGAAAATGAAACCGATCTCGCGATTGCGGATGCGGGCGCGCTCGGGAAGGGTGAGTCCCTGGACCGGTCGACCGTTGAGGATGTAGGTGCCGTCGGTGGGCGTGTCGAGCAGCCCCAGAATCGACAGCAGCGTGGACTTGCCGCAGCCGGAGGGGCCGGCGATGGAGACGAACTCGCCCTGGCGAATGTCCATGTGGATTCCGGAGAGGGCGTGGGTTTCAACCTCGTCGGTGAGGAAGACCTTGGTGACGCCTTCGAGTTTGATGAGGGAGGATTGATCGGTGCTCATGGATGGATCTGGGGGTCGATGGGGGTTGGGCGGATGGTGTCCGGCGGGATGAAGGGATTACACGGACAGGACTGGACTGGTTACAGAAATCGGTGACGAAGGTGGTTAGAGGGGACCTGCAGCAGGTCAGTCCTCGGTGTCCGTGGCGATGAGCACGGTGAGAAAAGCGAGAACGAGGGCGGGAAGAAACATGGCGATAGGAGGTTAAAGGGAGAGGTTGGCAGGTTCAGTTGAGTTTCACCCGGTTGTTGTTTTCCCAGGGTGACATGTCGGAGAGAATGACGCGGTCGCCGGGCTGGAGACCCTCGAGAATCTCGATGGTGTTGACCGAGCTGCGGCCGAGCTTGACGGAGGTGCGGACGGCCTCGTTGCCCTCGCCGAGCTTGAAGAGGGAGATGGTGCTGCGTTCCTGGCCGAACGCGGGTCGCTCGACGAAGATCACGTCGTCGAGACGCTCGAGCTCGATGGTGCCGTCGACCGAGAGGTCGGGGCGGGCGCCCTTGGGCAGGTTGCTGGTGAGCGTGACGTCGACCGTGACGGTGCCGTTCTGCACGGCGGGGTCGATGCGGGCGACGCGGCCCTCGACGATGCCGTTGCGCGTGTCGATCGAGGCGGACTGGCCGATGGCGATGTCCTTGGCCTGGGTCTCGGCAATGCGGACCTCCGCCTTGAGCTTGGTGGGATCGGCGACGCGGGCGATGTTCTGGCCGGGCTGAACCTGGGCACCGACCTCGACGGGGAGGGCGGAGAGCACGCCGCTCATGGTGGCGCGCACCTGGAGGGCGCTGAGCTCGTCGTTGCGAAGGCGGGAGAGCGAGGCGAGGCGCTCGACCTCGGCTTCCTGGACCGCGAGCTGGGGCTTGATGGACTCCTTGGCAAAGGCGAACCGCTTCTGCTCGATCTCATGGCGGGTCGCGGCCTCCTCGGCGCTGACCTTGGAGAGCTTGAGCTGGACGGCGGAAACGAGTCCGTCCTTGTAGAGCTCGTCGTTGACCTCCGCCTGCAGGCGCGCCTGCTCGTAGTTGGAGCGGACCTGGGCGGCGGTGGACTCGGCCTGCAGCAGCTGGCTTTCGAGCTGCACGCGCTGGTTGGCGAGCTGGGCCTCGGCCGCAAGAAGCTGGGACTTCGCGTTGGCGGCGGCGGAGACGACGTCGGGGTTGGTGAGTTCGAGAATGAGGGTGCCGGGCTCGACGACGGCGCCGGGGCGGAGGATGATCTTGTCCACGCGGCCCTGGGTGCGGGCGGCGATCCAGCGGATTTCCTCGGGCACGAGGGTACCCAGACCACGCACCTGACGGACCATGGGGCCGCGTTTCACGGTGCCGATCCAGACGAGATTGCGCTCCACGTTGGGTGCGGCGGGCTCGAGACGGGCCAGAACCACCGTGATACCGATCAGGACGATACCAATGATGACGGCATAGATGATCCGTTTGCGGCGTTTTTCCTTGGCGACGTTGGGGCGGGCGATGTCCATGTAATGATTGTTGCTCTCTCCATTGCACCGATCGTGCCAAGCGCGGATACTATCTATAAGTGCCAGAAGGGCAGCGGGTAGGGCGTTTATTGATAATCTGCAGGTGGTTGACCCAGGGCGACTCCGGGATGCGCTCGTCCCGATAATGGGAAGAGTACCGGCATGGCTTGGCGGGCAATTGGCCGACCGCTGCCGGGATTGTCCAAACGGCGTTGGCTACCACGGATCACAATGGGCCGTCAGGAACAAGGCAGGGGGGCACCCCAGAAAACACGGAAGACACGGAATGGTTAACGGGATTGGCTCCGAAGTCTCCGTTACATCCCCGTGCATGCGTAGGCCTGAGACCCACCCGCGGGCTCTGAGCAAGACCATTGCCGCGTCGAATACGCTGACTTCCATCACTTTCCCTTCGGTGTGTTCCGAGTGTTCTGTGGTGATAAGGCTCAGGGATTCCTAGCCCATCTGGTGCAGATCGGCGGAATGCATGGCCTACAGCGGAGAATGCCCTTGGAACGCCCACGGCACGGGCCGCCCAAGTCGACGGACAATCAGGTCAGCGATTTCGCCCGCTTGCAGAGTTGGAAGGCGATGCCCCAGGGATCGCGCAGCATCATCAGGCGACTGCCGTCGGGAAGGTTCTGGTCGACCACGATGCTCGCACCGGCCTTGCACAGGCGGGCGGAGTCCGCGCCGGGATCCGCGCTCACGAAGGCAAAGTGAAACTGCAGCGGATCCATCTCGCGGTAGTTGGGCACCTTGTCCGGCGGATTGCAGTAGATCTCGATGATCGTGCCGGCTCCATCGGAGAGGAAATGCGTCTGCGCGGGTTGCGGAATGTGACGGACGATGCTCAGGCCGAAGTGCTCGACATACCAAGCCGCGAGGGCCTGCGGCTCGGCGACGTTATAGGCGAAGTGTTCGATTTTCATAATGCGGGACGAGGAGTAGGGGGCCGGGCGGTCAGACGCCCAGGGCCTGCAGGATGTCCGCCTTGATGTCCTCGAGGTGTTCAATGCCGAGGGAGATGCGCAAGCCGGTGGGGGCGACGCCGGCGGAGAGCTGTTCGCTGGGGGACAATTGGGAGTGGGTGGTGGACGCGGGATGGATGATGAGCGTCTTGGAGTCGCCGACGTTCGCGAGGTGCGAGATCAGCTTCAGGTTGTTCACGAATTTCTCGGCGCGTGCGGCATCGCCCTTGAGCTGGAATGAGAGCACGCCGCCGAAACCGCGGGTGAGGTATTTCTTGGCGGTGGCGTGGGTGGGATGGTTTTCGAGGCCGGGGTAGTTCACGCTGGAGACCTCGGGGTGCTTGGCGAGCCAGCGGGCCAGGCCCATGGCGTTTTCGCAGGTGCGCTCGACGCGAAGGGAGAGGGTTTCCAGCCCCTGCAGGAGCAGGAAGGAATTGAACGGGCTCTGGGCCGGACCGAAATCGCGCAGGCCTTCGATGCGGCAGCGGATGATGAACTGGATGTTGCCGAAGGGACCGCCGATGCCAAAGACCTCGTTCAGCACCATGCCGTGGTAGCTCGGCGAGGGCGCCGTGAACTGCGGGTACTTGCCGTTGCCCCAGTTGAAGGTGCCGGCGTCGACGATGACCCCGCCCATGCTGGTGCCATGGCCGCCGATCCACTTGGTCGCCGACTCGACGAGGACGTGGGCCCCGTGGCGCAGCGGCTGGCAGATGGCGCCGCCGGCGCCGAAGGTGTTGTCCACGATGAGCGGCAGGTCGTGCTTCTTGGCGAGGGCGGCGAAGGCCTCGAAGTCCGGGACGGTGAGCCCGGGGTTGCCGATCGTCTCCAGGTAGATGGCCTTGGTCTTGGCGTCGATCAACGGCTCAAAACTGGCCACCTTCACGCCGTCGGCAAAGCGAACTTCGACGCCGATGTTCTTGAAGGCGTTCTTAAACTGATTGTAGGAACCGCCGTAGAGATGCGAGGTGGTGACGAAATTGTCGCCCACGGACGTGATGTTGTTGATGGCGATGAACTGGGCGGAATGGCCCGAGGCCGTGGCCAGCGCCGCGACGCCACCCTCGAGGGCGGCGATGCGCTTCTCGAACACGTCGTTGGTCGGATTCATGATCCGCGTGTAGATGTTGCCAAATTCCTTCAGCGCGAACAGGCGGGCGCCATGGGCGGAGTCCTTGAACTGATAAGCCGTGGTCTGATAGATCGGCACGGCCCGGGACTGCGTGGTGGGGTCGATTTCCTGGCCGGCGTGGAGTTGGAGCGTTTCGAAGTTCATAAGCGTGGGGTTCTTGAATTGAGGGGACCACTAAACCGTCATGTTCTGGCGAGCGAGCCAAGTTAAAAGTCCCGGCCGGCCGGAGTCGGGCTCAGACTGTGGGGAGTGAGCGGTGAGCGGTGAGCAGTGAGCCGTCAGTCTGCACAGGAGGAAACGAAGGGAACGGAGGCAAATCTGTTGACCACTAGTCCACACTGATGGGGCACTAATCCGGAAGCAATACCACTACCGAACACACGGAATATACAGAAGAGGGGAGCGAGCAGGGTTACTGGTTAATCGTTCGGAGTTATTTGTTCCGAGCAGGTGTCCGCTCTCAAAATTTCATTTTCATTCTCTTAGCCGTTCTCTCGTTCCGGTGGCGGGGCTAGATGCTCGGTTGGTTCGATCGGGGACGGTTGGGAGAAAGATTGGGAGTAGAGTTAGGCGGTGGGTCGGGAGGAGACGAGTAGGAGAAGGAGAAGACGTGGTCCGTTCATACGCCCCGTGGAGGGTTGGTCTCCTGACCAGCCGTGCCTCGTCAGGGATCCGGGGTAGAGCCCCGGGGGGGCTTTCTCATCGAAAAGCGAAGGTCTCCGGACCAGTCCGGGAGCAGGCCGGCCGCGGTTGGTCAGGAGACCAACCCTCCATTTCCAAAAGCTTCCCTCGTGGCGATGAGTGGTTAAGCATTCCGGGTCTTGCGTGTTTTCTGTGGTGCGCCCACCTGCCTTGATCCGTGTCGATCTGCGCGATCCGTGACAAAAGCGATTTGAAGACCACGACGGCCGGTGGGGGCGTTTAGCCGATCCGCTTCAGCACCCAGTCGACGATGGCGGCGTCGTTGTCGAGGTGGCGCCAGACGACGGACATGAACTCGGCGGGGTGGATGTCGTGGGTGCGGAAGAAATTCCGGTCGCCGCCGCAGCTGTACATGAGGCTGGCGGGGAGCTCGCCGCGGAGCTTGGCCTTCGTCTTGGGAATGAGGCGGGGGAGCCACTCGATCCCTTTCACGGCTTCGGTCTTGGCGGGCATCTTGGCGACATCGATGACGGTGGTCGACGGTTTGCCGCCCTGGACGTTCAGGAAATAGTCACGGCGCACCAGTTCCATGGCGAGGGCGCGGTCGTAGCCGGGTTCGCCGTAGCCATGATGGTCCTCGGCGTAGTCGAACATGTTTTGGACCGAGATGCCGTTGGCCGCGAGGAAGGCCTTTTCGTCGGCACTGAAGTAGGTCGTCTGGTCGGTGTTGCCCGAGCCGTAGAGCTTGACGGCTTTGTCGTAAAGGGCGCGAAACTGGTCGGCGAAGTTGTAATGTTTCATGAGATTGATCGGACCACCAAAAGCGCGGAACAGGCAAAAGCAAATCCGCAGGCGGCCCGAGCCGGATCAATGCCGTCGGGTTTCACCAGGCAAGACACGAGACTCACGAAAGGGCGGCTCTCCGTTCCCTCTGTTTCCTCCTATGCCCAATCTGTGTTCTGTGGTGATTCCTTCGTTCCGTCTCAAGGCACCGTGAAGTCGATGAGCCGCTTCTGGCGGTCGACCTTCAGGACAATGACCTTGATCTTCGCCCCGAGCTCGAACTTGCGCTTCGACTTGCGGCCGATGAAGGCGCTGCCGGCGCCGTTGAGGACGTAGAAGTCGTCGCGCAGCGAGGAGACCGGGACCATGCCGAAGGCGCCGGCGTCGGAGAGCTCGATGAAGAAGCCATGGTTGCGGACGTCGGTGATGATGGCGTCGAAGACGGTCTTCTTCTTCCGGTCGGCCTCGCGGTCGAAATACTCCATGAGCTTCACCTTCACCGAATCGCGTTCGGCCTCGGTGCTGTTGATCTCGGTGAGGCTGAGGTGCTCGGCCAGCTGGTCGGTGTGGACGGCACGATAGCCGGGCTGCCTAGCCAGCCAGGTGCCGAGAACGCGGTGGACCACGAGGTCCGCATAGCGCCGGATCGGGGACGTGAAATGGGTGTAGTCCTTTTTGTTGAGACCGTAGTGTCCGTCGTGCGTGGAGCGGTAGCAGGCCTTGCGCATCGAGCGGAGGAGCTGGGTGCGCAGGATGTAGCCCTGCGGGTGATGCTTGAGCTGGGCGAGGAGCTTGACCACCTCGGCGCGGTTCATGAGGTCGCCGGTCTTGACGTTGAAGGTGGTGAGGAATTGCCGGAGCTCGCCGAGGCGGGCCTCGTCGGGATCGTCGTGCACGCGGTAGAGGGACGGCAGGCGGTTGGTGCGCGTGTGGCGGGCCACGGCCTCGTTGGCGAGGAGCATGAACTCCTCGATGAGCTGGTGGCTCTCGTCGTTCTCGATCTTCTCGATGCGATCGGCGTAACCCTCGGCGTCGACGAAGATCTTCGTCTCCGGCATGTCGAGGTCGAGGGAACCCTGGGCCATGCGTTCCTTGCGGATCTTCGCGCCGATGGTCCAGAGCTGGCGCACCCATTTCTGGAGTTCGGTGAGCTCGGCGTGGGACAGTTCGTTCAGGGCACGGCCGGTTGAGCCCGTCTGGTGGGCCGCGGGCAGGGGCAGGCGGCGGATCTTGTTCAGGTCGTCCTCAAACATGAGCGCATAGGCCTGTTTGTAGGTAAGGCGCTTGCGGCTGCAGATGACGGTGTTGGCGAACTCCACGGTCTTCACGGCGCCATGACGGGTGAAGGTAAAGATCGCGGCCTTCGTGAGCCGGTCCTTGGCTTCAACCAGGGAGCAAAGTCCGTTGGAGAGCTTCTCCGGCAACATGGGAATGACCGTGCCGACAAGATAGGTGGAATTGCCGCGCTGCTGGGCCTCGCGGTCCAGGGCCGTGCCGGGTTTCACGTAGTGGCTGACGTCGGCGATATGGACGCCGACGCGGACCTCGCCGCCGTCGAGGTATTCCAACGACAAGGCATCGTCGAAGTCCTTGGCGTCGTCGGGATCGATGGTGAACGTGGGGATGTCGCGGAAATCGCGGCGGCCCGTCAGATCCTCGGGCTGGACCTCCGGCAGGATGGCGGCGGCCTCGCGAACCACGAGGTCCGGGAAGGTGGTTTCGAGGTTGTACTTGTGGTAGATGGCGGCGAGTTCCGCCCGGGGTTCGAAGGCGCGGCCCAGACGTTGCACGACCGTACCGTCGGGATTGAGGTGGCGCTCCTTCCACTCGTTGAGCTGGACCACCACCTTGTCACCGACCTGCGCCGGTGGCTTGAGTCCGGCCTTCTGGGGATCGCCCACGATGATGTCGTGGGGAATGCGCGGGTCGTCGGGCGTGACGTAGAAATAGGTTTTCCCGCGCTGCAGCGTGCCGGTGAGGGTGGCGGCGCCGCGCTCCAGAATCTCGATGACGCGCCCGGCCTGTTCGCCGGCCTTGAGGAAGAACGGGAAATCGCGCTCGCGCGGGGAGCGCAGGCGGACGACGACCTTGTCGCCCTGCAGGGCGGTGCCGGTGTCCGCGGCGTCGATGTAGATCGCGGGTTTGCGCGGCTCGGTGGCCCGGGTCTCGGGCGCCACCATGGCGGACCCTTTCTGGCGGAAGTTGATCTTGCCGGTGACCAGATCGGCCTCCTGCGGGATACAGAGACGGTCGCCCTTGATCATGGCGAGCCGGCCGGCGCGGACGAGCTGGCCAACCTCGGCGTTGAAGGCCTGGCGGAGCTTGGTATTCAGGCGCCAATCCTTCGCAATGGCCGCGGCGGAGGCGGGCACGTAGTTGCGGCGGGAGAGATGGGCGAAGAGACGTTCGGAGAATTTTTTCATATCAGGTGTAGCGATGCCACGGGATCGCTGACCAATAACATGGCACGCAATTCGGCCTGCGGCGAGCAATCTTGGGCCGGAGAGGGTTTCGAGGAATTGGGAAAGGCTGAGGCTGCGATCGTGGGCACGCGGCGAGGGCGGGTGGAAAAAGACGGGATTTTCGGGTGGCACCGCAGCCGTGAGGTCGTAGCATGTCCCCATGCGAATCGCCCACGCCGCCAGTGAAGTCTTCCCCTATCTCAAAACCGGGGGGCTCGCGGACATGGTGGCGGCGCTGAGCGGCGTGCTGATCGACCAGGGCCATGAGATCGCCCTCTTTATGCCGGGTTACCGTTCGGTCCTGGAAGGGCCGCACGCCAAGGGCGCAACCCTGACGCACCGGCTCAAGATCGAGATGGGGGACGCTTTTCTGGCCGGCGATGTCCACACGTTGAGGCCGCGCCCGGGGCTTACGCTGCATCTCATCGGACGGGAGGAGTATTTTGATCGCAAGCTGCCCTACTGGACCGGCGAGCGCGACTACGACGACAACGACGCCCGGTTCATTTTCTTCCAGAAGGCGGTCGCCGAGCTGCTGCGCCTGACGGATTTCAAGGCCGATATCGTGCATTGCCACGACTGGCAGACCGGCATGCTGCCGCTGTTCGTCCGGGATGCGGAGCGGCGCTATGGCGTGACGCTGGCTCTCAAGACGATCTTCACGATTCACAACATCGCGTATCAGGGCATCTTCTCCCGGCGGTCGTTCGGGCTGACAAACCTGCCCGAGGATCTCATGACGATCGACGGCCTCGAGTACTACGACCAGATGTGCATGATGAAGGCCGGGATCGTGTTTGCCGACCTGGTGACCACGGTCAGCCCGAATTACGCGAAGGAAATCCAGACGCCCGAGTTTGGCAACGGTATGGACGGCGTGATTTCCACCCGGCTGGCGGACCTGCATGGCTTGATCAACGGCATCGACACGGCGGTCTGGAATCCGTCCATCGATGCCAGCCTGCCGGCGCGTTACAGCGCGGAGAATATCGCCGGCAAGGCGATTTGCCGGGCGAAGCTGCTGCAGGAATTTGGCTGGGACCCGAAGTACAAGGGCCCGGTGTTCGGCATGGTCTGCCGGTTTACGTCGGGCAAAGGGATCGATCTCGTGTTGAAGGAGGCGGATTTCTTTGCGCTGAAGGATTGCCGGCTGGTCGTGCTGGGTGGCGGTGAAAAGAAATACGAGGAGGCGATGCGCGCCCTGGCGGCCGCCCATCCGGGCAAAGTGGCGGTCTGCGTGAAGCAGGACGAGGCGACGAGTCACCTCATCGAGGCGGGCGCGGACTTTTTCCTCATGCCCTCGCTCTTTGAGCCGTGCGGTCTCAACCAGATGTACAGCCAGGCCTACGGGACGATCCCGTTGGTATCACGTGTGGGCGGGCTGGTTGATACGGTCACGGACATTGACGATGATCCGCAGAAAGGCACGGGGATCATGTTTGCGCCCAAGCGGGCGGAGTTTGGCGAGGCGCTCAAGCGGGCGCTCAGCCTGTACGCCGACAAGCCGAGGCACCTTGCGGTGCAGCGTCGGGCGATGCAGCGGGATTTCTCCTGGAAGTCGGCGGTGCTGGCCTACGAGGAACTCTACAAGAACGCACTTTAAGCAGGTTGGCCCGGGGTCACGGACCGCCTTTCCAGCCGACGGCGGAAGAATGGAAGGCATCGGAGCGGAAGCCGGGTCCAGCCGGGTCGGCCGCTGGTACCTTGATCGTTCATTCTGCGGTTCCGCCTGATGGTCCGCTCGTCGCCCGAAGAGGCCGGATTGCGGACCCAGAGCATGGGAAACGCGGCGAATCGCTGCTTGAATTGTTCCCGGATCCGCGCGTCCAATCGTCAGGCTCAATCGTAACCAAAGAGATGAGTTCGCCCGCTGCTTCACCCACCTTGGTCTGGTTCCGCCAGGACCTGCGCCTGCATGATAACCCGGCCCTGAGTGCAGCGATCCTGCGGGGAAGGCCGGTGGTGCCGGTCTACATCTTGGACGGGCACGGTGACGATCGCTGGCCGATGGGGGCCGCCTCGCGGTGGTGGTTGCACCAATCCTTGGCGGCGCTGGATGCAAGCCTGAGGGAAAGGGGGTCCCGGCTGATTCTGGCCCGCGGAGAGAGCGGGGCGGTGCTGCGCGACCTGCTTGCGGCGACGGGCGCCGATGCGGTCTACTGGAACCGACGGTATGAGCCGGCGGTGATTGCCCGGGACAAGGCCCTGAAAGCCAGTCTCGGGGTGGAGGCGAAAAGCTTCAATGCTTCGCTTCTGTTTGAGCCGCACACCATCCAGAACAAAGCCGGAGGTCCCTTCCAGGTGTTCACGCCTTTTTGGCGGCATTGTCTCACGCAAACGCCGGAAGAACCAGTGAAGCTGCCTTCGGGCGCATTTCCCTCACCTGAGGCGTGGCCGGATTCGACTGACCTGGCCGCGTTGCAACTGCTGCCGGCCATCAACTGGTATACCGGGCTTGCGAAGACCTGGTCGCCCGGGGAGGAGGCTGCGCACAAGACGCTCAAGGCATTTTGCCGCGGCCGCATGGAGGCGTACGCGGACCAGCGCAACCGGCCCGACCTGGACGGCACCTCGGTCCTCTCGCCGCATTTGCATTTCGGGGAAATCGGTCCGCGCCAGATCTGGGCGGAGGTGAAAGCCGCCGCGAAGGGCAGCGGGATTTTCCCGCCGAGCCGCGGGGCGCAGGTGTTCCTCAGCGAAGTGGGCTGGCGCGAGTTCGCCCATCATCTCCTTTTTCATTTCCCCCACACGCCGGAGCGCCCCCTGCGCCCCGAATTCGCGGGTTTTCCGTGGGTCAAGAACTCGGGACTGATGCTCGCCTGGCAGAGTGGCCATACCGGCTACCCGATCGTGGATGCCGGCATGCGCCAGCTGTGGCAGACCGGCTGGATGCACAACCGGGTACGGATGGTCGTCGCGTCTTTTCTCGTGAAACACTTGCGCATCTCCTGGCAGGCGGGGGCCGGTTGGTTTTGGGACACGTTGGTCGATGCGGATCTCGCGAGCAACACGTTGGGCTGGCAGTGGTCAGCCGGTTGTGGTGCCGATGCCGCGCCGTATTTCCGGATATTCAATCCCGTGTTGCAGGGAGAGAAATTTGATCCCGAGGGCAGCTACGTGCGGCGGTGGGTGCCGGAATTGCAGGGACTGCCCGCGTCGATCATCCACCGGCCGTGGACCGCGTCGGCGGCGTTCCTGGCCGAGGCGGGCGCGGGCGACTATCCACCGCCCGTGGTCGATCATGCCGAGGCGCGCGCGAAGGCCCTCGCTGCACTACAATCCTTGCGCAAGTAACCCTGTTCTGGAATGAACTCGCGATAACCTCGCGATGTTTTCCCTTTTCCCCGCACTCCTCATCCGGAAGAACATCGCGCTGGGACTCCTGCTGGGTTTCTCGGTTTTGGGCGGACTGTATGTGTGGGCCGGACCGGCCGCGACCTGGCGGCTGTGGCAAGTGCCGTCAGGTGGGCCTCCCTTCATGGATGTCCGCGTCATCACCGACGGAGTCATCGCCCACCGGAAGGGCTTGGATCCTCTGCGCGACAACGTGGGCGACGTCTCGCAGCGGCGTCTGAATTACCCGCGGATCTGGCAGTCGCTTTACGGGCTGGGAGTGGATGAATCGTCCGCCAACGCAATCGGCCTGGTCATGGTGCTGTTATTTGCGGTCGGCGTGGTGCTCGTGGCTCCCGGTCAGACGCCTCTGGCCGTGGGCGGCATGCTCCTCGCCGTGTTTTCGCCGGCGGTGATACTGGGGATAGAGCGGGGAAACACCGATTTGCTGATGTTTTTTCTGCTGGCGCTCGCGCTGGCCCTCCGCCGTTTCCACGGGGTGTGGGCGTGGGGGGTGGTCATGGTGGCGTTCGGTTTGAAACTGTTTCCGCTGGCCGGACTGGTGTTGCTGCTGGGACGCGGGCGGAAGGCGGCGTTGGTCGGGATCGCGGCCGGCGCGGCCTGTGGGTTTCTCTACGTATTGTTCATTTTGTACGACCTGATTTTGATCAAGCAGGCGACTCCGCAGGGAGCTTGGATTTCTTATGGTCTCGGGGTGGTCAGCCTGTGGGTGGCCGAGGGACACGCCGGATGGGGCAGGGTTGTCTGGGTGCTTTCGCTGCTGATCGCGGCGGCCGTGCTCGGGGTGGGCTTCCTGCGACGAGGCAAGGCGGCTCCTGCTGAGGAGGGGCCCTCCCTGGATGCTTTTCGGGTATCCTTCGCGACATACGCCGGCACTTTTCTGCTGGGGACCAATTTCGACTACCGGCAGGTGTTCCTGCTGTTCGCGATTCCGCAGCTGCAGAAGTGGTCGGCCGAAGGGTCGGCCGGGCGCGGGTTGCTCGCGCGTATGGGTCTGGCGGGAATCTATGTTTCACTGTGGACCTTGATGGCGGAGCAGTGGCTGGCGGGCCGGGACGTGGCTGCCTGGTTCGCTTTTGGATTCGGGGAGCTGGCGCAATGGAGCGTCTTTGCCGTCTTGGTCTGGCTCTTCTGCCGGACCCTGCCTGACTGGATCGGGAGGAATGGGAATGATCTCAAAGGGGCTGTGCCCGAGGCGGACTCGGCATGACCGGATCATTCCTCACCTGGGTGAGCCATCACCCAGCAGCCTATTGGTGGATCGGTTTTGGCGTGACGGCAGCCCTGCTTTTCGGGTGCTGGCTGGCGGGCAGACGTGGGCGGCAAGCCGCCAAGGGCTGGGGGAGCGCCGACGGCATGGCGGCCATGACGTTGTTCCTCCTGGTACTGGCGTGGCGCTGGCCGGTCTTGTGGGATGCGCAACCCGGCAGCGTGGCGGAGTCGCGCATGGTTGCCTGTGCGATGGCGATGGCGGTGGACGCGGTGCCCTATCAGTCGGCTGACCCGGGGGCGGATGGGTTGCTGTCGGTGCTGGTCCTGCTCCCGACGCATTGGCTCGGCCTGCCGCAAGGCTATTTCAACGCGCGGCTCGTGGCGTTGTTGCTCGATTGGGGAACACTTTTGGTGGGCTATCTCGTGCTGCGCCGCGGTCGACCGGTTGGCGACGCGTTGCTGGCGCTGCTCCCGGCGGCTCTCGTCCTCGGCACCTTTGGGGTGCATTCCCGCCTGGGCTATGCGTCGTGGCATCTCGGACTGTTTCTCGTGGCGCTGAGCGGGTTGCTGCTTTGGCGGCTCAGGTTCACCGGGCCGACGGGGTGGAGAGGACTCGCCAGTCTCCTGGTGGCTGCGCTGATCCTTGGATGTATTCCCTGGAGTCACCGCGTCGCGTTACCGGCTGCGCTGGGCCTTTGGGTGGCTTTTCTGCTCTATGCGCGCCGATCCGCGGGACCGGACGGTGACCGCTTCAAGCGGCGCCTCTATCAAGTGGGGGCGATGGCGCTGTATGGAAACGTAGCCGTGGTGTGTCTGATCCATGGGGTCGACCAATGGTATCGTTTCTGGATCAGCTACGTGTGCGCCGGCACCGCCGGCGGGGAGGTGGGCATGGAGTTCACGGGAGCCACCCTCTGGCAGGCCGGGCTGGCGCTCGCGGCGATAGGGCAAGGGGTGTTCTGCCTTCGGTCCTACGACCCAAGGCGAGCCCTCGTTGGCGCGGTGTTGTTGACCGGCTTGGTGCTGGCCGAATACGGCAGGTCCGGTATGCCCGGGCATCTGGGCCGGCCGGAAAACAACGCGCGTTCGCCCGATCATGAGTTGGCGGCCCATATCCGCGCGATGCGGCTACCGAACGACCGGTTGGTGGTCTGGGGAAATAATCCGCACTTCTATGTCGAGACGGGCATCCGGCCCGGCGTCAGCAGTCTCAGTTCGCTGGGCGAGATCCGGGAGAGCAATGCGGAGCGCGACAAGTTCCGGGCGCGCTATCTCGCCGAGCTGCGGAAAGACCGGCCGAGATTTTTCGTCGACGTGGGAACGCCGACGCTCGCGGGTTACGAGGTGCGGTCCAAGTCAGGGCATGAGGTTTTTCCGCAGCTGGCGGAGTTCATCAACGACTACTACCGGCTGGAGAGCGATGATGGTCAGCGACGGTTATACAACCGGCATGACCGCGCCTTGGTTGACCGGAAGCCCGGCGACAAGATTCCCATCGGGCTGGAGAAGGTGAGGATCATCCAAGCGACCGGCTCGCTGAGCGATATGGGCGAAGGGCGGTGGCTGGCGCATGCGCCCTCGCGTTTTGCGTACGCCCTGCCCCCCGATGCGGAATCAGTGAGTGGCGCCTACGGCTTTATTGCCTCGGCCTATCAGGATCCCAACGCGGCGACGGACGGCGCGACCTTTGTCATTGAAATCGTGGCCGCTGATGGCCGGAGGGAAGTCGTGTTGAAACGGAGGCTCAATCCGGTGGCTAGTCCTGAAGATCGGGGGCCGGTCGCCTTCGAGCTGGAGTTGCCGCGGAACGAGGGAGGGCAGTTGGAGTTCACCGTCGAACCCGGGGAAGGGAACGGCTACGACTGGACCTATTGGCAGGGTCTCGAATGCCGTTTGCGGGCGTCTGTGAATGAGTTAAGCAAGTAAAGACTCTGCCGAATGGCCGGGCCACTCGGCGACGCGGATTGCGGCGGCTTTGGCCGACCATCGCAGAAGATTCCTGAAATCAGGGCTTTTCAAGCGTGCCCAGCCACGTATGGTCGGCTGCTTATATGCAGAGAACATTCGTTATTTTTAAGCCGGACTGCATGGTCCAAAACCATGTCGGCAACGTGCTTAATCGCTTCGAGACCGCCGGCTTCACCATTGTGGGGTGCAAGATGGCCCGGCTGACGCCCGCCCTGTTGCGCGAGCATTACGCCCATGTGGCCGACAAGCCGTTTTATCCCGAGATCGAGGCCTTCATGAGCTCGCGTCCGGTCATCATGATGGCCCTCCAGGGTGAGAATATCGTGCAGAAAGTGCGCGACCTGCTCGGCCCCACGGACTCCCGCAAGGCGGCCAAGGGCACGATCCGCGGTGATTTCGGCACCGAGATGATGAAGAACGTGGTGCACGCCTCGGACAGCGACGAAAACGCTAAGATCGAGCTCGCCCGCTTCTTCAAGCCCGAGGAGCTGTTCAGCATCTGATTTTAGACTGCGCGCTTGACGGCAACCCGTCGGGTGCGCTTTTTGGTTCTTTCAGTTTTTTGCCCCTATCGTCTAGCGGCTAGGACAGGAGATTCTCATTCTTCAAACCGGGGTTCGATTCCCCGTGGGGGCACCAGTTTTTAGACCCGTTTTCTTTGGAGAACGGGTCTTTTGCTTTTCAGGATCCAATCAAGTCAGTGAACGCTGGATCGTTTGCGGTTTGGGCGGCCCGCATTGGATGTGCGGGTCAGACGGGCGATTTTCCTGCAGGGCGCCTAGGGCGTTTGCGGCCCTGATTGCGAAACACCGACAGTCTCTCGTGGGATCACGGACTGAGGCGCCAGCGCTGGACCGTAGCCGGGCGGGTCGCACTGCGTTGATGTTTGCGAGTGTGCCGAGCTATTCTTGAGAGGCCGGACAACAAAAAGTCCCGGTACCTCTTCAGGCACCGGGACTTTTGTAAATTGGTGGTGGAGACTGGAGTCGAACCAGTGAACGGCAAGAGCCGAATTGATTTACAGTCAACGTCCTTTGGCCACTTGGATACTCCACCATCAAGCAAACGAACGGCGAAGGTATGGGGTCGTTGGGCGCTTTGCCAAGAGGTTTTTTGCTTTTCCTTCCGACTCAGATCAAACCGCTTTCCCGGAAGCTGTAATAGCCCAGTCCCCGGGGGTCGGCGGCCAGTTGACCGACGATGACGTGGTCCAGCAGGTCAATATCCAGGGCCCGCGCGGCTTCGCGCAGCTGGCGGGTGACCTGGACGTCGGCCGCACTGGGGGCTGGATCGCCGCTGGGATGATTGTGGACGCACACCACCGCGGCGGCCCCATGGTGCACTGCTTCCCGGAAGACTTCCCGCGGGTGCGCGAGGCTGCTGGTGGCGGTTCCTGAGGAGATTTCCACCTGCTTGATCAGGCGGTTCTTTCGATTGAGACAAAGGACCCAGAATTTTTCCACCGGGAGGCTGACGGTCAGCGGATGGAGGTGGGCGCGGATCAGCTCCGGCCGGTTGAGCAGCGGGAGGGCGGAGGGATCGGTTCCCAGCACGCGCCGGGCGATCTCCATGACCGTGATGAGCTGCAGCGCCTTGATGTGGCCGATGCCCTTGATGCGGCGAAAGTCTGTTTCGCGCCACCGCACGAGATTGGCGAGGCTGCCGGCCTCGGTGATCAGTTGCTGGCTGATCCCGACCACGCTCTGGCCCCGTTGCCCGCTGCGGAGGAGCATGGCGAGGAGTTCGGTGTCACTCAGGGCGCCGGGTCCGAGGCGTTCGAGGCGTTCCTGGGGGCGTTCACCGACGGCGAGGTCCTTGATCCGCGGGGTCGGGTAGGGAAGCGATTCGCTGCTCATGGGCCGGCTGCTTGCGCCCGCTGGCCCACGGGCTTTGAAAATCAGAAGTGTTTGACGTAGGAATTGCGTCGGAGCTTCTCGAGCCAGCGTTCCGTCGCCTTGCGGGAACCCTGCTGGACGAGCGCCCGCTCGATGTCGGGACGCACTTCGTCGATCGGGAGGGCGCCGGCGTATTTGCGCTCGTCGACCTGGAAGAGGAACGCGCCTTCGGGCATGATCAGCGGCTCGCTGCGTTCGCCTTTCTTGAGATTGAAGATGACGTCGCTGAATTCCTTGCGGAGGTCGGAGCGGCGCAGCCAGCCCATGTCGCCGCCCTTGCTCTTGCGCGAGTCCGAGCTGTACTTGCGGGCGACGTCGGCGAAATCGGCCCCGGCGTTGATTTCCGCCAGAATTCCGGTGGCCTTGGTGCGGAGGCTTTCATCGGTGTCACCGGGACCACGGTTGATCTGGATGAGGCGCAGGTGGACGCTGTCCTCCTGGATGAAGCGCTCCTTGTTTTCGTTGTAGTATTCCTCGATGCGCACCGGGCTGATCGTGCTGCCCGACTTGGACTGCTGCTGGCGCATGTAATTATAGATCATGTCCTCTTCCAGCTCGCGGCGATATTCCTTCTGGGAGATGCCGCGGGAACGGAGGTAGGCGAGGTACTTGCTGCGGTCGCCGTCGAACTGGGTGATGATCGTCTCGGCGAGCTGGTTGTCGATGTAGCTGGCCGGCACGCGACGTTTCTCGTCCTTGTAGAATTCCTTCACGATCAGCACGCGGTCGATCAGGTTCTGGATGACGTCTTCCTGCAGAGCCTCGAGCTTTTCGTTGAACTCCTGTTCGCTGCGGCTCTGGTGCTGGATTTCGCCGATGAGGGGGCCGATTTCCCGGCGCACGTCGTCAACGGTGATGACCTTGTCCTCGGCAATGGCAACTATCCCGTTGGCATAACGCAGGTTAAGATTGTCCGTGGCAGGACCTGCCTGTTGGGCGTGGGTGGCGACGCATGCTCCAATAAGACCCAGGGAGGCGAAGATGGCAGAGCGAAAACGGCGGGGACTGATCATGAAGCGGGGAGATTGTGCAAAAAGGTGATAATTTCTTTCAACCTTGCAAGGGGGGTGGGGGCGGTCAAGCGGGGAAAGCGGCTGCTGAGTTGGATGTAATCGTCGCGGCGGCCCGAGTTGCGGAGGCACTTCAGGCGGTTGCCGTCCGTTTCGACGGACAGCACGCCCTTTTGTTCCGCCCTCACGCGGATTTCGGTCACGAGCAGCAAGGTGCGCACGGTATCACCGAAGCGTCCGAAGCGGTCACGGAGTTCCTGTTCGAGTTCTTTCACCTGCTTGGGGCTCTCCGCCAGGGCAAGCCGGCGGTAGAAATCGATGCGCAGGCGCGTCTCGGCGATGTAGTCGGCGGGCAACCGGGCCTGGATGCGGTCAATCTCACCGGCGATGCGCTCGGCCTGGCGCATGGCGGAGAAGCTGTCGGTGGCTTCCGCCCGGGGCGCGGTGGTGTCGGCGCCCTCCCCGACAAACACGAAGTCGAGCTTGACGCTGGCCCGGACGTGGGACGCCTGCTTGTCGCCCTTCAGTCGCGCCACGCTTTGACGCAGCAGCTGGCAGTAAAGTTCAAAGCCCACCCCGACGATGTGCCCGCTTTGCTCCGCCCCGAGCAGATTGCCCGCGCCCCGGAGTTCGAGGTCGCGCATGGCGATGCGGAAGCCGGCGCCCAGCTGGTTGTGCTGGCGGATCGCGGTGAGCCGCTGACGGGCGATGTCGAGCAACCGCGTATGTCGGTGCAGGAGGAGGTACGCGTAGGCCTGGTGCTTGAAGCGGCCGACGCGTCCGCGGAGTTGATAGAGTTGCGACAGTCCGAAGCGATCCGCGCCCTCGATGATGAGCGTGTTGCAGTTGGGGATGTCGAGGCCGCTCTCGATGATCGTGGTGCAGACGAGCACCTGGTAAGTGCCGGCCACAAAGTCGGTCATCATGCGCTCGAGGCCTTCGGCCCCCATCTTGCCGTGGCCGACGCCGATCGTGACGCCGGGCAACAGCTCGCGCAGGCGCGCGGCCACGAGATCGATGCTCATGACGCGGTTGTGCAGGTAGAACACCTGGCCGCCCCGGCGGATCTCGTGACGGATGGCCTCGACCACGAGTTTCTCGTCGTAGCTCTTCACGATCGTCTGGATTGGCAGGCGGTTGACGGGCGCCGTTTCGATGGTGCTCAGGTCGCGGGCGCCGGTGAGGGCCAGATAGAGCGTGCGCGGGATCGGCGTGGCGCTCATGGCGAGCATGTCCACGTGGGCGCGCCAGCGCTTGAAGACTTCCTTGTGCTTCACGCCGAAACGTTGCTCCTCGTCGACGATCACGAGGCCGAGGTCGTGGAACTTGACGTCGTCCTGCACCAGCCGGTGCGTGCCGATGATAATGTCGATCTTGCCGGCGGCGAGGGCCTCGAGGATCCCGTCCTGTTCCTTGCGCGTGCGGAAGCGGCTGAACATCTCGATGGCCACCGGGTAACCGGCCATGCGCTCGCGAAAACTGTTGAGGTGTTGCTGCGCGAGCACGGTGGTCGGCACGAGCACGGCCACCTGACGCCCACCCATCACGGCCTTGAACGCGGAACGGATGGCCACCTCGGTCTTGCCGAAACCCACGTCGCCGCACACCAACCGGTCCATCGGCCGCGTGCGCTCCATGTCCGCCTTGACGGCGATGATCGCCTTCAGCTGGTCAGGAGTCTCGGTGAACGGGAAGGCGGCTTCGAATTCCTTCTGCCAGACGTTGTCCTCCGCGAAGGCGTGGCCCGGTTGCGCCTCACGCTTGGCCTGGATGGCGAGCAGTTCCGCCGCGAGGTCGAGGGTCGCGCGCTCGGCGGCCTGCCGGGCCTTTTCCCAGCGACCCGAGCCCACGCGGCCGAGTTGCGGTCGGGTCTTGGACAGACCGACGTAGCGGCTGATCAGATGGGACTCCTGCAGCGGCACGTGCAGGGTCACCTTGTCGTCGAACTCCAGCGAGATGACCTCCCGGGTACCGTCGTTGGACTCCAGCTTGGTGAGTCCGCGAAACTGCGCGATGCCGTGCTGGAGGTGGACGACGAAATCGCCTTCCACGAGCTCGGAAAAATCCAGGAGCTGGTCCACGGCCGACTGCGCGGCGATGGCACGCTTCGGCATGGCGCGGCGCGCCCGCTTGCGTCCAAAAATCTCGGTTTCGGAAACGACGACAATCCCCTTGGGTAGGGCGATGCGTCCCTGCAGCGCCGGTTTTGTTGATGTCGGGCCGTGGTTCTCTTCGCCGCCATCTGTCCCGGTGTGGACCGGATTCTGCGTCTTGCCTTCGCGATAGGTCACCTTGAATCCCTCGCTCAATGTCCCGCTGAGGAAACGCGGCTTGAGGGTCTTCAAGTGTTTGTCGTCGGCCAGCAGCTCGCGGACGCGCTGCTCCTCGCCGGGCTTCGAGACGATGAAGTCGACGGCGAAGCCTTCGGCCTGCCACGCCGCAACCTTTTCCAGAAAATCCCGGCGCGCCGACTCCTCGGCCTGCAAGCGCTCATGGGCGAGCTGGCGTTCCTCCGGATAGGAACGGTGGTGGGAGAGCGACTCGGTGTCCCAGGTTTCCTCGTCGGACGCGCCGTCGAAAAGCTCGCTTGCCAGATCAAGATCACTGAGACCAAAGAGCCGCACGCACCTCGTCGTCAGTTGTTGCCAAATGGGCAGGACGGCGAGCCCGGTGGCCGGCGGGATCACAGGTGGCGCGGCAAGTCCCTTTGCCGCCGGGGTAGAATCGTCTGCGGCGGAGCGGTGAGTCCCTTTTTCGCCGTCCGCCTCGGTGCGGAGCGGGGTCCGTGCCCCGTCACCCGGCTGCAGGTCGAAAAGTTCCTCGATGGATTTGGGCTCGAGAATGGTGCCGTGCACCCCCGGCGGCAGGTGATCGAGCAGCGTGGCCTGCAGGCCTGAGGTGTGCAGCCGCGGGGCGGCGGTGAGGGTGATGTGTTCCACCACGTCGCCTGAGCGTTGCGTGACCGGGTCCAGGGCGCGGATCTCCTCGATGGCATCGCCGAAGAAGTCCAGCCGGTAGGGCTGGTGGGCCGTGATGGGATAGACGTCCACGATGCCGCCCCGGACGGCGTATTGGCCCGGGGCCTCGCAGACGGCCTCGCTGTCGTAGTCAAAAGAACGCAGCAAATCGAGCAGGCCCTGAAACGGACGCGTCTCGCCTCGGTGCACCTGAATCTCCCGATCAGCGAAATCCTGGGCGGGCGGCACCGGCTGCATCAAGGCGGCGGGCGTGGCGAGGATGAGGATGGGGTCTCCGGTTTGGGGTTTGGGGTCTCGGGTCTGGGGTCTGGGTTTTGGGGTCTCGGATGGTGGATCTGAGATTGGGGGTTGGGCGTCGGGAGCTTGGTGTTTTTGGTCTGGGCTCCTGGGTTTGGCGGCCCGGCGGAGCCGGCTGAGGACGGCAAGGCGGTCGCTGGCGGCGTTGAAAGCCTCGCGCATCTCCCGGTTATCGGTCTGAGCCTCGGGGAAATTCAGGATTTCGAGTCCGGCGCGGTTGCCATTCGCGGCATGAAAAAGCGCCAGGTCCTCGGCCAGCGCATCGCTGCGGGCGGCGTCCTCGTGGACAACCAGCCACACGGGCGCCGGGTGGCGCCGAACCAGTTCCGCCAGGGCATGGGGGTGCGCTGCCGGACAAATTCCGGTGAGCTTGGTGCGCGGAGCGGAGCTTACAGCAGACAAATCAATCGCGAAGACGCGGAAGCCCGGAACGAAAGCCAGAAAACCGGTCAGGGCAATGCCCGGCTTGGGCTATTTTGCCTCGGCCTGTTTCCTTGCCCGCAGGACTTCGAGGGCGACCCGCGCGGCCGATTCCTCGGCCAGCTTCTTGGACGACCCGGTACCCGTGCCGACGATTTCGTCGATCAGGAAGACGGTGACCTCGTAGACCCGGGCGTGCTTGGGGCCGGTCGTGTCCGTCACCTTGTAGAGCAGGGCGGAGTTACCGTGGTCAGGTTGGACCATTTCCTGAAGAAGCCCCTTGGGATTCTCCTGGTCCTCCGTTTCGACCAGATGTGCCTCCAGGGGGCCGTACCAGGCAATCACGAGGCGCTGCGCCGTGGGAAGATCACTATCGAGATAAATCGCGCCCAGCATAGCTTCAAACACATCCTCCAAAATGGATGCGCGCTCGCGACCGCCGGCCTCCTCCTCGCTCTTGCTGAGACGGACGTTGGCCGCGATGCCCAAATCTCGTGCCATCTGGGTGAGGAATTTTCCCTTGGTGAGAATGGCGCGGCGGCGGCTGAGGACGCCCTCACGCACCTCAGGAAACTCGCGATAGAGGGCGTCGGTCAAAATGAACTGCAGGACGGTATCGCCGAGGAACTCCAGTCGCTGGTTATTGGGGCCCGAAGAGGGATCGTCCTGCAGATAGGAGGCATGGGTCAAAGCCTCCATCAGCAGCGCGCGGTTGCGAAAGACATAACCGAGGCGGCTTTCCAGCAGGGAGAGTGGGTCGATGGGCGAGGTCACGTGACGGAAATCACAAAGGCCAAAACTGAGGGTCCAAACAATCCCCAAAGTGCATTGGAGTGATATTCTGGCGCTGGCCGAGGTTCGACGGAGTCGATTTCTACACCCCCGTCGCGACGCGCCAACCCTCATCATAGAGGGGATTCCAAACATTCGTATCCGAAGTCCCCTCTATGAAGCCGGACTCATGCAGTTCAAAGAATCGGAATCGCGCATAACATATTAATCTCCAAGGTCAGCTTCTGAAAAATCGCGGCTGCAATGCACTTCACCTTTAAGTATTCAGCCTATCGGGAAATTCTTTTATTCAGCCGCATGGGACCAAATAGGTCTTATCGTGGTTGGTTTGAATCAGGTGGGCCGGCAGGTCCCTCTGCCGGCGATGACGGTAGTGACAACACGAAGGTCAGAAAACGGGCACAGGGACGTGCCCGTCCACCTAAGAGCTCGAGGAAAAGTCTGGTTCAACTGCATGAGTCCCGATGAAGCGGGGTGCCCGATAGGGCGGGTTGTGTAGGGGGCGTTTTGGGGACCGAGACTTACGCACGAAATACGTCCTGCGGCGGACATCCATACACGGCAAAACACAGTTCCGGCTCCCAACCCCGCCCTTCAGCTGCTCGCGCTGGAGTAACGACGGATGCCGCGCTGGAAGACCGTGACGGCGACCGCGAGCCAGAAAACGGCGGCCCCGAACAGCCAGAGGGCGGGCCCCAGCTCGGGTCCGTGGATCAGGGTGCGGGCGGGGACATTGGTGACGATGATCACCGGGAGCGTGTAGACGAAGACGACCGAGGCGATGCCCTTCAGGGCCTCGCGCGGGAGGCGGGAAAACTCATTCAGACCAAAATACCCGTGCTCGATGCCGTGGGCGCTTTGCATCCAGAATACCAGCGAGACAAAGAACAGCAGCGTGGCGTAATGGATGGCGAGGCCGCAGAGGATGAAGAGACTGAAGCAGCCGATCTGCAACCAGCTGGGCTGTAGGCCGAGCTTGTGCGCAGCGAAGACGATCACCGCGATGGCGAGCGGGACGTTGATGACCCCCTCGAGGTCGATCTTCCGTGTTGAAACCATGAACAGCGGCCAGCCGGGCTGGGCCATGAAGAAGTCAAAGTGTCCGCTGCGGACATTCCGGCTCATCTCGAAGAGGTTGGTCCAGAAGAACCCCATCAGCAGGCGCTGCACGAGCATGGAGGTGCCGACGATGATCGTCATTTCCCAAGGCCCCCAGCCGGCGATGGACTCGGTGTGGCTGTAGATGACGGCGATCAGCATGAGATTCACGACCATCCAGAAGATCTCAACCAGTGACCACATGATGAAGTCCGCGCGGAACATCATGGTCCGGACGAGCGAGTAGCGCGCGGAGGCAAACCAGAGGCGGGCGTAGTGGCGGAGGGCTTCCATGGGATCAGCCGCCGACAGCGGTGTGGCGGCGGAGGCCGCGGGACCAGAGGAGTTGGGCGACGGTCAACAGGGCCAGCACCCAGAAGAGCTGGATCCCCAGGCCCCGCAGGGCGTAGCCCAGGTCGGTGATGCGCCCGGTCAGCAGGGCGGCAGGAAAATACATCTGGTAATAGTAGGGCAGCCAGGAAGAGAGCTGGTAGAGCCAGTTGGGAAACAGGTCCAACGGGAAGACCTGGCCGCCAAGAATCGTCTCCACCGCAAGCGACAGAATGATGAAGGACTGGATCTCGAGGAACCAGAAAGTCAGCAGGCCGAAGCAATAGGCGATCGTGAACTGGATCAGCGCGGACATCAGCAGGGCCGGGACGGCGATGACGTAGTTCCAACCGGGTCCGGGCAGGGTGATCTTGTCTGCCAGCAGGGGCAGGGCGAGGGCCACCGGGACGAGCGCCAGCAGGCCGGACACGAACCGTGCGGAAAGGAAAATGGTGAACCGGTAGAGATAGTAGTTCACCGGTTTCAAGAGGAACTGGTTGATCAGGCCGTTGCGGATTTCTTCCGAAATCTCGTAGTCCTCGTTCATCGCGCTGATGAAGTATTGGAGCACCAGCATGACGATGAAGTAGGTCAGCGTCTGCCGCAGGTCGAAGCCCCCGATGTCCGTCTGGCCGGCGTAGGCCGCGCCCCAGAGGATGAAGACGAAGGAGAGGTGGATCAGCGAGAACGTCCCGCGCACGGCGAAATTCCAGCGGTAAACCAGATTGCTCTGGAGGCCGACGGTGAAGACGGAGCGGTATTTGGCGAGGAAGGCGAGCATCAGGCTGTGAGCGGTGAGCGGTTGGCGTTGAGCAGTGAGCAGTTAGCCGGGGAAAGCGCAAGCGGAGGATGGGTAGGAACCGTTGCCGCGCCCAAGCCGGGTGCCGTCAAGCAGCACCCCTACACTCCCTCATGGTCCCCTCGTAGGGGCGTCGCTTGTCGACGCCCGTTTTGAGGCTCACGCCGGGCCTTGCAGGCCGAAGCGCTTGGCTACTTCCTCGCCGAGGGCGCGGTAGGCGGTGGCGCCGGGACCGTGCGGGTCGTAGTCGAAGATGGGTTTGCCGAAACTGGGGGCCTCGCTCAGGCGGATCGTGCGCGGGATGAGCGTCTCAAAAAGTTTGCTGGAAAGGTGCTGCCGGACCTCCTCGACGACCTGTTTGGAGAGATTCGTGCGGCTGTCGTACATGGTCATCACTATGCCGCCGACATCGAGGGTCGGGTTGACGCCGGCGCTCTTGAGGCGTTCCACGACCTTCAGGATCTGGCCGAGACCCTCCAGGGCCATGTATTCGCACTGGAGCGCGATGAGCAGGTGGTCGGCCGCGGCCAGGGAGTTCATCGAGAGCATCCCGAGGGCAGGGGGGCAGTCGATGATGATGGCGCGGTAGCCGCCGGAGTTGCGCAGGGGTTCCAGCACCGTGCGCAGGCGCAGGAGATAGTTCTGTTGCTGGGCCAGTTCGATCTCGATGGCCGCGAGGTCTTGCTCGGCGGGAATGAGGGCCAGGTGGGGCCAGGCAGTGGGGGTCAGCATCTCGAAGGCGCTGCCTTCGCCGTGGAGCGGGCCGTAGAGGCTCTTGCCGTCCTGCTTTTCTATGCCGAGGGCGCTGGTGGCGTTGGCCTGGGGATCGAGGTCCACGACCAGGGTGTGGATCTTGCGTTCGGCGAGGGCGGCCGCGAGGTTGATCGCGGTCGTGGTCTTGCCGACGCCGCCCTTTTGGTTGGCGATGGTGAAAACAGTGCAGGCCATGGGCCGATTAACCGGAAAGCGACCGGGGGAGTCTAGCGCTAATTGGGCCAATTTCAGTACTTGCGGAACCCGAAAAATTGACCCAACTTGCGCGCTCGTGTCAGTCACGGTGCGGTAGCCAAGTGGTAAGGCCGAGCTCTGCAAAAGCTCTATTCGGCGGTTCGATTCCGCCCCGCACCTCCACTTAACGGCCGTTGTGCCACAAGCGGTTGGCGAAGTCGAAACCGGCGGGGGTATGCCCGTCAAGAAGCCGCAGGAAAACGAGAAGCGCTCAGGCCCCCGGGGGGCCGCTCGAAGTCGACGCGACCTGTTGTTATTACTGCGGGTGCCCAGCCTCGCATCCGATCCCGTTTCCGCCGCTTACCTCCTTCATGTCCTCAAGACGGAAGGTATCTCGCATGACGCCGCGATCAAACATATCCTTGCTCACAAGGCGTCGTTCCAGTGCCCGCGGTTGGGCCTTATCATTCGCGCACTCGTCGAGCGGCAGCGCCACCGCAAGACCGGGCATTCCCAGATGCGTCACGTGCGCAAGTCGCTCGTGGCGTTCTACCAGTCTTTGTCGCCCGAACAGCGCGCTCACCCGGAGACGATCTCTCGCGAGCACATTATGGGTTTCCTCAAGCGCTACAATACCATGGCGGCTAAGACCTGGAATGAAGCCTATTCTTATGTCGCCTCGGTGTTCGCGCTCGCTGTGAAGCGCGGCTGGCTTGCCGTGTCGCCTTGCGCGTCCATTGACCGAAAGCCTAAGCCCCGCCATCGCCCTCCGCCTACGGTGCTCGCGCCGATGGCCGCCCTGCAACTGCTGCGTTGGCTTCAGAAGCATGAGCCAAGCTGGGTGCGCTATTTCGTATTCTGCCTCTTTGCGGGAATTCGCCCCTGCGTCCGCGAAGGAGAGGCCCATCGCCTCGATGAAGATATGCGCTTCCCGTCGCGCCACCTCCGGCGACCTGCGTGCGACTCGGATGGCTTCTGGGTTCGCGGCAAGACCGGCAATCTCCGCCACGTCTCGTGGTCGTTGTGCGGGCCCCTTCGCGGTTGGGTGCGGGCGTATCCGGGCAACGGGCTGATCCCTGATGGATTGTCCTATAGCCAGGCTGAGCGCCAGCTGCGTCTGATCCGCGCTCGCTTCGACCTCAGTCATGACGAACTGAGGCACACCGGAGCCTCGGCGATGCTGAACACGCCCGAGGCATCATTCGCTGCTGTCGCGATGGCCCTCGACAACAGTGAGCGGATGCTACGAGAGCACTATGCAGGGGTGTGGAATGAACTCCTGACGGCAGCCCTCTACGCCATCACGCCCACCACCGGCCCAAAACTGGCCCCGGCTGCCGTGGCCTGATTTTCCCATATTTCAGAACATCTGATACCATGAAACCTACAGACTCTTTCCCTCCCGCAAGCGGCGTCCCCGCAGCGCCGTTGCAACCTCACCTTCGCACCTCGCCCACTTCCTTCACTCTTCTCTTTCTCGAGCATTAT
>Ga0066418_1000121_pt1 | contig 31183 bp, 29 predicted proteins | sample LakWasMet26_LOW6_2_FD_59545 | JGI IMG/M metagenome (GOLD analysis project Ga0066418, IMG submission 59545) | Freshwater sediment methanotrophic microbial communities from Lake Washington under simulated oxygen tension - Sediment Metagenome 26_LOW6 | ecosystem: Environmental > Aquatic >... | reverse complement strand
CGACAACGGCTCGAAGACCTTCTCGGTCCACCAGGCCCGCTCGTGGAAGAAGTCCGCCTGGTGGTGGATCTTGCGCAGCGCCGCGGCGCCCACCAGGTCGGTGCCGAGGTCGCTCACCAGGAGGCGCAGGGCCGTCCAGGGCTCCAGCATCAGCGCCCAGTCCTCGGCGGTGTGCCACGGCCAGCGCAGCACGTGGAGCAGCGCGCCGCTCACCGGCTCGATCAGCACCTTGATGGGCGTGCGATGGAAGAAGATGTCGTCGCCCGCAAGGCACTCGAGGCGAGCGTGCAACTGCTCGCGCGCCCGCAGCAGCAGGCGCCCGGCGGCGCGCCCGGCGCGGTCGAGGAAGTCCACCAGGGCATCGCGCGAGGGGGGCGTGTGGCCCAGTGCCTTGAAGACGGTCTGGGTGCCGCGCAGCGAGCCGTTGTGCACGGCGAGCGTGCAGATCAACGCACCGACCCGGTCGTCGCCGAGCGAGAGTCCCCTCGCCGCGCCGCGTGGCGGTCTGGCGGTCTCGACGACGACCGCCGCGGGCTTGGGCTTGGGCCCGGGCGGCTTGGGCACCAGCGCCTCGCGGGCGAGGCGTTGGAGCTTGGAGACGAGCGCGACGGAGATCCCGTGGTCGCGCGCGATGTCGTCGAGGGTGGTGCCCTCGTCCCGTCCCCAGGCGGCGGTGACCACCTCCAGGCGCTGCTCGGCGCGGTAGACGGCGGTTGGCAGGGAGCGGTAGTGCTTCATGGCGCCTCCTGCGGCGGCGCGCGGGTTTGGCAACGTGGGCGCCGCCGCGGGGGGAGCCTTCCCACACCGGGAGCTCCCAGGGAATGGCCGACCTACGCGGGGGCGGACGCTACGGATCTCACGCCGTCAGCGACGGCGCGCTCAACCGGTCCCGTGCAAGGCGAACTGCGTCGGATACTGCCGCTGTAGCAGATACGGACGCACCCCGCGCCCTACCGGTGCTTCGATGGCGGCGAGATTCGAGCTACGCCACATTCGACCTGAGTTCGATCCGTAACTTCACGATCTCCTCGCAGAGCCGCTTCCACTGCGCCCGGGTGTAGTTGTCGAAGGCCGTGCGCGGTGGCGCGTGCGTGATCCAGCGGATGAGCTGCCCGTCGGCGCCGTCGTCCTGGACCAGCGTGATGAAGGTGTGCCGCATGGCGTGCTGGTGGCGGTGTACGACGCCGATCTTCTCGCAGTCGCGGCGTAGGTCACGGTTCTGCCGGTTGGTGTTCCGTCGCTCGCAATTCTTGTTCGGCACGACCAGGTCCTCGGGCTCCGGCGGGCGGCCCATGAATCCCTCCCACCCGACCGCCTTCCAGGGGTCGAGCATCGCCGCGAGCGTCGGGTGCACGGGCACGATCTTCACCGCCGACGTCTTCGTCTGCGCCTCCCGGAGCGTGACCGATTTCACCGCGCGGCGGATGGTGATCCGCCCGAGGGGCGTCGCTGCGAGATCGAGGTCCTTCCACCGCAGGACGGCGAGCTCGCCCACGCGCATGCCCGTCAGGAATTGGAGCGCCCAGCAGACCCGCCGCACCGGCAGCAGCCGTTCGTCGGTGAGGAGCCGCTCGATGTCCTCGCGCGGGTACAGCCAGCCCTGGCGGGCGTTGGGGTCCTTGTCCTCGATCGACGGCAGGCGTCCGCGGATGGGCGCGCACGGGTTCGCCGTGATGAGCTCGTCGATCACTGCCGCGTCGAGTGCGCGACGGAGCACATCATACGCGCCGCGCACGGTGCGAGGCGCGAGGGTGCCGCCCCGCAGCGAGGGTCGGTCGCGGAGCCAGTTGATGTACTCGAGCACATGCCGCGGGCGCACCGCATCGACCGGCATCGGCCCGAGGGTCGCGGTCGCGAGGTACTGCTCGATCCGGGCCGCGTCCTTCGGCGCGGTCTCGTAGCGCTGGCCCTTGATCCAGTCCCGCGCATATTCGAGGACGGAGGGGGCGACCGATGCCGCGGGCACGTGTGACCGCGCCGCCGTGACGATCGTCGTACGCGCCACGAAGACCGGTGCTGGTGATGCCGCCACGACGAGCGGGGCGGCAGCGCCACCTTCACCGGGGAGGCCCGAGACGATGGGAGACGCGCCATCGACGGTCGATACTTCAGGGTCCCATTCGCCCGCGTCGTAGCGGCGCTGGAGTTCGGCCGCGATCGCCCGCGCGTAGATGAGGTCGGTCGGGTGTCCGTCGCGGCGCGGCGGGCACGGTTCGATCCACCGGCGCGAGCGCGACCCCGGGCGGAGGTTCACCGCGACGACGATCACTCCGTGCCGCTCGTAGGCGGAACCCGTTCGTGGCCGCCCTGTTCGCGTCGGAGTCATCGCCTCGTCCTCGCGCTCATCATGACGTCGGCGACGCCCGCGGCCACCGGATCGACGACGGTGGTTACGTCATCTTGGGAAGGGGTGCCTTGCGGCGACAGCCGAGCGACGACGGCGTCGACGTCGCTCGACGCGACCCACTGGAATCGACCATCCGTACGGATCGGCACGTCGTGGCGCCGACACCATCGTCGAAACGCGAGCGTGTTCTTGAACCCGCGTTGTCGCCCTTCCTCGCGCAACAGCACCCAGCGCGGAGGGAAGACGAGGGACGCTGCCGCTCCATTGCTGAAGGGTGGCGTGCTCATGGAATATCTTCCTTGGCTGATGGGCGCGAGGGCGTCGCGCGAGAGACCGACGATGGGCGCGACGGTGAGGTGGACGATCGCGACGGAGACCTCGGCCCCCGATCAGCCCCCCGACACCGAGGCACCGAACGCATCGTTCGGCGCCTCGGTGTCTTCCTCTCTTGGAGACCGTCTACTTCCCCACAAACACACCCGCATTCGCGTCGGAGAGGTGTACGCCGCACGTCTTGAATTCCAGCAGAATTCGCGAGATCTCCTGCCCTAGCCGTTGGAGCAACCGTAGCGGCAGGTGCAAGAACAGGCGGCGGGGTCATGGCGCCACCGGATGGACGAGGCGACCAGGGAATCGGACGGCCTCGACCGACGCGGCCGAGGCGATCATCGCCGCCGTCGCGAAGACCGCACCGAGCGGGTCGCCAAGGACCGCCCGGAGCTCGCCCCCGATCCAGAGTTCGCCCCCGCCTCCTCTCGTGATCTGTCCCGAGAGGACACGCAGCCGCGCGACGCTCGGCGCGAGCAGCACCGGTCGCCACGGGTGGGCCAGGCCCCAGACGGCGCGCCCCGCTCGGGCGAGGGCAACGGTGGTCTCGATCTTCGAGGCGAACTGCGCGGCGCGCTCACCGCCGAGATCGACTTCGATGAGGAGGCGCACGGGCTCGGCCCCCTCCTCCTCGATCACGACGACGGCGTCCGGGATGTACGCGTTCGACCCGTCGGCGCGACGCAGGTCGTGGTCGGCGAGGAAGAGGGTCGTCACGACATCGCTACGGCCGCGTTGCGCCACCGTAAGGGCAACGCGGAGGTCGTTCAGCGCCCGCAGATGCGGGTCGAGGCGGGGGACGGGACGCGCGACGTGGAGGTCGCCCTCGTCGAGCCCCGCGTCGGCAAGCAGGACGCGCCCGGCCTCGGTGAGGAAGTACAGGTTCGGCGCGTTCATGTCGGCGACGGCGACCGCGAGGCATCCGAGGGCCACGAGCTTCGCGAGACGGCGCGAGGCGACGGAAGAGAGGAGCGCGAAGATGAGGACGATCTGCGAGGTGGTCGCGACCTTCATCCGGCCGATCGCACGAAGGATCTCGAGGTCCCGCGCGGTCACCCGGAACCTGCGGCGGGCGGGGCGCTCATCGCGGCTGCGGCGAAGGGCTCCCATCGTCAGCGCACCAGCGGGTTCCAGACGGTGAGCCCGCACTCGCCGCACCGGGTATGCGCCGCGAACGCCCCGCACGCGCACTGCCAGAGCCAGCCTTCGGAGACCGCGCCGCAGACCGAGCAGCGGTGCGTGCCAAATTGCGCGACGGCGTGCCCGCGAGGGCACGGTAGGGTCGGGGCAAGGGCACGCTTCAGCCTGAGGTAGTCCCGGAGGTGGAGGAGGAACCAGACAGCAAAGATCACGAGCCCCGCGACCCAGCCGAGGGCGAGATACGCCCCGAGCGGAACAAGGATGGTGAGGAGGCGGAAGGCGATGCGCATCACGGCACGCCTCCGCGCTTCGTGCGCGGTACCCGTCCGCTCACGAGATCCGGGAACTCGGGGAGCGGCCTCGCGCTCTTCGCGGTCCTGGTAGCGACACCGTTGCGGCGCCGTAGGGGCGTCGTCGCGGCAGGTTCGGACGAGCCGGCGTCGGCCTCGCTCGACTCGCTCGTGAGCAGCCGCTCTTCGAGCTCCCGGACGGTGCGTAGGAGTTCGTCGCGGGGACGACCGCAGCGCCCACGAAGGACGGCGTCGACGATTTCCTTCGGAAGCCGGTCGAGCGGCGGGGGATCGAAGGACGCGGCGCGGATGATCCTCGGCTGGAACGGCTCACGCCGATCGGCCACGAGGAAATGCCGCCGCGGGAGGCGTGAGAGCGCTTCGACGTGGTGCCGTTCCTCCTCCGTCGCCGAGAGGAAGTCGGGCCGCTCCGGCGGCGGCACGCCGGGGAGACGGGGCTTCGGGACCCTGCCACTCCGGGGAAGAAATTCTGCGGCGAGCCGGGCGTCGTCCGCGCCCGAGCGGCCGACGACCCGGAGCGCGATGTTGGTCGAGAGCATGGCGCGAATTTCGGTCGGCAGCTGCTGGACCGACTGATGGCAGGAGATGAGGCCCGCCGCACCGAAGCTGCGGCCCTGGGTCAGAATTTTTTCGAGGCAGCGCACGTTTGACGGGTTCATCGCCGCGGACTGGATCTCGTCGGCGACGATCAAGGTCTTCCCGCGCACCCGCCGTCCGGGCGCGAAGAGCGCGTTCGTGAGGTACGCGAGGGTGATCGCCCCGAGCGCGGGGGAGGTGCTCGCGTCGATGATGGTGACGGCACCCGGCAGGAAGCACGGGGCGAAGTCGAGCGCCCCCTCGCCTGCAAGCATGGCCTTCGTTCCGGGCGAGCGCAGGAGGAGGTCGACGCGGCTCGCGAGGCCGTCGATCGAGTTCTGCGATTCACGAGCGATTCGTCCAGCATCGCGGCGGACTTCCGGGATCGGACTCCGGGCAAGGAGCGTCGCGAGCGCGCCGCGGTCCTCGATCGCGTAGCGAAACTCGACGAGGTTCTTCCGGCCGCTGATCGCGCCCGCGAGCCCCTTCGTCAGGGTCGATTCCTGTCGCGCTCCAATGCCGCGGCCCACGACCGCTTCGAGAATCTCAGCGACGACCGCCCCCTGCGCGAGCGGGTCGAGGCCGAGGCTCGGCGCGAGGATCTGGAACGGGACGAGGTACTCCGGCCCATGGAACCGGAGGGTGGTCAAGCGTTGGAGGAGGCTCTGCCAAGCGCGTGGGTCGAGCTGCAGCGCGAGCTGGGCGACCGACCGGAGGGCGAGGTCGGAGAGGGAGTCCTCGCCGCCCTTCGCGTCGAGGCAGATGACGGCGCCATCGTATCCGCGAAGGATCCTCGCGATGGCTTCGTTGACGATGGCGCCCGCAAATCTGGTTTTGCCGCTGCCGGTCGACCCCGTCACCCACGCCGCGTTGTTGAAGAGGTTGTCGAAGGGGATGAGGTACGGCGCGTCCTTCCCGACCTCGCCAAGACGGAAGGGCCCGCGCCCGACGCGCGACGCCATCGCGCCCTCGAAGCGCCTCGCATCCTCGTGGATCACCCACTGAAGTTGTTCGAGCTCGTCGGCACGGGCCTCGCGGGCGAGCTCACGGTGGAGGGACGGCGAACCCCCGGCGAGGCGGACGAGCCAGCGCGGGACGAGGGTCATCGCTCGTCCTCCTGGCCCGTCGGAAGCACGCGAACCCGCTCGCGTGTCCGGGCCCGTTCCCGCTCCTGGAGGGCGCGCCGCTGGGCCTCCGCGCCGAACCGTCGCCGGAGAAGTGCGATCGCGAGGATGACGTGCCCGCCGATCACGGCCGCAACCACGATCGGCGAGAGATCGACGGGAATGTCGACCGGCGCGACGACTACCCGCGGCGCAGGGATGGAGCGGACCGCTTCCGTGAAGGAGCGCCGCATGGTGTTCCACGCCGCGGGAGCCAGCGCGGTCGCGACGAAGACCGCGACGAGATAGCCCATCACGCGGTCGCGGAGCGCCGTTGCGCCGACGATCGAGAGCATGCCGATGACAACGACAAGGAGCGTTGCGATCGACCAGAGGAGTCCGGTGAACGATTCCATGATGATCTTCTCCTGGAGGTGGGGGATCGGAGAGAGCGGGCTCAGTCGGTCGACTGCACCGGGTTCGTTGCCGTAATCGCCCCGGCCGCCGCGGCGGCGAGGACGAGGGCGAGCGCGGTGACCGCCCCCGCGGCCAGGGGCGCGAGGCGCGTGTCGACCGGGCGCGTGATGAGGGACTCGGTCGCCGCGCCGGATACCCGCCGTGCCTCGCGCTCACGGACCCGGACCTCGATGATCCGCCGCGCCTCGTCTCGCGATTCGCGGTCGAGCACGACCGCCCCCTGCACGGCGAGCTTGCCGTCGGTCTTCCGCAGGCGGACCGTCGCGAAGCGGACCCCGGCGGGCGTGAACTCTCCGATCTCGAAATCGCGGCCCTTCTGGATCGGCGACGTCGGGTGCTCGATGATCGCCTCAGCGAGGTCGACCGGATCACGGAAGGTGTCGCTGCCGACGAGGTGCAGGGTCTTCGTCGTCCGTCCGTCGGTAGTCACCTCGAAGGGCGCGCACTCCGGGTCGAGGCCCGAGACCGCCTTCGGAAGGTTCTTCGTCAGGTGCTCGGCGAACCAGGCGCGGAAGAGGGGCTCACGTGCGAGGTCCTCGGAGTCGGCGCCGTCGCCGAAGAGCGCGGCCGAGCCCGCGGGAAGCGTGAACTCCCCGAGCTGCCGGAAGAAGCGTTCGGCGATCGCCCCCTCCACCTTCCCTCCTGCACGGAGGAACACGCGGAGCCCCATGAGGTGGCCGTTCGGGCGCTTCACGAGGAGGTACACGAAGACGACGCGGTTCGCGCTCTCGATCGCCGCGAGCGTCTTCGCGATGTCGCTCGCGCGATCGATCTGGAGGACGAGCGATGACCGGTCGTCCTCGCGACCGAGCGCGACCTCCTCGACGCGGGACTCGACTCCGAAGGCTTCGACGCCCTGGCGCTCCGCTTCGGCGAGGAGCGCATCGACGCGTCCCGGCGCAGGATCGGCGTAGGTGGGCTCGATGCGGAAGCGCGTGGACTTGCGGTTGAACGCGGCGATCGCGGCGAGGTTCTTCTTCGCGCCGCGGCCGCAACCGCCGTTCAGGATGGGAATCGTCTCGCGCTCCCGCGCCACCCCGAGGCGGGCGCGCGGCCTTGAGAGAATGAAGGTGCTGTCGTTCATGTGATGTCTCCGTTCGTGGGGTTCGAGGCGTGGATCGGTTGGGAGGCGGACGAGTGCTTCACGACTCGCCGTCGTTTCGCGGGGCGTCGTTGGCTCGGCCGTTCGTCGTGGCCGATGTCCGGAGATGCGCGATCCGGTACGCGGCCGTCCCACGCACCTCGGCGCCTTCGTACTGCTCGCGCTCGCGCGCGAGATCGCGGACGAACTTCGACGCCTTCGTGCGCGCCGCCTCCAGCCGGCGGATGCGCCGCCGGGTGTTCCGAAGCTCTCGGGCCGCGAGCACGCCCGGGTGACGGTGGCGGAAGACCCACTCGGCGGTGAAGGCCGGCAGGATCGTCGTTGCGATCATGAGCACCGCCTCGGCGAAGGTCCCGAGGTCGCTCCCGTCCTCGCCCTCCGCCGGCTCGACCCGCACGGCCGCGACCGAGAGGACGAACACCGTGTAGACAGCGAGCAGCACGACCGACCCCACCGTCCGCCTGGGCGTTCCGCCCGAGGATGCTACGGAACCGTTCGCGCTCTTCGCGACGAAGGCCGTGAAGCCCAACGTGCCGATCGCGAGCGCGATCCCGAGGAGCGTCCGCTCGGGGTTCTCCCGACCGAGAGAGCGCATGATGAGGATGCCGCCGAAGGCCTCGATGACGGCCGCGAGGACGAGGAGGACGAGGAGGCCCCGGGGCGACGGGTGCCGAGCGAGTTCGTCTTCTCCGCGCCGCTCATCGGCCTGCAGCTCCTCAAGTTCGGCGCGGGCTCCGAGCGACTCGGCGACGCCCGCGTGTTCGGCGTTCTCTACGGGGTTCCACTCGGGCTTCCGCCCGAGATCGGCCTGCAGGCGGAGTTCGGTCGCATCAATGCCAAGGCGTGCGTCCTTCTGGGCCTGACGACCCACGAGAAAATTTCGAAGGTTGATCATCGGGAACTGCTCCTCGGGTCGGTGGGGGAGAGGGAAGGCGCCCGCACCGGCCGTTCGCCGACGAGCACGGGAACTCCGGAATCGAAGCGGACGGCGCTCGCTCCGGCGCCGCCGAGCGCGGTCGTCCAGAGCGCGCGAATGCTGCGTTCACGGCCCATCGCGACGGCGCAGCGCCCGGCGCGCACCGCGGAAGAGGTCGCGAAGGCGAAGATCACCTCGACGTGCGCGAGCGATCCGGCGGTGAGGATCCCCCGCCTACGGAGCGCCCGCGCGAAGTCGGCGTCCGAGGGAAGTCGCCCGCAGGCGAGGTCACGGATCGAAGAAGATTCTCGCGCATCCGAGACGACGACGATCCGCCGCGGCAGACCGTAGCCGTCGGCGAGGCCGATCTTCGCGAGGCTCTCGGCGATCGGTGCGCGGTGCGTGCCTGCCCGGACGAACGCCGGTTCGAGCGCGAGCGTCAGAACCGACCGGGCGTGCACCGCAAAGCGATCGAGTTGAACGCGACGCGCCCGGGTCCGCCGGGAGAGCGTCGGCGTGGGCAGCTCGCCCACGGTCCGCGTCCCGGCAACGGTGGAGTCGAGCATCCACACCCGAAGGCGAGAACCGGAGCGCGCCGCGAGAAATCGCGCCGCCACTTCGATCGTGGCCCGCGCGCTCTCGTGGGTGCAGGAGCTCCCGGCATCGCACAGGATGTCGATGAGCTCCGGCGGGGCCGGTGCCTCGTCGCAGAGCCCCGCGCTCTCGCAGACGCTCTGGAAGGACGTAGCCCCCGAGGCGTCCGAGCAGCCCGTGAGCGCGCCCATCATGAGGAGGAGCGCGCCGACGAGGACGCGGAGGCTCAAGACGCCTCTCCGACGAGGTCGTTGTCGTTCGACGCGACCCTGGTCTCGCTCGGCTTCACGATCGAGAGGAAGGTCACGCGGTCGAAGATGCGGACGACGATCTCGCGCTGGTCGAGCTCTTCGCGCCAGCGCCCGACCTGCTCGACGAGCCTCTCGGGCGTCGTCGTCCAGAGCTCGACATCGGCGAGCGAGTCCACGTCGACGCCCCGCGTGGCGGGGCACACCCCGAAGGCGGGTCGGACTGTCGCCCCGCGGTGGGTGTCGTAGATTTCGTCGAAGATCGGCTGGAGCACGGCCTTCGGGAAGGGCAGGCCGTGGTTGTCGTTCAGGGGGATCGCGACCTGGACGAGCGTGCGGCGGACGGCCGCCTCGTCGACCGACGGCGCGACCGCGGAGGACGTCGCCTGCCGCACGCGGCCCTTCCGATCAGCGCGCCGCACGAGGTCGACGATGAGCGCGTGGATCGCCTGCGAGGGCTCGGGCAGCGTATCTGCGCGATCGAGGACGGGAATTCCCTCGGGCGCGGGGTATTGACCGACCGCTGCGCGGCCGGTACCGAGGGGGGTAGAGAGGGGTTCGGCCGACCGAGCGTGGGCGCGTGGGGTGGTCTCCACGCGCGAGTGCTTGGTCGGCGGAACGGCGTCGTTCGTGTCGTCGAGGGGCATGACTCGCTCCTTGCGGCGCGAGCGGCTTGTTGAAGCGGTGGTAGTGACACCTCTTCGAACGGGCCGTCGGCCACTACTTCAGCGGGCGCTGTTCACCAGCGCCCATCGCCCCGAGGCATTCTGTCTCGGGGCCTTTTCGATTCCGCAGACCATCCACGGAGATCGAAAAAGCCTTCGAAACCTGAGGTGCCGGGCCGCGGGACGCACCGACAAGGAGGGGCCATCGGTCGCCAATCGGACGCCTTCCATCGCCACGCGGGCGCCCGCGACCGCCAGCGTCGCCACCTCGCCTTTACGAACCCTGGGTCCATCGCCGAAGCTCCAGCCCCGTGAACGCCCGCGAACAACGGCTTCAGAGCGCGCTGAAGGAGCTCGTCCGGATGGACCGGGCGACCTTCGACCGCCTGGTCCCGTCGAAGGGGCGGGCGAGCGTCGAGGTCGTGCGCCGCATCGCGCTCCGGGCGCAGGCGTACTTCGAGCTCCCGCCCGAAGACCGTGAGAACGACGGGCTGTCAGACGACGTGTTCGCTGCGGACGGCGCAGGGGCGAGCAGCGGCGAGCGACGCACCATCGAGCGGGGGTTCCAGAACCTGAACGAGGCCCTCTCGAACCTTGGCGCCTCGGTTCGGATCACACGTCCGGCCCGCCGCCCCGCCGAAGCCGTCGACACGGCCGACGCCTGGGCCGGCGAGCGTCCCTCCCCGTTCCGGCAGCGCTTTGAGCCCGAGACGCTGGCGCGCATCGAGCGCGGCGCGGTCGATCAGGCTCTCCGGGCGTTCCTTTCAAATACAACGCGGGCGCTGCCGCTCGCGGCCGTCGTCGCCCCCGCCGGATTCGGCAAGACGACCGCGCTCGGGCAGATCGCCGCGGGCGCGCCTTCGCAGGGAGTCCGGTGGATGTCCGCCGCGTTCTGCGAGGACTTCGCCGCTAGAGCCACCCCGGAAGATTTTCTGGCGACAGCCCTCCTCGGCGCACCCGCCGAGCCCGGCGAGGTGCGCTCGGCGGCGGCTGCACATCCCGGTGGGCTCCTCCTCGTCGATACCGTCGACCTCGTGCTCGACGAGGAGACCGTGCGCGAGTGGGCCTCGGCATTCCGTGCCGTCGCCGCCGCGGGCGTGCGCGTGGTTCTTTCCTGCCGCTCCTGGGAGTGGCGCCACGTCCTCTCGCCGCACCTGCGCGACGCGACCATGATCCTGGTGCCGCCGTTCAGTCGCGAGGAGGCGCTCCGGGCGGTGGCGGGGTACTGCGAGGCGAACCGGATTCCGTCCGAGACCCTGCTCGCGCGGGTCTCCGAGCTCATGACCGACGACCGGCGGCTCGAGCGCATCGTCCGAAATCCGCTGCTGCTCTCGCTCATCTGCCAGCTCTTCGGGCCTTCGGGGTCGGTCCCGAAGGACCTCACCGTGCTTCGGCTCTACGAGGAGCTCGTCGACCGCCGGGTTCGTCGGACCCGGCGCGGTGGCGGTCCCGCCGATCCGTTGGCGCGCGCGAAGGAGCGGCTCTGCTACCAGTTCGCCCGCGAGGTCGTCGCCCGCACCGACCTTCACGTGCAGGAGGTCCTTTCGCGCGAGACCCTGGGGACGGTCGACGAAGCCGCGTTCGCGGAGCTGCGAAGCGACGGCATCATCGAAGAACTCGCGGGCCTCCGTCTCCGCCTCTTCCATCAGACCTTCCTCGAGTACGTCGTCGGCGCCTGGCTGACGACGGAGCCGGCCGTCGCGAAGGCCTTCCTCGCGCGCGTTGCTGGAGCGTCCTCGGTACCGTATTCAACGGCGGCCCTTCTCCGGATGTACCTCGCCCAGATCCCGGGGGACGAGGAGCGCCATGCCGTCGCCCGAACGCTGCCGCTCTCACAGCTCCCCGTCTTCCATGCGGTCGCGCTCGCCTGGGCAGCGCACGGCACCCCGATCGAGCTCCTCGAAGAGCTTGCGGAGCGCGCGCGGGTGACGGGCGCGGGCTTCGAGGAGGCGGTCGTGGACGCCGTCGAGTCCTTCGCGGGCTCCTGGAGCGAGGGGCTCACCGAGGTCGTGCTCGGCATGACCGAGCAGTATCAACCGCCCGTCGTTCGGACGCTCTTCCCGGTCATCCTTCAGGTGGCCGGGGAGCTTTCCGACGCCGCGCGGGAGCGGTTCGTCCGCGTGCTGAAGGAACACTCGGAGCCGGACGTCGACCTCCTGACCATGTTCGTGGCCGAGCTCGGACGACGAACGGATGCCGTGTCCGAACGGTGGCTCGTTGAGCTGGGTGACGAGTTCGCAGCCCTCGGCCCGACGGGGCAGCGAGCGGTCCTGAATGCCATCACGCGCGCAGCGGATCCCGCCCTGCGGGCCCGGCTCTTTGCTCGGATTCGGGCAGGAAAGGTGGACCACGCCTGGCACGAGGAGGCGACGAAGCTCATCGTCGCGCTCGTTGACGACGGGGTGCTCGCTCGGGACGAAACCAACGATGAGGGTGAGCAGAACCTGCTCACGAACCCGCTGCCGGGCGACTGGGCCCTCCATGGGTATCGCACCCTCGGCAGATACCTCGCAGTCCATCCGGCGCACGAGGCCGTTCGCCGCTACGTGCATGGCATCGCGCACGGGCCGAAGCAGAGGATCGGTGGGACCCTGATCATCCTCGCGGAAGCGGTTTCTGCCGGGCTCCCGACGGCAACGCTACGCGCGGCGCTCGCGGACATCACCTCGCCCTCACTCGACCGATCGAAGGCGCTCGCGGAGGTCGCCTCGATGGCGGTGAGCGACCGGCCTCCCGCACCGGGAGAATCTCCGAACGGTCACGAGTTTGCGGCACGCCGGTATGCAACGCCCACTACGCGCCCAGAGAATCTTCGTGCGCTCGCCGAGCAGGCGACTTCTCCAAAGAGCTCCCTCGCTCTCCAGGCGGCCAAGACGCTCGCCGATGCCGCGAAGGTCGGCGTCTACGACGTCGGCGTTCTCCAACAGATGCTTGAGGCCCAGGTGCCCGGCGTACGGGTCGCTGCGTACCGGACCCTCCAGCTTCTCCTCAAGCACGATCTCCTCGACGAGATGGCCCGAGCGGGCGTCGGTCGCGTCGTAGCAACAGCGGCCATCGCCGAGACCACCACCGCCTCCTTCGTCGCCGCGCTCGACCTGCTCATCGCCATCCTGCTGCGCGACGGTCCGCCGAAGGGGTCGGTTGGCCTGCTCCGATCGCTCTTCCGTGCGCTCGAGCAGCCGTGGATAGATGGAGGCTGTGTGCTTCGCGTGGTGCATCTCGCCGAGATCTTCGTCACTCGGGCGCCCGAGGCGGAACGTGCCGCCTTCTGGCCGACGATCGCCCCGCAGTTCGTGAGCTTCAACCTCTGCTCGTATCGTTCCGTCGAGAGACACCTCGTGCCGACGCTCCGCTATCTCCTGGCGGTGGCGGACAAAGCCATCTCGGATGCGGTCCTATTCGCAGACCCTCCCGTTCCCTATGACAATCTGCGAGCCCTGTATCTCGCCGTCCAACTCATCCAACCGGACTCGCCGCTCATCCTCGTGCTCGTCGAGAAGGAAGCTCGCCTCAAGGCCATTCGGCCGCAGAGGACCTAAAGGATGGAGTCTTTTGTCGATTGCAGCAGTCGTCGATAGCGACCCAAAGGCCCAACAACAGAAGGAGATCGGAGAAGTCCCTAGGTCATCGACACATGCTGCGGTGATTGACCGATGCCATAGCGCGTTCAAACTGCGGTACTTCAGTGAGACGAGACATGCGATTTCAGTGCGTCACACCGAGAGTACGCCCGACAACCGCGCTCTCACAGCACACGAACAATTACCCACAACGCGCTTCCGGCAAGCAAACAGAAATTAACAATTACCGCATAAGGAAGCACATTGTAGCGACAAGTAAGCTGAAGCATCCAGAGATACCTTACCCAAAACGGAAGAACTGAAAGCGGAGCGATCATATTGTTGATGACCAATCGTTCTCCGGTAACATCGCCGAGGTACTCTCCCCGAAGATAGCCTAGGCAGTTCTTAGCCCAGCGAGGTAGGCCCAGGATCGCAACCACACCCGGAACCATCATCACACAGAACCCAATCTTCTCGACGACGCCTTTCGCCCCTAAAATACACGCAAGTATCGCGACAATCTGCAACAACACAAAGACCCCACGGATTCCCGAGACCGTAAAGATGCGGGGCGGAATCATGCTCACACGGCGCAACTCTCTCGCGAGGGATTCCAGGTTACGGTCTGCCAGTAAACCTGCCAGAAATTCAGGATGGACCGCTAAACGAGCGGGACGCATTCCGTGAACAAAGCGAGCAGCTATTGCGTAGTCGATCTCTCCGCACACATGGCGGCCACCCCCTTCATCGGCCCTTGTTTCGCCAATCAACATCACTACGTCCGACGCCTCGATCTCGGGGGCAACATGGCCAATGTTAAGCGAGGCATCAGCGGATCGGTTTCCCTCCGTCATGTAACGAACGAGTTGGTCTTTGTCCCGGAAGATCGCCAATGAACCCGGAGGCATGTGGGAGAACGAAAGCGGACGCAAACTGTCGACAAAAGCGTCAATCCCCAGTTGACATAGTTCATCACGCACGGCGCACGCCAACAAATGAAACCGCATATCATGCGAGATAAATACTTTGATCCGCCGATGCTGCTTGGGAGATTGATCCGATGGTCCGCTCATCGGACTCCTGGTCCTTCTAGACTCCTACCGCGCTCATCGATATGGTGGAGATTGCGAGGCTGACCGTCATGGCAGTGCGTCAATGGCTGGAGAAGAGGAACAAGCGTGGTGGCCCACTGCAACGGCCGGAGCAATGGCGTAGCGTCTAAAACGCAAGGCCCATCAGAATACACAAGATCCTTGCGAGTCAAATGAGCTACTGATTGTTAGACTCTAGTACTTCCGGACGGGGGCCTCCCACCCGGAAGTACTGGGCCCACTCTATAAGCATGAAAAGTAGTTGCGAGATTTTCGTCATCACCTAAAACTTCTCGGAACCACGCTGCCACGCATTGAGAGCCACTCCTGCCTTCGAGCACAGCCAAGCGTCCAAGTTTATCTCAAGAGCGCCGCCATGAGTTCGAGGCGCTTCTCTTCCGAGGTATTGGCGAGTGCGACCAGCAGGTCCCGCGGGAGCTTCGCGATCGCGGCCTGGGTGGACCTGAGGCGCTCGACCTCAGGACCGAGGTGCTTCACGACGAGCTCGCTCACGACGTCGTCACGGTCGGCCCCGGGCGGCGCGAGGGCGAGGTAGTCGCTCAAGATACTGGCGGCGACCGACCCCAGGAAGATCCCGTCGTCGTTCGTACGGGCGGCCTGGCCCCTAGGAGCACGGGCAACCTTCGTGGCCCCCTTGTGGCTCTCCCGCTGCTTCGCGATGACCTGGTGCTCGGTGCCGTACTGGCGGACCGGGTAGAGGTGCCCGTCGACGATGGCCCGGTACGCCTTGCGGTTGCCCTGCATCTCGGACACCACCGCGTACGTCCCCGGCGAAACCCCGGAGGTCGAACTCGCGGAGAGATATACGACCGCTTCGGCAACGAACTCATCGCCTTCGATCGTGACCGCGTCGCCGGGACCGTAGGTCTTGCCGCCGATCTCGATCTTCGTGGCGTGCTCGGGCGCCGCGTCGTGATCTGCGGCGGACGCTGGACCAGTTTGTGTCAGGTCTTGCTTCTTCTTCGCCATGTGTATCTCCCGAATCGCTCATACGACGGCATGGAAAACAATTCAATATCATTTGAAATCGAAGCGGGTTGGGAATAGCGAGCGGATCGAACCTCCTCGATGAAGGAGGAGGATTCTTCAGCGGCCAGCCATCTTGGCGGCGGCTTCGACCCAGCCGCCAAACTTGTCCCTGTCCCAGTCATACACCGGTGCCCCCGCCTCCTTCAGCGCCGCAGGCACCGCTCCCTTCGTCGCAGTCAAGCCAGCGCTATCCCTGATGTTGTGGATGTGAATCCCTAGCAAGCCGTTCTTTTTGGCGATGCTCTGCTCGATCTCGTAGCGCACGTACTTCCGATTCGCAGTCTTCTCCCCGATCAGCACAACCGTCACAGACGTTCCCTGGATCGCAGCGTCGATCATCTTCCAGATGGCAGCGTCTCCCTTCTTCTTGGCTTCCTCCCAGAGAGAAGCGTCATGAAAGCCAGCAGCGGCCGTACCCTCGACGATGTGGGAGTTGCGAACCACGTTCGCGCGCCAGATGTCGTTCTGGTAGTGAAAGCTGAAAAATGTTCGTCGTGCCATGGTCGTGTCCTTCAGGTTCTTGAGAGAGTTGCCGTGATGTTGAATACCGCCGCGAGCAACTCGTCGTTACTGGCGGTGTTCGAGTTGAGCATGTTGAAGTCCTTGCTGATTTTCTGAGCACTGCCTCCATAAAACTTCTTCAGATCGCCGCTGACTCTCGTCCAGAGATCCCTCGCCGCATGCCCAGTGGCGCCAATCGGGATGGGAGTCACCCCAAACTCTACGGCAATGTCAAACTCCTTCTCGACACCATCCGCCGTCACAACGCTGCCACCGACGAGTTTGTTGCCGGAGAGAAAGACAGCAAATCCCGCCTTGCCAATCATCTCGCGGCGATATCGCTTCCACAAGTCATCGCGACTGCCATGAGTCGGATGTTCCTGGGGAAACGGCCTGAGGACGGTTCGCTCATCGAGATGCGAAACCGGCTTCGCGTAGAGACTATCCATCGCGCCTACGAGTACGGAGCCTCCAACGCCGAGGCCGATTCCAGTGACGAGGTTGTAGCCCTTTGCGATGATGCCGGCACCCAACGCGCGCCCCAGAAGATCCAGTCGAGGTTGTCCGAGAGGTGCGAAATCGTCGGCGCTGCCCGAGACAAAGATGTTCTTCCGGCGCGTCGTGCGGACCAGACGTTCCAGGATCGTCGTGATCTCTCCATAGTCGTCGAGGGCAACGGTGTTGATGCCGTAGACTTTCAGATCCTCCGTACGGTGCTCGAACTTCTTGCTCTCGTAGTTGTAGCGAGCGAGTTCCGCCTTGCCCTTCTTGCCGGAAGTCTTCGCGGGTTTCGTGGGCCTCTTCATGAGGCAGTAGTGGTCCCGACGGTTCTGGCCCACTAGGGCGCGGATACGACCGAGAATGTAGTCGATGTTCGGGTCGGTAAAACTGAACCCAAGAAACAGAAACGTCTTGGAGATCAGGTCTCCCTGGAGTTGCATCGAAAATAGCTGACGCTTCTCGTTGTATGTCTCATAGTCTTGTTTTGTAAGAACGGCATCATCAGGCCGCGAGACGTCACCGTGCATCTTATAGACGACCGCATCGCGCTTCGGTATCGAGATCGCGAGATTCTCCCGCGACATCTTTACGTCGATTCGCTTGTGGGCTGCTATGAGCGCTTCCTCGATGAGCCGATCGTAGTTTGTTGTCCAGAACGTAGAGATCGGGAGAGCGGCGAGCAGTTCGTGATTTCTGGTCGGGGCTGCATCCTTCGTGAACTCATCGATCAAGGTCTGGTTGATCCGCCCACGACCGCGCGAGTGATTTTCGTGGTACTGAGCGAGCGCGATCAGGTCGGTCTCGAGATCTACATCAAGATCCAGTTCCTTCGCGATGTCGCGCAACAGCTCCTTCCAGTCCACGAATCCGGACGGCTTCGATAGACCAGCCCCCACGAACACGGCTGCGTTCTGATTATCGATCGCAGATTGAAATGCATCAAGGAATGTTTCGAGTTTGGTTGCCACTGGATGTCCTGATGAAGTGCAGGTGGTTATCAGGAGGCGTCGATATATTCCAACAGTCGTGCAGCCATCTCGCGTTTCGTTCCCCTGGATCCCAGGGAGAGAACAGAACACAGTTCCCGCAGATCACTCGTCGTGAAGAGATCGTCGAGGAGAGCCGCCGACAAATCCAAATGGTGCACAATCAATGCGGCCAAATCCGCCTTTCGCGTTGGCACTGGCAATTCTGGCAACCACGACTTGACCACGTTTCGCAGACGCGCCATTTGCGCGCGTTCAATCAATATGATGCGAATGTCAGTCGAGTCCGTGTCCGGCCGACTGGGCGGTCTCTTTGCCGTTGGCTCGGAATCGTCGTCGGATAGTTTCACCGCGGCAAGGAGCGCGATGGCTCCCGCCAGGCCGATCCCAACGACCTTTGCGGCATCTACCCGCTGCTGAATCACCGAGTTGTGGGTTCGGAGTGACTTGACTAAGCTATCAAGCGCCGCGTGAAAATCCTGGTAGAAAAAATCAATGAAGGCACGGTTACCAATGAATATTGGCGGTGAACTGTCGAACAAGCAGTGCACGATTCGGACGGGAGCCAGAAGCCCTTCCCGCGCCCGCATCAGGTTGTCCTCCATCCGGCCATAGTAGCTTCTAGAATAGTTTGCGGTCACGACCGCGCATAAAAACCTGCAACTCCTGATCCCGGCAGCGATCACTTCGGGGATCTGGTCGCCTCCCAGAATACGCTGGTTGTCCATCCAGCAAGAAAATCCGTGATATTGCAGAGCGTTATATAGACTCGTCGCATCGGCATGATTGGCCGACTCGTACGAGATGAAGACGTCGTACTGGGACATGGCTTAGTCCTAGGATCTCCGACGGAGCAATGGTTGTGGGATCTGCCTCGGAGGGGTCGCCACAAAGAAACTGAACACCCGTCACCGTAGCTGAGCCGGGCGGGCGAGCAATGTCAAGAGAATTCGGATACGCTCCGTACACCACCGTTTCCTGGCAGCGCCTATCCTTCAAGCGCGACCTTCAACGCTCCTGGGCTCCACAGCACGGTGGAGAGATTCCGTGCGTTGGTGGGTACGGCGCCCGTCGTGTTCGGGATCCGCAGGAGCACGATCTTCTTTCCGAAGCTCGTCGCGAGTTCGATCTCTCGCCGGACCCACTGATGACTGTGCGTATCCTGGCCGACCAGCACGAGAAGCACCGACGCGCCGCGAATCCTCGGCGAGAGGTGGCCGTCGATCGCGGCGTCGCCCAGTGGGCGGAGATCGTAGAGCTCGGTCGTGATGCCGAGGTCGGACCCGTGGCTTCCGTTCGTCACCCAGTCCTTCAACTGAGCAACCCACTGCCTGTCCTCGTAGACGTGACTGACGAAAATTGATCTTGGCATCTGCGTCACCTCTCTCAGATGGTCCCGATCGTCAAGCGTCCGGCCGCAGCCTACGTAGCCGAACAAGATTTCATTCACGGCCACGCCGCGTGGCGATGGGTGACAGGAATCAGGGCGGCAGATCCGGCAGCTTCGGTCGCGCCGCTTCTGCCTTCTCCGCGGGCGGGCTGAGCTTCCGCTTGCGTTCACGGTCCATCCGACGGTAGAGAACCGGGACCATGGCATCACTGTTCTTCTCGTATTCCCATAGGGACGAGGATCTGCGGGACCGCTTGGAGGTCCACCTCGCGATGCTCAAGAACCAGGGCGTGATCGAGACCTGGCACGATCGCCGGATCACCGTTGGCGACGAGGTCGACGCAGCGATCGATGCGAATCTTGCATCTGCCGACATCATTCTGCTTCTCGTGAGCCCGGACTTCCTCGCCTCCAAGTACTGCTATTCGGTCGAGGCTCGGGCAGCGATGGAGCGTCACGCGGCCAAGACGGCGCGCGTCATTCCCGTCATCCTCCGGCCCTGCGAGTGGCGGGAGACACCGTTCGGGAAGCTCCTGGCCGCGCCCTCGGATGGTCGACCCGTCACGAAGTGGCCGGATATCGACGAGGCGTTCCTCGACATCACCCAGAAGATTCGGGCCGCCGCAGGCGTCACCCATTCTTCCCCCGTTACCCGGCTGGTGCCGGGCGCCTCGCCCGTAGCGCCCGAGGCTCACGTAGCGGGCCCGCGATCGAGCAACCTGCGACTGCGGAAGCAGTTCACCGATGCTGACCGGGATCGTTTCTTCGACGAAGCGTTCGAGTACATGGCGCGGTTCTTCGAACAGTCACTCTCGGAGCTGAAGGCGCGAAACCCGGGCATCGACGCGGCCTTCAAGCTGATCACTCGGCAGGAGTTCAGCGCCGTTGTCTATCGCGATGGTAAGACTGTTACACGCGTGAGCATTCGCGCCGATGGCGCAGGCGGTTTCACGAAGGGTATCACCTACTCCGCAAATCTTACAGACCGCGGTGGGTTCAACGAACTCATGCGTGTGGAGAACGACGAGCAGGGACTCTTCCTGAAGCCGCTCGGCATGAACATCCTGCATAGGAGCCGCGGCGAGGCCCACCTGACTTTTGAGGGCGCGGCGGAGTACTACTGGTCGATGTTCATCGAACCTCTCCAGCGATAGTCGGAGCGAGAGCGTGTGGGGAGGCTCCAGTCGCCAACTCATCGATGAATGGAGAGCACTGGATCTCCAGGCCGCGGGAGCGGGGGGAGGCCGCGACTCGTGCCGTCAAAGTGGCAAGCGTCGTGGCGAGTTGCTCCCGGGCGAAGCGCACGTCGGGGTCCTTGTTCGCCTGGTGGGCGACGAGGGTGATCGCCTGTACCACGCGCGAAGTGCGCGAGGTCACCGTCCCGGAGATCGACGCACTGCGCTTTCTTGAGAGGGCCTTCGGCACTCCGGCGGAGTCGCCCACCCATCACACCGACTCTCCCTGCCCGTCTGGTGAAGGCGCAACGCCCGGCCGCCCAAGCGTCTCCACCGATTCGCCCGTGATCCACGCGGTGACCTCGTCCCGCTCGGCATCACTGAGGTCGAGTTCCATGTTGTCCGAGAGTTGGAGCACGTTCGCGCAGAAGGCGCCCGCGAGGCGCCCGGGATTCCGCGTCGACGCGTCTCCGGTGAGAAGCGACGCCCGACGATACCAGATCCCCTTCAGGATGAAGCTCACGTCGCCCCGGGAGACGGCGTGACCGCGTTCGGCGCACGCGTCACGGACCGCCCGCGAGGTCTCGACGATCTGGTACGGCGCCTTCCCGAGGACCGCGTCGATGGCCTCGAACACGCAGGCGTACTCCCCGGTGGTTCTCCTGGGAGCCCCCGTCTGCCGGGACACGCGCTCGATCACCCCCGACGCCGCGCTCTCTTCCTTCGCCGCGATGGGCAGGTCATGCCGGGCCGGGTCGTAGACGACGCCCCCGGACGTGGACGAAACCGCGATCGAGGGGCCCGCGAAGCTCTCGACGCAGCGCCTGAAACTTCCAAAACCGAGCCAGTTCGAGTCGCGAAGGACGTCCCCCAGCGCCCGGTCGAGGTGCTGCGCAAGGCGGGCGAGCGGGACCGGCAGCAGCGACCGGGAGACGAAGTCCTGGATCTCTTCACCGACCACATCGCGACCAATCGGAGCGCCAGTGGGGACGATCTGGGGCACCTGAACACGGACCGCGGATGGGAGGGGCGGCGTCCCATCGAGCCGAGGTTCACGGAGTGGGTGCCCCTCCCCCTCCCCCGGCAGCTCGACCACCGCGGACTTGATCACGATGGGCCGCGGCGAAGGAAGGGGAGCGATCGCTGGGGCGGGCATCGCCGCGAAGCCCAGGCCTTTCTCGATGAAGTCGTCGGAGCGGATGACGTAGTCGCTCGCCCCCTCGAACGCGGCGGAGCTCGGGCCGACCGTGAGGATCACGGTACGACGGTCGAAGGCGCGGAGGCGGAGGAGGACGGGGCGGAAGTCGGCGTCGCCCGAGAAGATGATGAACTCGTCGATGTGGGTCACGCTCGCGAGCGTGTCGAGGATGTCCATCACCATATGGATGTCGGCGCTGTTCTTCCCCTGCATCGTGACACTCGGGCAGTCGATCACCCGAAAGGCCGCCGAGGTGAAGGCCGAGCGGAAGCGACCGTGGCGGCTGGGGTTCAGGTAGCAGTTCCGGATGAGCGTCCGGCGCTTGCCGTGGCTTCCCTCGTCGTCGTGCCGGAGGGCCGTCGCCTCGAGCCACTTGATCCAGCGTCCGGGATCATTCGCGAACCGGAGCGCGATCGACTCTCCGCCCTCGTTCCGAAGCGACAGGAAGATGTTGTCGAAGTCGACAAAGAGCGCGGTCTTCAGTCCGGATCCCATCCTTGGTGGACCGACTGTAGGGTGGTTCACCCTGTGTCACAAGCACCGCTTCGGGCCGGAGGAATGAGGGGATTCTCCTCCGCGTTCGAGGCAAGCCCTTGAGTCCGAGATGATCCGCCGCGGCGCTGCTCGCGATGGCGGCTGGCTACGGCACGTAGCACTCTCCGCTTTCTCGCTCGCTCGCGAAAAATTCTTGAGGAGAGCCGGGGTCGGGCCACCGAGCATCGGCGCGGTAGCACTCCTCCGTGCAGGGGATCACCCCGTTCCGCAGGGGACAGTTCACGGGAGACTCACCCGCGTTCGGGGAGTGATCATCCGCCTCCGTCTGCCCCATCGGCTCGTTCTCGGTCGGCGGGTCGGTCATGACGGGATTGCCTCCCTGCCCCACGACCCGCTCCCAGCGGAAGCAATGAGCTTCCTGCATCGCCTGCTGCTGTGGCGGCATGCGCGGGAGGGGGATGAAGCAGTACGTGCCGGCCGCGAGGTCATCGAACGCGACGAGCTGGCGCTCACCCATGTCACGACGGCGGACGGGTACGAGGCGCGGTGCCCCCGGGCACGAGGTCGCGGTCGTGAGGAACGCGTCGCTCGTCACAAGGGTGCCCTGAAGTGCGACGAGCCCGACGTTCCGGTTCGGCAGGAAGAGCGACAGGAAGCTGCCTCGAAGGGCTGCGATGGGCGCCGTGAGATGGAACTCGGCGCAGCGGTTGTAGAAGCCGCCTCCGGCTGGGGTGACCACCCGGCGCTCGAGGGTGACTGGCGGGAGCGGCCGATAGCCACCGACCGCAGCGACGACCGCGAGCGAAGGCGCCGTCTCGGGCAGCCGGAGCAGCACCCGGTCCCCGAGTGGGTGCCGGGCCGGCACGGCGATCTGGAGGTCTCGCTCCCAGCGCAGACACCCGGGAGCCTCGACCACGAGGTGAAACGCGCCCGGCGTGAAGGGCAGCGAGAAGGTGCCGCGGGCGTCCGTCTGCACCCGGAAGGCGGTGTCCCGAATCGAGGCGGTCGCTCCCTGGATGGGGCGTGAGAAGTTGTCCTGGACGCGCCCCACGATCACGGGCTCAGGCGGAGGCGGCGGGCGGCGGCAGGCGCCTGCTGCGAGGACGAGCAGGAGGAGTGCCCCGCCCGTCGTGATGGCCGAGCGGCTGCTCGACGGGTCTGGATCGCGCGCCGTCGGAGCGATCTGGTCCGGCGAGGCGAAGGCGGGCGCCCCGCAGCTCGGACACGCGGGCAGGTTCGCGAGGGCCTGCTTTCCGCAGCGATTGCAGAGAACAGTGGGCATCGCGCGCCCCTCAGTACGTCCGCTCAAGCGCGGTGATGGTCACGTCGTCGACGTACCAGGTAGTCCCGAACCGCTCGCTGTCGCACTGGTTGTCGAAGAGGAAGCGGAACTGGACGGAGCGCGCTCCGGCGAGCGGCGTGAGATCGACCCTCTGTGCCGAAGCGCTGCTGTCGATGCAGCACGCGCTCGGGAGCGGCGTCGGAAGCGAGGTCCACGTGCCGCCGCCATCGGTCGACGCCTCGACGATGAAGCGGTCCGAGAGCCCGGGACTCCCGAGGCTGTAGAACGAGTACGTCCCGGACACGACGCGCGAGAAGTCGAACGTCGTGCGGAGCGTTGCCGTGGCCTGGTTCGGGCAGTAGCTAGACGCGGCGATGCACACGGCGCAGCCGAAGCAATGGGACGGATTGCGGCAGTACCCCTGCGCGTAGGACATCCCGAACGCCGCGGTTCCGTTGTTCGAGAGGATCCAGTTGGCCGCGCCGGTCATGAAGTTGTCGGAGAACAACGCGCGTTCAACGGTGCAGCTCCCGGTCACCTCGCAGCCGTTCGTGAGGTTCCCGTCGCAGTCGCGCCAGCCGCTCTCGCAGAGGATGCCGCAGGTGGCGCTCCCGCCCGTCGAGGTGCAGCGCGCGATGGTGTGAGGTCCGGCCGGCGTGGGGCACGCCGCTCCGCACCTGCCGCAGTGCGTGGGCGTCGAGAGGTTCGCCTCGCAGCCGTTCGACGGGTCCCCGTCGCAGTTGCCGTAGCTCGCGTTGCAGGTGTTGATCGCGCAGGTCCCGGCCGAGCACACGGAGGAGGCGCTCGCGAGCGTGCAGACCCGGCCGCACAGGCCGCAGTTTGCGAGGCTCGTCCGCACGTCGACCTCGCAGCCATCGGCCGTATTGCCGTTGCAGTTGCCGAAGCCAGGGGCGCACGAAGCGACCGTGCAGGCCCCGAGCGCACAGCCCGCTGTGGCGTTCGAGAGAGAACACTCGCGCCCGCACGTCCCGCAGTGGGCTGGGGTCGTGCTGAGGTCGGTCTCGCAGCCGTTCGCGGCGTTCCCGTCGCAGTCACCGAAGCCCGCTGCGCAGGAGTATCGACAGGACCCCAGCTCGCAGCTCACGGTGCTGTTCGGGCGAGCGGCACAGGCCGAGCCGCAGGCGCCGCAGTGGACCGTGTTCGTGGCGGTGTTGGTCTCGCAGCCGTTCGTCGCGTTGCCGTCGCAGTCCGCGAAGGGAGCCACGCACATCGCGAGACCGCAGGCTCCGCTCCGGCAGACCGGCACGCCGTTCGTGACGGTGCAGCGCCGGTCGCAGGCGCCGCAGTTCGCGGTGCTCGTCTGCGGGTCGGCGCACGCACCGCCGCAGCAGGTCTGCCCCGACGGGCACGCTCGGGTCGCCGTGCAGCCGGGCACGCAGATGTTTCCGAGGCAGAGGCTCCCCGCCGCGCACTGCTCATCGCGGAGGCAGTCGACGCAAGCGCTCGTATCGGGGTCGCAGCGGCGCTCGACGACCCCGCCGTCCCGGATCTCGCGGCAGGCGAGGTCGTCACGGCACCCAGGCGCGCAGCGGGTCATCCCGGGCACGCAGTACTGGCCCGCGGGGCAGAGGTCGCTCGCCGCCGTACAGGGCACGCAGCGACCCGTGGCGGTGTCGCACGCGGGGCCCTCGGCGCTCCCAGCGCACGCCGCATTGGTCGTGCAGGAAGCCGGGACGTCGACCGCCGCGGGCACATCGACGGCGGGGGCATCAAGGACACCGGCCTCGAGCGCGCCGTCGTCGATCGATGGCGAGACGTCGACAACCGCCGGAAGGTCTGCGTTCGGGGCGGTGTCCTGCCCTGCATCCGCGGACGATGGCGGAGCGGACGTGCAGCCGCAGGCGCTGGCGATGAGGCCGAGAAAGGTGATGACGGTAGCGATGCCGATCTGGCGCATGACGGACTCCCCTGTGCGTCCTGCCCGGCCGGTCGCTTCAACCACGCCGTTCCCCGAGTGAACGTCAAACGCGCTCCTTTCGGGGCGCGTTGTGGTGGAAGTGATCGCTCGAACGGGAGCGGTTTCGGGGGGAGACAGTGCGACCAACCCGTGTTCGTCGCCGTGCCGCGCCCCGCAGCCTTCCCGAGGTCGACCGCGCCCGGTACGGTGGCGAGGTTCACCCTCCGCGCATGCGCGAATCCATCGACGCCTTCGTCCGGGCCCTGCTCTCGGACCACCTCGCTCCCCGCACGGCCAAGACCTACGGGGCGATCTTGAAGTCCCTCCTCTCGTGCCGTGCGGCTGACACCGGGACGCTCACCGTGACCGACGTCGAAGCATTCCTTGCGCGCCCCAGGCGAGACGGATCACGACGCGCGGCGTCGGCTCGAAACCTCGACCTCGCCGCGATCCGGTCCTTCGTCGCGTTCGCACGCCGTCACCTCGGGTGGATGACCAATCCCACCGAAGGCATCCCCTTCGTCCGCGAAGCTCCACAAGACCCAGCCGTACTGACCGCCGCAGAGCTCGGGAAGTTCTTCGAGGTCACGGCGCAGTGTTCGCGAGCTCCCGTGCGTTCGCGAAACCTGGCGCTCATCGCGGTGCTCTCCCAGGTGGGGCTCCGCGTTCACGAGGCCGTCGGCCTGGATCTCCAGCAGGTGGATCTCGAAGGCGCGACGCTCGTCGCCGTTCGGGGCAAGGGCGGGACCGTCCACGATCTTCCACTCAACCGCCCGGCGGTCACGCTCCTCCGCGCCTGGATCGACGAACGCGACGAGCGTCCCCGGGCGACAGCGCTCTTTCTCTCCGCGCGTGGGACCCGACTCTCCATTCGTGCGGTCGAGTCAATGATCGTGCGCATCCGGAAGGAGATGGGCTCGGCCAAGCACATCACCCCGCACACGATGAGGCACACCGCAGCTACGCTGACGCTCAGCCTCGGCACCGATCTCTCGACGGTCGCCGAACTCCTGCGCCACAGCGACATCAACACGACCCGCCGGTACCTCCACCTCGTCGACACCCGGCGTCGCGAAGCTGTTCGTAGGCTCGAAGGCACGGTGCCGAGCTCGCTGCTCTCGACGCCCTCGGCGATCAACCCGCTCTCAGAGAATATTTCGAAACCGTCTGCTCTCACGCCGCTCGAACGCCCGACATCTCGCCTGAGTTCGACTCTTGACGACGAACACGGGTTGGTCGCTGCTTGACGGCCGTTGGCGCGGGGCAGGTCGCCGCAGCTCTTGCGTTCCGACCTCGCGAACTGTATCTCCGCGCTGTCGGGTCGAATCCGAGCTGCGCACCTCCCCCCCCGGGCGTAGTTCACCTGGTTCGTCCCGACGTTATTGCCGCCAGCAACTGCCAGGCCCGGCACTCCCGCACCGAAAACGTCGGTCACGACCAGCTGCCACGAAGGCGAACCGATCCCCAGTGTCGCGGCGTAGCCTCCACCGCCCTCACTGTCCTCGCGGGACCGGTCGAGAGCGCCCTTGCTGACGGCGTGAGATCCGTAGCGCCCGCCCTCGCGTAGGGCGACCGTTCCCCGGGAGCTCCCTGTGTGGGAAGGCTCCCCCCGCGGCGGCGCCCACGTCGCCAAACCCGTGCGCCGCCGCAGGAGGCGCCATGAAGCACTACCGCCCCCTGCCCATCGCCGTCTACCGCGCCGAGCAGCGCCTGGAGGTGGTCACCGCCGCCTGGGGGCGGGACGAGGGCACCACCCTCGCGGACGTCGCGCGCGACCACAAGATCTCCGTCGCTCTCGTCACCAAGCTCCAACGCCTCGCCCGCGAGGCCCTCGTGCCCAAGGCGCCCGGCCCCAAGCCGAGGCCCGCCGCGGTCGCCGTCGAGACCGCCGCGCCACCCTTCGTCGCAACGACGGGACTCTCGCTCGACGGCGACGACCTCCCTTTCTGGCGGCGACCACGCGACGCGAGGACGTCGTCCGTCCTCCTCACCCGCTCGCCCCAATCCCATCAAAGAGCGTGATCGAATCACCATCAAGAAGCGTGACCACGCACACGGGTGGAAAACATGGAATTGAAGGACGAGCCCGTGTCTGCGGACGACTGGTAGTCCTGACTGCGTCATGAAGCTGACAGCGTCATGAAGCTGACAGTGGCCGCGATATTGACACTATCCATCTGTGCCTTTTCCTCCTGCGTTTGAACGTTCTGATTTGACGCTGTAGCGCGAGCAATTGAGGCCGAAGTAGTCGAGGCGGAGGGGCTAGCTTCGCCCGTCGGACAACCCTGTAGAAAAAAGATCAATACCCCTTGTAACGCGCTTCTGCTTCCGATATGGTGGTCGAGGAAAGGGGGTAGATGCCAACTCTCCCCTATTCTCGACGAGCCTGGGCAGAAGACCCGAACTCGAAACGCCAGAAGTGTCTACTCAGCAGAGGCTGGTGGGGCGAGACGGCCGCGCCGCGAGAATCACCTGTTGGCAGAGCGTTGCCCTAGTTGGGTAACAAGTAGAGGAGCAGTCATGATGCGTAAAGAACACGATCACATTTCGGGCAGGATGGTGGCGGCGCTGGCCGCGGTTGTTTCGTTCACGGCCACGAGCGCCGTTGCCCACGCGAACTACCGCCGCACGCCCGCGGTGGCGTGCCACTATGAGAGCGCGAACATCACCACTTCGGGCAGCGGCGCCGCGATCACCATGAACGCGTCGGGCAACTACGGGGCTGTTCGGGGGTCGGCGACGTGCCCGGTGATCAACGACACGACGATTTCCAACGCCAGCTTCTCGGGCCTGTCGAACGGTGCGACCGGCCTGTGGGTCGACTTCGATGACGCGTCGGGGTACGACTGGGTGCGCGCTCAGGCGTGTGTGCTCTCGAACAACTACTACGCGACCACGTCCTGTGCGGAGACGCGCTACAGCTCGAATCTATCCGGGGGCTCCAACGCCGCGACCAGCGCGAGTACCACTGGCGGTGGCTACCTGTACGTCGACCGTACGGCGAGCTCGCCGAGCGCGGGCTGGACGTTCGAAGGCTACGCCACCGTTTACGTTACGATTCCCGGCATTGACAGCGTCTCCGGGGCCTCCTCCGGAGTCTCAGGCTACTTCATGAGCAACTGACCGATGTCGCGCGCGTCGATGGGAGCCATAGGCGCCGCGGCAGGAGCGGTGTGCGGGGTCGTGGCGTCGTATGCGTTCGTTTTGACGCAGACTCGCCACGCCCCGACTCCGCCTGAGCACGTAGCGTCTAGGCCGGCTTCCCCTCAGATCGTCACCGTGCCGGTTCCCGCTACCACTCGGGAGGTAGATCTGCGTCCGATCGAGGAGCGGCTCGCGCGGCTCGAAGATGCTTCGCGACCATTGATGCACCAAGACACCCCTCCCGCGGAGCCGCCGGACCCCTCACCGACCGCCTACATGGACAGAGAGAGGGAGCGGGGACAGCAGGCGGCTTCCTCCCGAGAGGAGGAGCACAACCGCGAGGAACGAGATCCGATCTGGTCGGCGCGTGCGAACGCCGATTTCGGTTCGGACCTTGCCGGTCTTGGCGCGTCCCACCAACTTCGGGTAGAGAGCGTCGACTGCCGGTCGCGCAGCTGCTTCGCGTACGTCAACTGGCCCACGTTTCGGGAAGCACGTGCCTCGACCTCGGATTTGTTGCACCACGACTACCGGCAGAACTGCGCTCGACTTGTGTACCTCCCACCTCCAGAGAACCCCGACGTTCCGTATCGTGCACGCGTTGACTTCAACTGCACGAATCTTCGGACACCCGAAGAGCCCGCGCCCCCACATCCGTGATGGGGTGATGGTGGGGGGGGGTCGATTCCACGGGTCGATCGCTCGACGTTCTGTGCTCGATGCTGTACAGGACCCGAGTTCCGTCCGGCCGATCCGGTCACGACCCCCGTCCTAAGACGCACGCTTTCGTCGGTGCTCGGATTCTCCTGGTCACGGTAGTATTCTCAGCTGAAGATGCGATCACTCTCCAGGCAATCACTCCGATCCTCTTGTTACAGCGACATGGTGCTTCCGCGAGGGACGCGATCTTTGCGCGCCTGTAGGCTGGCCATGTGGCCGGTCCTCGTCGTGCTCGGCAGCGTGATCGCTCCCTGTCTCCCGAGTTGTGCGGTCACCGTAGTTCCTGTGGGGGCAGGCGCTGACGTCCTCGCCGAGACGTCAGCTGGTCCTTTGGACGCCGCAGAGGGCGCTGGAGATTCCGAGAGGGGAGATGTTGCGCTGGCAACCGATCGCAGTTCGACCGATTCGCTCCCCGGCTCCGACACGGGCAGTTCACTGTGCTTCGGCACTCGTTGCTCCGGCACCCAGTCGTGCTGTTGGGTGCAGCGGCGGTGTCTGGACCGGAACCGCATCGTATCCGACTGTGTCGCGCCGCCGAACCCACATGGCGATACGGCCTGCGCGTCGAACTCGCAGTGCTCCACCGGTCAGGTGTGCATCTTCGGAGACACGATTTGCGGCGGGGCAGGGGTGTGCTCGGATCCAGATAATTGTCGGAGACCCTGCGGGGACATGTGCCAGGTCTGCGGGTGCGACGGCGTCACGAGGACGACGCAGGAGCAATGCATGTTGGGCATTCCCGGGGCGTCACCGTATGGCTGCGGTGTCGTACCTGACGCGGGGGCCAATGCCGGGCCGGATGCCAGCACCAACTTCGTCCCGATCGGGTGTGGGACGGACAGCCAGTGCCCCCCCGGACAGCGCTGCTGCTCTCTGACGTCGAACTGTTATCCGGAGTCCTGTGCGGGATGCTGCCAGCTGCCGCCCGGCAACGCGCGCTATCCCTGCGAGAGCTCCGCTCAGTGCAGGGCGGATGAGTATTGCACGAAGGACCATTGTTCCGGCGGGGGCGGCTGTGTTCGTCCGCCGCCGTTCGGGAGTTGTTCGGGAGTTTCAGCTCCAGTGTGTGGTTGCGATGGTCGAACGTACATCAATGAGTGCTTCGCCCGCCAGTCACGCATGAACGTCGCCTCGGAGGGGATGTGCCCATGAATCGTCGGAATAGCCTTCGCCGTGCGGGGGACGAGGGAGAGCTTCGGTGGGGCGCGGAGCCAGCTCCGTGGGCTCGACGCCTCCCATGAACGAGGCCGAACGCCCCGTCGTTTCCGGGTCTGCCCCTTGGGCCGCTAGTTCAGTCCCCGCGGTGCGATTCGCCCTAGCGGTCGCGACGATTGCAGCACTCTACGCCGGGTGGCACACGTTCCTGTTCCTTACCGACGACGCCTACATCGACTTCCGATACGCCTCCAACGCGTTCCTGGGGCGGGGGCTCGTGTGGAATCCCGCGCCCTTCCACCCGGTAGAAGGCTACACGAGCTTTCTCTGGGTGGAAGTCTTGCGATGGGTCTGGTGGTTGACAGGGGTCGAGCCGCCTGCTGCGGCCAACCCGCTCTCATTTCTCTGTGGGTGTGGCACGTTGCTCGTCGTCGACCGCATGATGGCGCGCATGGTGCTTCCCGGGGCACATGCGCGTTCGCGCCTCGCCCTGCTTGTGCTGGTCCTGCTGGGAACCCTTCTGAATCGCACCTTCCTCGCGTCGCTCAGCTCGGGGCTGGAGACCTCGCTCTTTAACTTCCTCTTCACGGCCTGGGTCTACGTAGCGGCGACTGCGTACCGCGAACGCGGCCCATACTGGACGCTGCGCTTAACGACACTCGCCACACTTGCCACGCTCGCCCGCCCCGACGCGCTCGTAGCGCTTGCCGCGACCCTCGTGCTCCTGGTCGCGCCGGGCGGGAAGTTCGATCATCGTCGCGCCTGGCAACTCCTGCCATTGGGGCTGGTTGTCGTCCACCTGTTCTGGCGTCACGCGACGTACGGCGACTGGCTGCCCAACACCTACTACGCAAAAAATGTGCGCCCGTGGCCCGAGAGCGGCATCCGTTTCGCCGCTTCGTTTGCCTTGGAGTATGCACTCTGGGTCTGGCTCACCCTCGTGGGAGCGGGGTGTTTGGCTCTGGCGTTCCGACGGCGTGATGTCGGCGCGCGACCACTCGTGGAAGCATTGCCCACGGCGACAGTCGTCAGCGTGCTCGGAGCCCACTGGGGGTACTACACGTTCGTGATTGGGGGCGATCACTTCGAGTACCGTGTCTACAGCCATCTTGTTCCCTTGCTCTTCGTCTCGGCAGCATGGGCTGCCGCACGGATCACGGCGAGGCCTGCCGTCGCGTTTGCGCTCGTCCTTACGTTCGTCGCGACGT
>Ga0066418_1000120_pt1 | contig 31262 bp, 20 predicted proteins | sample LakWasMet26_LOW6_2_FD_59545 | JGI IMG/M metagenome (GOLD analysis project Ga0066418, IMG submission 59545) | Freshwater sediment methanotrophic microbial communities from Lake Washington under simulated oxygen tension - Sediment Metagenome 26_LOW6 | ecosystem: Environmental > Aquatic >... | reverse complement strand
CCGTAACCTGCGGACACGCCCACGTTCATCAGAGTCGAACCCTTGAACTGATTGGCCGCATCGGGGACATACGTCGTGGCACCGGTCGTGGCGTTCACCACAGGTTTAAGGCCGTAACCCGTGGTTCCGGCGGATTGCCAGACCACGTTGCCACCCACCGAGAAGCCTTTGAGCGGCCCTTCGGTGAACGTGTAGTTGGTAATGCCGACATACTTGTACTTGCGCTCCAGCAGGGAACGTTGTCCTTCCTGCGCCCGAACGATCTGATATTGGAAGACCATGTCATCAAATGTTCTCTGGGCGGTTTCCGTACCCCGGTTGGGGACGAGGGCGTTTGGGTTCGCCAGCCATTGGCTCTTGTACTTGTCGATGATCTGTCCGGTGGTCAGCGCGGTGTTCTGATTGAGCGTCTCATACGTGCTGACACTGCCCATCAAACGCCAATTCGGCGTAATGTTGGTCGTGAATTGGAATTCATAACCTTTCGAGGTCTTGTCCTGTCGGTCTGCGACCTGAGGCACGTTGACATATTCGGTCTTTCCGATCAGCTCGAAGAGATCGCTCATGCGTGTGGTCACCGCACTGATTTGCAGTCCAAGATTTTCAACGGCGGCATCAAATTTGATGAGGCTTAAGCCGACCCGACGATTGAATAGCTCAGCCTTCAGACCAATATCCTTGGTGCTGCCCGTTTTGGCCGGGAAATCCGAACGATCCGGCATGACATTGAAATTGGAGACTGCGAACGATGTGGAGGTGCTCCAGCTCAGCGACAAATCATCAACAATGCCCTTGTTCCGGACGACGTGGAAAACAGCGCTCTTGCTCCAATTGGTTGGGGTGGCGCTGGGATCCTGCTTCCGCTTGGTGGTCCGGGCATAGTTATTGAAGCCAGCGCCGGCACCCGTCGGGTAAAGAGGCACGATCGAGGTCGGATCAAGGCTTTGGGCGTTGATGGCGTCCTGACGCCAACCGACCGTGGTTACGAGACGCTTATCCCAAAACCGGCTCTGCACGACATAAAGTTGGGAATTCAGCACCGTCTTGATGTTGGACGGACCGCCACTTGGTAACCAAGCCGCACTCACGCCAGGGAGCTTGTTGGCTTCAGCTTCCCAATCCAACGAGGAAAGCCCACCTCCGTAAATGGTGTTGTTGGCAATATCGACATAGTTGACGAAATTAACCCGGTTGTTGATGTGGCCGATCAACGGGGAAGATCCCGGCAACGGAGTCTTGTTCCGCAAATTCAAGACATCCCAGTATTGCTCCTGAACGTCTTGCTCAAACATGCCCGCGAAATCATGCACACCCAACCAGCGCATGCGGTCGAACTTCGCGAAATCCAGGTGATAGGACATCGTGAACCGGCGATCGCGACGGAACCGCTCCTGCTTCAGGCGAAATCCGGGTTCAGAGATCGTGAAGTAGCGACCGAAATTAGGATTAGGTGCCCCGCTCGGCAGATTGGTGGTGGCATCAACATTTAAACGTCCGTTGCCACCGGCCGAGATGAAGTCGTAATCCACACTTTCATCGTTAATCGCCAAATTGAAGTTCAGGTCCTTCGTCAGGGCGTAGTCCACGAACACGTTGACGTCCGCACCGCCTAATTTCTGCGTTGCAGCCTGGCCGTTGACATCAAACCGGCGATCCATGAACGGTACCGGCAGAGAGATGTTGGTCGATCCGACGATGGCATTGTTCGCTCCCAGCGCCTTGTTGTTCCAGTCCTGCAATACGGGTCCGGTCGAAGAACCATCATACACACCCATGATACGCGCAGAATTGTTGGCATATCCGCGAAGCCAAGGGGTCACGTTCGTGTTTACGGCACCAGTGGGAACACCCGGGCGTCCGGCATTGATCCAAGGGGTCACACTGTCAAAGCTGATGGTGCCCGAGCCAGCCGCGCGCAGCCAATCGAAATGCTCGTAATTGACCTTGATGCTCAGATTCTTGATCGGTTGATATTGGGCTGCCACATAGACACGTTGCTGGTCCTGAAAATTAATCGGCTTCAACCAGGTGTTTTGATCGGCATCCAAAAGGGCAACCCGGACGGCCAGCTTGTCCTTTAACAGAACGTAGTTCGAGTTGATGCTATTGCGCACCGATCCGAAGTTGTCCACCTGCGAGGTGTAAACGTAGCTGTCTTTGTTTAGGTTCGCATCTTGTGTGGCCCGGTTGACCAGGCCATTGGGATCACCGGCTACACCGAAAAGCACCGCGTTGGCGCCACGCACAAATTCCATGCGGCCTGTGTTGTAGACGTCAGAAGGAATTTCGGACCGGAAGTAGTTGCGTACGATGTTCTCCGTGGCGATGCCGCGAAAAACCGTCGAATCACCCCAAAAGAGGTTTCCGCTGTTCGAATCGGAATAATTGCCATTCCGCACGTCACCGCCAGGCGTGTAGAGCATCAGATCGTTCGTGTTCACAGCACCAAGATCGCCCCATGCCTCCGGGGTCAGAATCGTCATCGTTGAGCCCAGATCTGCTACAGATGAGTTCAAACGCGTACCAGAGAGGGTGTTTTGCGCGCGGTAACCGGAATCCTGACTGGCATCCACCACGAAAGGCGAAAGCACGAGGGGTTCGTCTTTGGCAGGGGCAGGTTGGGACGAGTTTGGAGCTGTCGTTGTCTGACCGATCAAGGTCAGCGTGGAAAGCAGCAGGGAGGAACCGGCTGCGAACGATCGAATCGTCTGCTTCGGTCGGGAAAGGCCGAAACCGAGGGTATGCTTGATCATATTTGGCGGGGTTGAGCGTTTGGCTGGGGAAAACGGTCATCACGGACGCAAACGGGACATCCAATGAGGCCGGGGCTTGGTAAGCAGTGCGTGTTTGTATGCAATATACATTATGGAATTCAAGTCCCAAATGCAGCGAAGAGACAAATTCTGTCGAAATCCAGTCGCTGGCTGCGAATCCGTTGCTGGATCCTATGCAGCCCAGGCCGCAAAACGCGTTTTGCTCCGGACGGGAAGAAACAACCCGACAAGGATTTCTCGCAGCACTGCCGGCCGACGCCCGCCGGCGTCCACGAGGAACGCCGCTACAACTCGGATCCTTGCGCTGTTTCCCATGAGAATCGTGTCGCCAAGGAAACAGTTGCGGATCTTTGCCTTTTCCACTGCCAACCCGAATGCATAACCCCAGCCAGCCTGATTGCCGAACCTAGGCCGGCCCGATTTGCACTCAGGGAAGGCGCAAGAATATCACCATGGACGAACCACCCTACCCCGCCGGGCGCAATGCTGGCTAAATCTCAGGGATGCGATTTCGAAGCAAATCGAGGCGGAATCGTATCCGCTACAGACAGATCACCGGCAGCCTGCCTGAATACTTTGCTCCCGCGTGCGCCTCCTTTAAGACTACCTGACGGTGAAGCGGTGACCGGGATCGTAAAACCTCTCCCCTTAACGCTGAAGCTCGTTCCGATCAGATTGCACCTAGGACTAGTTCGGTTGCCGTAACCGAGCTCCCGACCGATACTTCGACGGCGATAGGCCGGTCATCTTTTTGAAAACCGCATGAAGGTAATTGTAGTTTGCGTAGCCGCAAGCGTGGGCGACTTCGGACATGGAGCGATCACTTTCCAGAAGGAGTGTCCGCGCCAGCGCGATCCGGCGGGAACGAATTTCCTCTGCGGGCGATCGCCCAAACGTGTCGCGAAAGCGACGCTCCAACGACCGCCGGGCCATGGGAATGTGCTGAAGAATGGTCTTGATGGACAAATCGGCTTCGCACGCGCGCTCATCAATAAATCGCATGACTTTGAGCAATTGGGGGTCGTCGATAGCCAGCGTGTCCGTGGATCCTCCTGGAATGATCCGGGCAGCCTCAACCCGTGTGAGTGACGGCACCGTCCCCTCACGGCGGATCAGGCGATCAAGATAACTCGCGGCCAATCGGCCCATCTCAAAACCCGGCTCATAAATCCCGGCCAGCGGCGGATCACAGGCCCGGTCCAGCAACCCGTCGCTGTTGCTGCCGAGCACCGATACTTCATGGGGCACCACAATGCCAGCCATCCGACACGCCTCGACCACCTCCCGCCCCATGCTGGGACTCCAAGCCAATACGGCGATCGGTTTGGGCTGGGCCCGGAGCCACTGGGTCAGGGAACTTAACCAACTTTGCCATTCGCGTTGGGAGGTGAATTCGCGCGGGCTCGTGAAAATATTCCCCTGCCACCCCTCTTCGCCCAACACTTTCTGAAAGGCGGCAAAGTGAGCTTGCACCCAGGGCAGTCGCACCGGTCCGACATAGCCAAACCGCTTGAATCCTCGCGCCTTGAAATGGTCAAGCGCGAGCCGACAGGCCTTCTCATGATCCGGCATGATTCGCGGATATTTTTCCCCGGCCAGGGCAATCGAGGAAACATTGATCACGGGCACGCGAAATTGCGCCAGGTATCGGGCGATCTTGATCGTAGGTACTCGGGCGATAATGCCGTCACCTTCCCAACCTTTGGGCAGGAAGGTTAAATCTAGGCGATCCCTGGGTGCGATCCAGATGTGCCACCGATGATGCACAAAGGCCTCCGCCAGGATGCCCTCAATAATCCGTCGACCCCACCCGGATGCACTGTCCACCAACACCGCGACCTGTTTGAGTTTATTCATGACTTTACTCGGAGCGGATGGGACTGGCAGCCAGAATACCTCAGGGAAAAGCCATGGCGCAATTTCATATAATATAAGACAAAAGACGTATCGCGAGCCAGCCGTCAATTCGGTAGGATGAGACTCAGCACATCTGCTCTGCGGCAAAACTCGACCCACCCTGCTTCCCTCCGGGCCCAGCCTGGCTGATTGCTGACCTCATGACTCCCTCGCCCCCCACAGCTACCCAACCAAGCCCGCTTGAGCCGGATTCACGGTCGCTTGCCTTGTTGCGCGACCCAGGCAGTGATTCCGCGAAAGGCCGCCCGCCTCTCTGCGTGAAGTCACAGCATGATTTCGTGGTAGTCGGCGGGGGCCTCGCCGGTGTCTGTGCGGCTGTCCAGGCATCGCGGGCCGGGCTGCAGGTGGCCCTGATTCAGGATCGGCCTGTCCTGGGCGGCAACGCATCCAGCGAAGTCCGGCTTTGGGCACTCGGGGCCACGTCCCACCTGGGCAACAACAACCGTTGGGCGCGCGAAGGGGGGGTGATCGACGAGATCATGACCGAAAACCTCTGGCGCAACCGCGAAGGCAACCCGGTGATTTTCGACACCGTCCTCCTTGAGAAGGTGACCGCCGAGCCCAACATTACCCTCCTGCTCAATACCCAGGTTCTTGAATGTGAAAAGTCCGCCGGCGACCGGATCAGCAAGGTGCGCGGATTTTGCAGCCAGAACTCCACGTGCTACGTCCTGAGCGCTCCGCTGTTCTGCGACGCCTCAGGCGATGGCATTCTTGGCTTCACCGCCGGGGCTCCATTTCGCATCGGCCAGGAAGCACGCACTGAATTCGCAGAAGGCATGGCACCGGAAAAAGAAAACCGCGACCTTCTGGGCGACTCCATATTCTTTTATAGCAAAGAGGTCGGGCATCCCGTGCGTTTTGTCCCACCGGCGTTTGCCTTGAAAGATCTTTCCAAGATCCGCAACCGCCAGACCCGCCCTTTTCACGCGCGGACGATCGGCAGCCAGCTTTGGTGGATCGAATACGGCGGCCACCTCGACACAGTGCATGAGGCCGAGACGATAAAATGGGAGCTCTGGCGCATCGTCTACGGCGTCTGGAATCATATCAAAAACTCCGGCGAATACCCCGATGCCGCTAATCTCACACTCGAGTGGATCGGCACCGTCCCCGGGAAACGCGAAAGCCGCCGTTTCGAAGGCGACTACATGATGATCCAGCAAGATATCGTCGAACAAAGGACGCACCAGGACGCAGTTGCCTTTGGGGGCTGGGCCATCGACCACCATCCCACCGAAGGGGTTTACAGCGAGCAGGCCCCGTGTGTGCAATGGCACGCCAAGGGCGTCTATCAAATCCCCTACCGCGCCCTCTACAGCCGCAGCATCCGCAATCTGTTCCTGGCCGGACGTTGCATCAGCGCGAGCCACATCGCCTTTGGTTCCACCCGGGTAATGGTCACCTGTGCGCACACGGCCCAAGCCGTCGGCGAGGCCGCCGCCCTCTGTTTGGCCATGAAGCTCGACCCCGCCGGCATAGCCTCCGGCGAGACCATACGCGCATTACAGACCCGTCTCCAGCGCAAGGGCCAGTACATCCCCGACGTACCGCGCCGCGACGACGCCGATCTCGCTCGCACTGCGACCATCACCGCCAGCAGCGAGTACATTCTTGCCAACTTACCCATCGATCACCTCTGGCAACGTCTCGAAAACAGCGTGGCCATGTTGATCCCCGTGGCTGCCGGCACGGTCCCAAAAATCACCTTCTACGTACAAGCCGACGCGGCTACTTCGTTGCAAATCGAACTGCGCGCCAGCTTACGACTAGGCAACTATACGCCCGACAAAACGCTCGGCCAGAAGACCATCGCGCTCGCCGCCGGCGAACAGGAAGTCGCTTTCGACTTCACCGTCAAACTCGACCACTCCCAATACCTTTTCTTCTGCTTAATGGCCAATTCTGCCGTTTCGGTACGCACAAGCGAATCGCGCGTGACCGGTCTCTTGTCCGTTACCAACAAATTTAACCCCGCCGTCGCCACCACCTCCACCCAAGAACCTCCGGCCAACAGCGGGATCGACCGCTTCGAATTCTGGTGCCCCGAGCGCCGGCCCGGCGGTCGCAACCTCGCCCTGCGCTGCGAGCCCGCGCTAAAGGTTTTTTCCCCCAAGCAAGTCGCCAACGGCTGGTCCCGCCCCACCACCCAGACCAATGCTTGGGTCGCCGCCCCCACCGACGCTTTACCGACACTCTCCCTCACGTGGGCACAGCCCCAGTCGATTCACGAAGTATGCATCGCCTTCGATCCCGATTGGGATCATCCGCTGGAAACCGTTCTCATGGGCCACCCCGAAGACGTCGTGCCGTTTTGCGTGCGCCACTTCCGCCTCCGCAATGGTGACGGCGCGGTGTTGCATGAAGTCACGGACAATCATCAAACCCTGGCCGTGATTCACCTGCCCCAGCCCGTAACCACCCAACAACTGACCCTCGAAATAGTCGCCACCCACGGAACCCCCGCTGCGATTTTCGAAGTCATGTGCTTTAGCTAATGTGACCATCCTGCCCTCGCGCGCCTTCCACAAACTTTACCCAACTGTCCGTGAATTGCTCCACCATCCCCTCTCCTGTTCTAAACCAACTCGGGACGACTAGGCTGCGTCGACAAATCCGGCTCGGATTACTTTTGCTGGCTGGCATGACCGTCAGCGTCTTGGCGCAGACCAAACAGCCCAACATCATCTGGATCGTCGGCGACGACCTCGGCGCCGAACTCGGCTGTTACGGTTCTCCTGGAGCTCACACCCCCAATATGGATCGCCTCGCGGCCGAAGGCATTCGCTACTCGAATGCCTTTTCCACGGCTCCCGTTTGCTCCGCCTCTCGCAGCGCTTTCATCACCGGTATGTATCAGACCCGCATCGGCAATCATGAGCACCGCACGATGATGATGAAACCGCTCCCGGCAGGGGTGGAACCGGTCACCACTTATTTGCGGCAAGCCGGCTATGTTTGCTTTGATGTGATCGGGCTCGGGGCAAACGGCAAAGAGGACTTCAATTTCAGCCCCGCGAAAGTCTTCGATTCCAAGGATTTTGCCGCAATGGAAAAGACCGTGGCCGACGGAAAACCCTTGTTCTTGCAGTTCGCCATTCATGAACCTCACCGCGATTTCACGCCGTTACCCCAAGGGATGGTTGGGGCTGATCCCGCCAAGGTGATTCTTCCGCCCAAGTACCCGGACGACCCTGTGGCGCGCAAAGACTGGGCGGAGTACCTCGATGCCGTTCAGGTCTGTGACATGAAAGTGGGGCGGTTACTCGCATGGCTGGAAGAGCGCCAGATTGCCGACAACACGCTCATCTTCCTTTTCGGCGACAACGGCCGTCCGCACGTGTGGGACAAGCAATGGCTCTCAGACAGTGGCGTGCGGATTCCATTAATCGTGCGGTGGCCCGGTCATGTGTCACCCGGCTCTGTTGATTCGCGCCTAGTCAGTCTGATCGATGTTCCGGCCGAAACGCTCGCGGCGGCCCGTATCCAACCGATGCCTACGATGGATGGCCGGCTTTTTTTGGGGCCCGCTACAATCCCTCGTGAGTTTGCGTTTGCCGCCCGCGATCGTTGCGGTGAAACCTTCGACCGTGTTCGTTCGGTGCACGACGGTCGCTATAATTACATCCGCAATTACTACCCCGAGCTGCCTTACTGGCAAACCAGTCGTTACAAGGTCAGACAATACCCCGTGCTCGCCCGACTGAAGGAATTACACGCCTTGGGCAAACTCACGCCAGCCCAGGATCGATATTTCGCCGACACCAAGCCCGCAGAAGAACTCTACGATTTGCAGAACGATCCGGGCGAACTGCAAAATATCATCGATCATCCGCAGCACACGGAAGCCCGGCAACGCCTTCGCCAAGCCCTAGCGCAGTGGCAGCAAGCCGTGCCCGATATGGGTGCAGAACTGGAATCACTTGAGGAATACAATCGGGGCGCAGCCGGTGCGCTCAAGGGCGACGATAAATTCGTTCCCGACACCTGGGACAGGCGGTCCGAGTCTATTGTCGATGCGCTCAAGGCACGAAACTTCAAATCAGTGTCAATGGCAACAGCTGCACCTTAAGTCCCGCGATGATGAACCAGTCCAAAAACAATAAATCATGAAAATCCGCGGATTTCGCTGGTGGATCGCTGGCCTTCTCTTGATCGCCTCGGTGCTAAACTATCTGGATCGCAACACGGTTGCGATCCTTGCCCCCAGCATTCAAAAGGATCTCAACATCAGCGATCAGCAGTATGCGCATGTGATGAGTTTCTTCATGACCGCCTACACGATCGCCTATCTGCTTTCCGGCTGGGTGGTGGACGTGCTTGGATCGCGTATTTCTCTCAGCTTGTTTGTTGGCTGGTGGTCGATCTCGAACGGTCTCACCGGTCTCGCCCGGAGTGCCTTCGGCCTGGGCGCATTTCGATTCATGCTCGGTCTGGGGGAGGCCGGCGGATACACGGCGTCACCGAAAGTGGTGGCGGAATGGTTCCCCGCCCGTGATCGCGGCATCGCGGTCGGTCTTTATTCCGTCGGCGGCGCACTCGGTGCGGTGATCGCTCCGGTGCTGATTGTTTATCTTGCGGGTCATTTCGGCTGGCGCGGTGTTTTTGCGATCACGCCCTTGTTTGGCCTCACGTTAGTCGGGCTCTGGCTATGGATGTACCGCAAACCCGAGGAACACAAATGGCTCACCGAGGAGGAACGCACCTTAATCCTGACCGAGCGAAAACAGGACGATGCCAACGGGGAAAAACTCAACTGGCGCACCCGTTGGAGTAGCATCTTGAGCAACCGTGCCGTCTGGGCACTGATGCTTGCGCGCCTGCTCACCGACCCTGTTTGGTATTTCCTGAATTTCTGGCTCCCAAAGTATATGCACGCCGAACGCGGTCTGGAACAGACGCAGCTCGCCGGTATATGGGTGGTCTACCTCGCCGCTGACGTCGGTTTCATTGCCTCGGGATTTATCTCCGGCTGGTTTGTGCGTCGGGGCACGGAGTCCATGGCCTCGCGTCGTCGCGTTCTGATCGGCGCAGCCTGCCTCATGCCGCTGGCCCCGATGATTTCCCTGTCATCGACCGTGAGCGGTTCTTTTGCCTTTTCGGCATTGATCGCCCTAGCCCACACCGCCTGGCTGGCCAGCCTAAGCACCTACATTTTGGATCTCGTTCCAAAGCGTATCCTTGCCACGGCCTTCGGCTTTATCGCCGCGGGCAGCGCCGCAGGTGGCATAGTCATGAACGAACTGGTCGGCTGGACAGTCACCCACTTTTCCTACCGCCCATGCTTTTTTGCCATGGTCGTGCTGCACCCGACCGCCCTGCTTCTAATCTATCTTTTCGCTCGCAAGCCTTGGTCGGAGCGAACCGCGACGGTCTAAACATTCAGAAACATATGCTGTTTGAATCTTAAGATCACACTCCACCCAACTCACAATTTATGAAAACGCTTCGGACCTTGATCGGTCTTCTCCTTTTGATGGCTGGGCGGACCTTTGCGGCTGACTCCCCCGGCGAATGGCAGCAATCCCTGGACGGCCTCTGGCAGTTCACGACGAACCAGGCGGCAGTGGATGACACAGGGATTGCGTGGGACCACATCACCGTACCGGGCAACTGGGACACCCTTCCCGAGTATTCCACCTACAAGGGCATGGGCTGGTATCGGCGGGAATTCACCTTGTCCGCCGATTGGAAGGGTAAACGCATCCGGCTGAAGTTTGATGCTGTTTACCATGACGCTACCGTGTGGCTGAACGGCAAGGAACTTGGCCGTCACCACGGCGGCTACACGCCGTTCGAGTTTGATGTAACCGGCCTGGTGAAATACGGGGAGCCCAACACCTTGTTGGTTTCCGCGGACAACAGCTACGGGCGAGGAGCGTGGTGGCATTGGGGCGGCATCAGCCGTAGCGTCACGCTCATTGCCAACCACGACACCCGAATCGTCTGGCAACACATCCGAAGTGAGCCGGATTTGGCGGCCGGCACCGCCAAGGTCTTCGTTCAATACCGTCTCGCCAACGCTGGTAGCGCAGCGGTGCATGTGGCCCTCGCCTCCGCGCTTGAGGGAACCCCGGAAACCTCTCTACAGAAAAATATCACGATTCCGGCCTTAGGAGAAATCATGGTGGACTTGGAGCTTGCCCTACCAAAAGACCGAGTTCGGTTATGGCACTTCGACCACCCTAATCTCTATCAGCTCACCACCACCCTCACCACAAACGGGCAGATTCAACACGAGCAGACTGATCGTTTTGGCATCCGCAAAATCGAGGTCACCAAGGACAGTTTGCTTTTGAACGGGGAGCGGATTCGCGTCAACGGCTTCAATCGGGTGAGCGACAACCGGAAGTTCGGCAACACTGAGCCAGACGAACTCGTGAAGTTGGACGTAGATCTAATGAAACGCGCCAACGGCAATCTCACCCGTCTCATGCACCACCCGCAGGCACCCAACCTGCTCGATTACCTCGATGAAAAGGGCATGCTCATCTGGGGCGAAATCCCGGTGTGGGGAGGAGACAAAAATGCGGATGTGAACGTCAAAAGCGGCAACCTAGTCACCCGCCAATGGATGAGCGAAATGATCGCGCGCGACTACAACCACCCCTGCATTATCGGCTGGAGCGTGGGCAACGAGATCACTGAGCACTATGACTACGTAAAGGATATGATCGACTATACCCGCACGCTTGATCCCCACCGCATGGTCGCCTACGCCAGCTACACCGGAGCCCGCAAGAACTACACGCCGGAAAATGATCCCATCTCCGTAAGCGACATCATTCTCTACAATGCCTATCCCTATAATCGGAACTCCGCGGAGATCGTACATTCCAAGTGGCCGGACAAACCGATCTTCTTCTCTGAATTCGGCGTCACCCAGTTTGGTACTGGTCCAGCTGCCCGCATTGACGGACTGGCCGAACGAATGGCGCTGGCCACAGTCGGGAGGCCTTACGTCATCGGCATTTCACTCTGGACCTTCAACGACTACCGCAGCGATTACCCGAACACCCCACCATCCGGCAACCGTGAGTGGGGCATTGTGGAGGAAGATCGCCGGCCGAAAGCAGCCTATCAGCAGGTGCGGGAATTATTTTCGCCGGTGCGTTCGCTAAGCGTGAAGGACGGTTTCATTTACCTTGTCCCTCGCGGCACCGACGAGACACCTAGCTTCATCCTGCGCGGCTACAAGCTCCGGTGGGACGAAGGAGAAATCGCGCTGCCCAACATCAAACCGGGCGACCCGGTCTGGACTTCGGAAAGCAAAATCAAACCCGGGGTAGTCGTTAGACTGATTTCACCGACCGGCTACGATGTGGCCGAAAGCCGGGCCGATCACTGACTTCGTGCTCCAAACATTCATACCCTATCCGGGTAGGAAACCCAATCATTGACACCCCATCCCTGTAAAGATGCCTATCCTGACTTCCCTGAAGTCGCCGACTACCCCGATGGCCCGCCTGGGAAATTTGACCGCCAAAGCGAACCCAATAAATGAAAACATCAAAGTCATTTTGCTTAACTTCACTTCTAACTTCCGTGCTTTCGCTATCCGGCTTGGCTGGCGAGGGAGTTTTCCCGCATCGCATGCCGGAACATAAACCGGACATACCGCTAAGTTCTGCCATGGAGCGGATGTTTAGTTATCCGGCACCGAGAGCGCAGGACAATGAGCTCTTCACCCAGTTCAAATACACTCGCCTGGAAGGCTTTGATTATCACGGTGGCGATGGCACCGTTTCGCGACGCGATCCGTCACGGCCCATAATCGTCAATGGCAAATACTATGTCTGGTATACGAAACGAAACACGTCCGTCCCCCCCATCGGCTCCCGACGGGCCGCGGAGGCAACGGACACAATTCCGTCCACAGATTGGGACTTGTGCGAGATTTGGTATGCCACCAGCACGGATGGTTTTACCTGGAAGGAACAGGGCGTAGCGGTGCCCCGTCCACCCAAACCTGACCTCGGGTGGCGTTCGGTGGCCACCCCCGACATATTGGTCTGGAAAGGGAAATACTATCTCTACTATCAGGCCTTCGTGGAACCGAGCGGCAGCAAGGGAGACTGGTGTCCGGCGACGGTCTCTTGGTCTGATTCACCTGAAGGTCCTTGGACCGCCACCAACAAGCAGCTGATTCCTTTCGGGAAAAAAGGCGAATGGGACCAAGACGCCACGCATGATCCGCAGCCAGTTGTCTTCAATGGCAAGATCTACACTTACTACAAAGCGGCCTACAACAAGTGGCCGGACGTGCGCGACAAATATGCCGTCGGTCTGGGCCTCGCCATCGCCGACAATCCGCTCGGCCCCTTTGTGAAGAGCCGCTTGAATCCCGTGCTGAACTCCGGCCACGAAACGATGTTTTTCCCGTTCAAGGACGGAATCGCCAGCCTGGTCATTACCGACGGCAACGAGCGCAGCACCATCCAGTATGCACCAGATGGAGTGAATTTTGAAATCGCCTCCGTTGTTTCACTCCCACCCACCGCCGGGGCACCGTTTACTCCAGACGCCTTCACCGACTCAGGCAATGGGCGGGGCATCACCTGGGGGCTTTGCCACTTCGTCAATGCCGGGACCAACGAGAAACCCTACTCGATCATGGCGCGGTTTGACTGCGACCTGAGCCTCGACACCCACGATCCCGTTATGAAGCAAACCACTCTTTGGCAAGACCCCGAGGTCTACTTCCAACAGAGCCTGAGCAAGGCACAACGAGCCCGGATCAACGCAGAGAGTCTGCAAGTCTTGCGGAAATGAGGCATCGGCCTCAACCAGCCGCCCGAAACTAGTAATCCAGCGATATTTCTATCCGACGGTATACCTCCCTCTCCCTGGGATTGCTTTGCCACGGGCGCCCGTGGGGCGATGGCCTCTTTTCGACTGCTCCCAATTTACCTCTGACTCGTCTCCCCGGTTCTTGCTCAGCCCCGCGCTTCGAGAAACGCCGACGGCGAAACTCCATGCACCCGCTTGAATACGCGGGAGAACTGGAAGGGATCGATACCAAGTTCGTCCGCAACCTCCCGCACCAGGCAATCGGTGGAATCCAATCGTTCCGCCGCCCACTGCATCTGTAGTCGTTGCAAATAGCGCAGTGGTGTCTGGGCGTGAAAGCGGGCGAACAGCCGCGTGAGGTAGGAGACGTTGATGTGACAGGCTTCCGCCGTCGCCTCGATGGAACGCAGCGCCAGAAAATTCGCCTCCAAATGGCGCCGACACCGTTCAAACGCGAAGTACGCCCGTCGTTCTGCCGGTTGTCCTGGCTGGGCACCGCGTCGGACCTGGATTAGCAGCAATTCCAACTGCAACTGTGCAGCCCGCTGGGCGTCCGCATCATGTCGGTGCGCCAACCGGATCAGGGCATCAAAGGCCTGCTTCACCTCCACAGTCGAACCCAACACGAGAACCTTGCCGGGCAGAATCTTGATCTGCCGTAGCAGTGTCAGCGCCTGCCGGCCGGTGAAATCCACAAAATACTTCCCCAGCCGACTTTCCGTCGAGGTGGTGATCCGTTGCTCCACCCCAGGTCCGTACGCAAAGACAGTCCCGGGAACCAGTGCGTATTTTTTCCCCGCCAGCACCAACTCGCCACGGCCCGCCGCCACATACTCGATCGCATAATATGGAAAAGTGGCCCGGCTGATCGTGTAGTCCGAGGCACATTCCTCCCACCCCCCGCACACCACCGTGAGCCCCTGGTTGGGTTTAGGCCGGAGGTCCAGGTAGAATCGCCGCGCAGCAGTAACCTGTCGGGAAACATAGTCCGGTGGATTCGTCTCCCGGCGTTGGTTGGCTCTGGGCTTCATGTCGTTTCCTGCATTTATCTGGTCAAGAAAGGCACTGTCTGACATCATTCTCACTCTCGCCTCCAGCTATGGCAAGGACCAAGCCGTCACGAGAGAGGGCAAGAATAGACATGCGAAGGTCAACCCCCGCCATGGGCTCGCGCCTGATTATCTGCTAGTCTAACCAATCGGAGCCGGCTTCTTCCGGATCCTTTCTCACCCTTCAGGTCATGTCGTTACCTCATCCTTACTTCGTTCCGCCTGCCTTGGTGCCAGGTTCCCCCTTGATCTGATGCTAGCGCCAACCCCCACTCACTTCCCCCTGGGCAAAACTGGTCTGCTGGTTCCGCCCATCGTTTTTGGCACAAGTTGTCTGGGCAATCTTTATCAAGTTGTTCCCGACGCCACAAAACAGGCGCTCGTCGACGAGATGTTTCGGCAAGGCGCGGCTCCCGTCATGCTCGACACGGCTGGCAAGTATGGGGCCGGACTTGCTCTAGAGACGATCGGACGCGCGCTTCGTGCCCGGGGAATTCCTTCTCGTGACGTCCTCATCAGCAACAAGCTCGGATGGTACCGCGTGCCGATGCGGGGACCTGAACCCACTTTTGAGCGGGGCGTGTGGGCCGGAATCCAGCATGATGCCGAATCGCGCATCAGCTATGACGGCATTCTCGCGTGTTACGCACAAGGCCGGGAACTGCTCGGCCCCGGTTACACGACCCAGGTGGTCTCGGTCCATGATCCCGACGAATTCCTAGCCGGGGCCCTTTCCCTCGCAGACCGGAACCGTCGGTTTGAAGAAGTCATCGGAGCATACCGAGCACTTTTCGAACTCAAGGCCCAAGGCCAGGTAGGTGCGGTGGGAATTGGCTCGAAAGACTGGCGAATCATCAGGGAAGTCGCCGCCAGCGTAGACCTGGATTGGGTAATGTTTGCATGCAGCCTGACAGTCTACACTCACCCTAAGGAACTGCTGGAGTTCATCGCCCATCTTCACTCGCGACGAGTAGGCATGATCAATTCCGCAGTGTTCAACGCCGGTTTTCTGACGGGAGGGAAATGGTTTGATTATCGTCAGCCCGACCCAGTCGCCGATGCCGCCCTATTTCAATGGCGAGAGAAGTTCATCTCGTCGTGCCGACGCTATTCCGTCAGGCCAGCCGATGTCTGCGTGCAATTCGGTCTCGCGGTGCCCGGCATCGTCTCGGTCGCTTTGAACACTGAGAAACCCGAAAGAATCAGGGAAAACCTGGCGAGCGCTACCGCCGTAATCCCTCCCGGACTATGGCGCACCCTGAAGGACGAGGGCCTGGTTGACCGACATTTTCCAGTCGATTGCTGACCAACCCCCGCCTTTCCGCCATGGACTCCCTTTTGCCATACCTCTGTTCGATTGACGCCTCTGGCTCCTGTGCCCCTTGGGTCACCCATTTCTTATGAAAGCATTGGTCATCAGCGAAGCGGGCGAGACTGCCTTTGTCGAACGCCCCCACCCCGTGCCCCAGGCAGGCGAGGTGTTGTTGCAGGTGAAGCGCCTGGGCTATTGCGGCAGTGACCTGAACACGTTTCGCGGAAATAATCCCATGGTCAGTTACCCGCGCGTGCCCGGCCACGAAATCGGTGCGGTCATCGCCGGCATCCCGGTCGGGGTACCGGCCGAGTTCCGGGAAGGGATGCTGACCACCGTCCTTCCATACACCACCTGCGGAACCTGTTCGTCCTGCCGCACCGGCCGCATCAACGCATGCCGAAACAACCAAACGCTGGGCGTGCAGCGCGACGGCGCCCTGACCGATTATATCGCCGTCCCTTGGCAGAAATTGATCCGCTCCGACAAGTTGTCCCTGTCCGAGCACACGTTGATCGAACCCCTGAGCGTCGGTTTCCACGCCGTGGAGCGAGGTCAGGTGACCAGCGATGACACTGTGATGGTGTTTGGCTGCGGGATGATCGGCCTCGGCGCAATCAGCGGAGCCGCACTACTGCGTGGTGCTCGCGTCATCGCCGTCGATATCGATGACGCCAAGCTTGCCCTCGCCCGCAAGGCCGGAGCGAGGGAGACGATTAATTCGAAGACCGAAAATCTGCATGATCGACTGCAAACACTGACGAACGGGGATGGCCCCGGCGTTGTGATCGAGGCAGTCGGGCTCCCTGCCACGTTCCGGGCTGCGGTGGAGGAGGTCTCATTCGCTGGCCGGGTCGTCTACATCGGATACGCCAAGGAACCCGTCAGCTACGAAACCAAATATTTCGTGATGAAGGAACTAGACATCCGCGGCTCACGCAACGCCACCGTGGATAACTTCGCCGACGTGATCAAGGTCCTCGAATCAGGGCGCTATCCCGTACGCGAGACAATCACGCGGACTTTGCCCTTCGCGGCGGCAGGCGCAGGGCTGGCTGATTGGGCGGCCGATCCTTCGCGGGTGACCAAGATCCATATCGAGCTCTGAACCTCGATCCGCACCAGCCAATCTATCACACCCGCGACCTTGGCCTTCACCAGGTCCCGAATATTGAAATGTTTAACTTGGCGCACCCTTGTTGAATCACATTGCGACCGACTTAGTCGGTCGGCCCCTGCCTTCCCATTTGCTCCGCCTCTGCTCCCGACACACCTATCATGAACAACCGCAACGCCTCAACCACCACGGTACCTTCTGAATTCAAGTTTGCCTTCGTTCTCGTGACCACCCTTTTTGCCCTCTGGGGTTTTGCCAATGACGTCACCAATCCATTGGTCCGGGTCTTCAAGGAAGTCTTCGTCATCAGCAACGCACAGAGCAGTCTGGTGCAGTGGGCCTTTTACGGCGGCTATGCCACCATGGCCATCCCGGCAGCTTTGATCATCCGCAAGCTTTCATATAAATCGGGTATCATCATCGGACTGGCCCTCTACGCGCTCGGTGCCCTGATGATGATCCCCGCCAGTCGGATGATGAGCTTCAACTATTTCCTGCTGGGGTTCTACGTGTTGACCTTCGGTCTGGCCTTCCTCGAAACCAGCGCCAATCCCTACATCCTCTCGATGGGACCACCCCAGACCGCCACGCGAAGACTCAATCTGGCCCAGGCTTTCAATCCAATCGGTTCACTCACCGGAATGGCCGTGGCCAGTTTCTTTCTGCTGCCCAATTTGCAGGTCACTGAATTCCGGGCCAAGGAAATCGCTGCTCATCCGGAGTACGCCACCATGTTGCCAAGCGCAGTCGACGGGGCCATTGGCCTCTCCTTGGACAATTTTGCCAAGGCCCAGCCAGAGGCCCATCAGGCGATCCAGGCCCACGACTTGAACTTGGTCATGATTCCGTATGCCTCGGTCGCACTGGTCGTGCTCGCCGTGCTGGTGTGCTTCTTTATCTCAAAACTTCCCGACACCGGTCATGAGGAGGAGAGAATCGAACTCGGCCAGCTCATCCGCCGCCTCATAACCTTTCGCTACCTGGGCGGCGTGGTCGCCCAGGCCTTCTATGTCGGAGCCCAGATCATGTGCTGGACGTTCATCATCCACTACGGAATGACCCTCGTTGGCCTGACCTCCGCACAGGCCCAGAACTACAATATCGTCGCGATGGGCGTTTTCCTGGCCAGCAGGTTCATCTGCACCCTGTTCCTCCGGTATCTACGTCCTGGCCTCCTGCTGGGACTTCTGTCGGTGGGCGGCTTACTGCTGACCCTTGGCGCCATCTTTGTGCAGGGCATGCCCGGACTGTACTGTCTTGTCGGTGTTTCAGCCTGCATGTCACTCATGTTCCCCACCATCTACGGCATCGCCCTGGAAGGTCTTACCCCGAATGACGCAAAGCTGGGCTCAGCGGGACTGATTTTCGCCATTGTCGGCGGTGCAATCATGCCGCGACTGCAAGGAGGCATGATTGATGGTAATGGGATGAACATCGGAGGCATGGCCCTGGAATCGGTGCGGTCATCCTTTTTCCTACCAGCAAGCTGCTTTGTGGTGATCGCCCTGTACGGGTTTCTCGTCAATCGCTCAAGCCACGTTCAGTCCTGAGTCATCAATTCGCTGCCGATCGGCCGCCACCGAGCGAGTTGTCTTCCCCGACCGACAGCCACGGTTGGAGTGCTTTCCATTTCCATCGAGGCAATCGCCATCACAGTCACAATGACGTGGAGTGACCGGAAAAAATGCTAAAGGGATGGGCGTGTGTCATGACAACCAAGCGATCCTTCCTTCGCAAAGCGCTAACCAAAGGTCGAACCGAGTCAGCCATGGGAGGTATACCATTTTTGTGTTTTGCATTCAATTCGGGGTTCACCAAGCTTGTTCTCTTTTATGGATTACATGCCCACTTCCCTCTCCCATTCCCAGGAGCTCTCCCAAAGGGCTACCACCGGCTTCGAGCGCGCTTTTGGATATCCTGCCCTGCTCAGCGTGCGCGCTCCTGGCCGTGTCAATGTCATCGGCGAGCATGTTGACTACAATGGCGGCTGGGTGCTTCCCGCCGCGATCGAACGCTACCTGATCATGGCCGTGCGGCCTCGCAAAGATGGCGTCGTACGCCTGGCGTCGGATTCCCAAGCCGGCTTGGAGGAGTTTCCTCTCACCGCCATGGCTAGACGGGACAGTCGCAACTGGGATCGGTATGTTCGCGGGGTCATGGTCGGACTTGAAGGCGCCGGCTACCCCCTGGTGGGGTTTGATGCTTTCGTTGTATCCTCAATTCCCGTGGGAGGCGGATTGAGCAGCAGCGCAGCACTCGAGGCTGCCACCGGATTGGCTCTGCTTGCCCTCGGTGCGGGAAAAATGGATCGATTGCAGCTCGCCAGATTATGCCAGCGAGCGGAACACACCTATGCCGGGGTTCCATGCGGTCTCATGGATCAGGCCGCTGTGCTCTGCTGCGAGGAAAACCATTTGCTGTATCTCGATTGTTCGACCGAAACCTATGTTCAAACGCCATTTCGTCTTTTCGGTTGGAGCTTGTTAATCATCAATTCAGGCGTGGCCCATGAACTCGCCAGCGGCGAGTATGCCAAACGCCGGGCCGCTTGCGAAGCGGTGGCAAAAATATTCAAGGTGAAATCTCTGCGTGAATTGCAGTCGACGGACATCGACTATTCCTCGCTGGATGACCTTTCGTGCCGCTGCGTCCGGCATGTGGTCACCGAGAACGAGCGGACGCGTGGGGTGGTGCAGGCACTGGCCTCTGGTGACGTTGCGACAGCCGGTCGACTGTTGAATGAAAGTCACGCCTCATTGCGCGATGACTATCGGGTCAGTTGCCCCGAACTTGATCTTATTGCGGCCACGGCTCAGCGTCAGGAAGGCGTCTCCGGCTGCCGGATGACGGGAGGTGGGTTTGGCGGATCGGCGGTAGCTCTCGTCCACACGGCCGCCATCAAAACAGCGACCGCGGCCATCGCAGCGGCCTTTGCCGCACAATATGGCCGCATCCCGAGTTCCTTCGTCACCCGACCAGTCGCAGGGGCAACCGTCAATCCCGACTACCGGGAAATCGCTTCGTGAGCCTCGCTCCCAACCAAGTCGCGGGGCGCAAATTCTACCGATGAAAATACTCGTTACCGGCGGTGCCGGCTATATTGGCAGCGTCGCCACCGAAGTTCTTGTGACTGGCGGCCATGACGTTGTCGTTTTTGACAACCTTCAACAGGGGCATCGCGAGGCGGTCCATCCCCGAGCCCGCCTTTTGGTCGGTGACCTCGCCCATCCAGACGCAATTGACGCAGCCATGCGGGATTTCAAGCCCGAGGCAGTGATGCATTTCGCCGCGAACTCACTCGTGGGACAGTCGATGCAGGAACCGTTCCTCTACCTCGAAGACAACGTTGTTAACGCGCTCAATCTCCTTCGGTCGATGGATCGGAACGGTGTGCGCAAGATCATCCTCTCCTCCACAGCGAACTTGTTCGCTGATCCTCTCAAAATGCCGATCACTGAAGATGAACGGATTATTCCAGGCAGCCCGTACGGCGAATCCAAGGGCATCATCGAACGCTTCCTCCATTGGCTGAGTGTTACCCGTGGGCTACGGTACGCCTGCCTTCGATATTTCAATGCCGCCGGGGCCACCGCTGAACGCGGTGAACATCACACGCCAGAACTGCATCTCATCCCTTTGGTATTGCAGGTGGCACTGGGCCAACGAGCAGACATCACGGTCTTCGGCGATGACTACCCTACTCCGGACGGAACCTGTGTTCGTGACTACATCCATGTCACCGATTTGATTGACGCCCATGTACGCGCATTGGGTGCCTTGGAGGACGGCAATCGTACCTACAACTTGGGCAACGGCCAAGGATTCTCTGTGAACGAAGTCATCACCTCGGCACGGCGGATTACTGGCCACGCCATTCCCACCAGGGTCGCTGGCCGACGCGCTGGCGATCCCGCGATACTGGTTGCCGGCAGTGACCGCATCCGTCAGGAGCTCGGCTGGAACCCGAACTTCGCAGACATCGACTCCATCATCGAGTCTGCGTGGATTTGGCATCGTAAGAACCCGCGCGGTTACGCTACCTAAAAGCGCCGAACGAATATCAAGTCCGATCCCTCAGAGAACAGCATGGTTCCGAAATTGAAGCCACTTGGTCGCGAACAAGCCAGATATACGCCAAACTGGAGAGGTCTCCGGGCTTCATCACGCAAAGTCTGAGGGTAGGCCTATGCCGCCAGCGGCATTTAAATGCATAGCCAGTTTGGCGATTCTCACCCTGCCCATGCTCTGCTGAAAACACATCAGCCGGTATCCAATGCAGGGTAAGCTATTTTGAGCCGCTCTGCTTGCTCAGACCATAGACTTTATCCAGCGATTTCAGAAATGTGTTTGAAAGCATTTCAGCGGTGGCACCCTGCCTTTTGGCCTCTGCGAGAATGGCGCCCACAGTCGCGCTGAAAACATCGCGTCCTGGCTTTGGTCGTATTCGTGTCTTCTGCGTGCTTGGCTTCCCGCTGTTACGAGGAATAGTATGACGGGCGTTTCTGGAGGACATGAAGACGTGCAGGAACACATTGACCGTTACTCAACGTCGGTCAAGGGAGCGAGCCGGACACAGAAACAGTCGATCATCTTTATGGCCACGCTTTGAGGCAATTCCCCCCCTGGATTTGTGTCAGTCATCACCCTGACGTGTTCCTCGACATCGGATATTTGGTTACACTGTATAGTTTCCGCGTTGGCAGGTAGGTGGAATTATTGGCGATGCGTCACACGATGCAGGCTTGGCCCAAAGGCCCGGTGAACCTCAGACTTTTCACTTGCGCCGTCTGCGCGACTGTTGGCTGTAACTCAAAGCGACGATACACCGAATTCAGCGTTCTGATGATGCCCTCATCGATCTCGACCACAGGAGAGGACCGAAAGATGCCGAGTGCCTGGGCCCCGTTCCTGACAACTCTCAACAGGAGCAAGCGTTCGTCGACCCGCGGCTCTGCGAGGAGCCAACCGACCATCGTGTGGCCGATTGGCAGCGACTGACCGTACGCAGGAACATTGGCGTCAGTGTCACGTACTTTCTCGAGCTGAACAAATTTCAGGTTCGCAGGGTCCATTTGTCGAGTGCGCTCATATTCCACCGGACTCCTAGAAGATCGCAACCCGGGATTGAGTCGCGTTTTTCAATTGATCGGTGGTAAAGCAACGCCGGCGTTTACGCCAAACGCATAAAGATGCAGCACACCCTCGTCGGACACGGTTGCAAGGATTGTCGGCGGTCTTCCGTCCTCAATGCCGAGAAGATGGTCTTTAGACCGGACAAAATACTCTCTCTGAACTGAAGCTCCAGACATCTCGGGAGCCGCCGAAACCATGGCGCCCTGATAAGTGACTACCGTTCCATCAGTGGTGTAGACGAGAAGCGTTTGAGTAGGAGCACCCGTTCGCCCTTGTTCAGACCATAGTTCCACCCTCAGGTAGCCGATCCTGCTGGTTCCACCCCAGGTCATTACTCGGAGTGATGGATGATTTGTGGTCATAGCGGGTGGCGCTGAGATCGTGCGGTAGTACCAAACCGCTGCGGCAATGATGAGCATTGCACCTAGTGCCCAGGCTCCAACGCGAGCAAGGGGCCAAGCCAACGGCGAAGGAATTCCTGGGTTTTCCGCATTCATTCAGGTGGTGGAAAGGCTCGCCACCAAAACCAAAAGATCAATACAAAACGGGGCGACATGTCGCCCCTTTTATGAGCCTTCTTCCCCTATGTTAGGGGCGACATGCCGCCCCGTGGAATCAAGCCCTATAAACCTCAACGCAGGATGGACAGGAATTCGATTGGCCCAACCGTCGAGCGCCTGCGAACTGGACAAAACCTAACGAGGGAGGAATTGGCCGCCCGGGCGCAGCTTGTCAGCTGGGACATCTCCTCATATGTAATCAAGAGAGTCGAAAACGGGGAGCGTGAAGTCACGGACATCGAACTTCGGTTGCTCGCCAAGGCGCTCAGGGTGCCCATCGCGGTTCTACTCGAGTAATAGTCCTATTATCGATCCAACATCGCCCGCCTGAGGCTCAATCATAATTGATCCATTTAGGCTATCAGTTGGGCGACCGCAGTCGGCTCATCAAAGACGCGGAGCTCTGCGTGGCGACTCTCCAGGTCGATGATGATGTGGTTCGGGACACCGGCGCCAACGTTGTAACCGGGGTTGAAGCACCACGTGCGACCGACACGGCACGACCATTGACGCGGTTCATGCTGATGTCCTGACAAGACGATAGCGGGACCGCCGTTTGTCTCACACAACTCTCCGAGCATTTGGTCACCCGAGTCCTGCCCCGCTCGATCGATGGCGGCACTAGACCGGGCGGGAGGGGCGTGATGCAGCCAAACCTCGTCGTGGTTTGCCGGCGGCAACGGCATGTTCCAGCCGACACAGCGAAACCGCTGTCTCTTTAACTCAAACTGGTCTCCGTCAACCCATCGCCCGCCCCCGCGAAGTTTCCGGAGCCATTCGGCGTGAAGTAAACTTGGGGGCGCGGGCGGTCCAGCAAATGAGTCGTTGTTGCCACTGGAGAGCGACACCGGCACGGCGATTCGATCCAAAGCGGATGCTATCATGCTCAGTTGCGCGTCGATCCGATCAAGATCAAGAAGGTCTAAGAAGTCGCCGGTGATGGCCACGAGGTCAACGCCTGCCGTGCCTCCGGCAAGCCAGTCAAACCAACGCTTATTAGCGTGTAAATCCGAGCAGTGGAGTATGCGCATACACAGGGAGTTCGACCGCAAGCTATCGGTGACGACGCCCAGAGTTGCAGAAGGCCAACGGTATCGTCAATCCGGCTCGAGTCGCGCGGGCCAAAGAGTTGGTTAAATGTCATTTCAATCGATCGGGTCTAGAGGCCAGCAGAAACACACCAAGTCGCGTTCCCGAAGATGCTCGTCGGCGACCACCCCGCGACGGCGGTTGGTCAGATCCAGCTCGAAACGAGTGAATGAGAGGAGCGAGCGAGTCGACGCTGCGATGGTCTTAAATCACCATTGTCACTTCTCAGCGCACCCTACAAAATATCCTGATCTCAAGGAGGCGACTGGGCCATCGCTTTCAGAACGATCCCAAAGCACCTATGAAATACATCACCCGCCTGACTGCGCGCCAAGTAATCTTGGCATTCGAACTCTATATCAAGCGTCTCCGCGTTCTTGCATCGAAGAATCCATCACTCTGGTCAAACCTCCGAAAAGCCGGGCACCGCCCGCTGACTACTCCGGCAACACTGGCTCCTGAATTGAGCCTAAAGGCCATCGCGGAGAGATGCAGTATGTCTACGAGCACGCTATCTCGATTAATCGATGGCGATTTTAGAGTCTCCGAATTGAAGCGAGCGAAGTTGCTGAAGTTTGCTAGGACGTATTATCGTCCGTAGCATTTTAGTATTGGTATTCAGACCTACAAACACGAGTGCCATGGCCTTCATGCTGAGCGTCAATTCTCGCGCCGGGCCCGCGGCACAGTGACGTCCCAGACAATGTTTCCATCGGTCCCCATGACCTGCCCCAGCGTCCAGGTAAGGAGCACGGTGATCCTGTGACCCACCTTAGGGCCGGCGATGATCAGCATTTGGTTGCGGTAGCGGCCTTGCGCAAGAAGGTGGGTTTCGAGGAGAGAGATTTCGGTGGGCCTGAATGGGCGGGCGGGTATGTTCCAGAACTGTAGAAGCATCTAAGCCGAATGGCCCCGATGGGTGTGGCGTAATATGGATAACGCACCACCCGAGGTCAGAAGCAGCCGTGGGTGATGCGGATGAGGGCGGTGGCGACCGCGGCGCGGCCCTTGGCGGTGCGCATGACCTTCAGCGGCACTTTGCCGCCGAGTGAGGGGGCGGGTTCGCAGAGCCAGAGGGCCAGGATTGGTGCACTTTCGAAGAGGTCCATCCCGGCCGAAAAGATCTTTTCGTCGACCAAGTGAAGCTGCTTCTTGAAATACCGCAGTTGCTTGATGCGGGTGGTGAGACCGGCCTCGAGGCGGCGGCGTTGTTTTGGATCAGGGTGATTTTCATTTTGCGTTGGCGAACTTGGCGGGATTGCCGGCCTGCACATAGATGCGCACCCATCCCATGCCGGCAGTCGCCCACCGGCACCGATCGTATCCGCTGGGCCCCAGCCAATCGATTGATCATTTCAAATTCGCAATGATCTTCAACCGCCAGGTCTGGTAACTCCATTCTGTGGGCCTGCGTATCACTTTCGACAAGGTCAGCGGCGGAAGCGATCCGGGGCCTCTGTGTTCACGGCGGCTTGGGCAGATTCGGCGAGGGCACCGTGAACTGTTCCGCGCCGGGCGGCTCCGGGATCGGCTTGAGCGTAATTTTCCTGCCGTCCGGCGTAGAGAGCGGGGTCGCGTCGAATTTCGCCTCGGCCTCCGGCGTGAACAACAGGCTCGTCGACAGATTTAGCACCGCCGAGTGGGCTGCGGCACAAAGAAAATACGCATCGACCTTGAACTGTTCCGGCGCTGCTGGATGCCAGTGCTGCTTCCGCGTCTGGCTCTGATGATGAAGCAAGCCCCGCAAATCCGTCAGCGTATCGATCACTTCCTCGACTGTCCGGTTGCGATACCGGTCGTTGAACCTCGCTAAATCCGCGGGGTTCTCCCGGATTTCCGCCATGTCGAACTTCTGCGACTCCGCGATCACCCGCTTCGCCTCGGCCGATGCGAGAATCGCTTCCCGCACCGCGTGCTTGGTGAATTTTCCGCCCGCAAACAGGAATTCGAACACGAAATAGAAATCATAAATCGCCTCGATGTAATGGCCCTTGGCCAGGTCTTCGGCTCCCCGCCGGAAATACTCCAAGGGAATCTCCACCGGCAGGAAACCCTGCCAGGACAGGAACGGCCGGATCAACTGGTCGATCGGTTCCACCCGCGGCGGCCGCGTACCCGGCGGCGTGTTGCCATACCGGAACGAGGAAATCGTTAGCGCTTTCTTCTCCTCTTCCGACTCGGGCAGCCATTCCACCAGGGGATGATCGATGTCGATGTCGGACACGCCCCACAACGCCAGTGACCCCCTGATCGCGCGCAATTCCATCTGCACAAAGGGCAACAGCGGATCGCTCGGCATGATCACCTGTCCAATTCCGCCCGGCGGCGCAGCCACCAGCCGGCCAAATCCCACCATCTTCACCCCGGCCTGCTCCACGACGAGCGCCGTGAATCGGCCCTTCTCCAACCGGAACGTGAATTCCGTCACTCCGCGCTGGAAGCAAACCGAAGCCGGCAATGCGACATCGGAGACCACGGTGAAAGTGAATCGGCAGCGCATGTTTCCGGGTCAGCACTGTGCCCGCATCTGGTACCAAAGGGCCCGCAGGCCATGCTGCTGCTCGAACGGCAGCCGGCTAAGCCAGTGCCGCATGGGCCCGTCAAGGAGCGGGGCCACCGCGGGCAGCACCCGCATCAGCCGCGCGACCTTCTCGAAATACACCGTGGCCGTCTTCACCTGGTCGCCCGGCTCGATCGACAGCGCCAACAGGCTCTGGACCAGATGCCCATCACAGTGTCGCGCCTCGTCCGTGGCCATCTTCGCCCGCGAGGGACCGGCCGCGATCTTGAACAAGGTTTCCTCAAACTGCCTCGGGAAATCCCCATCGAGTGAACGCGCCTGCGCCGCCGCGAAATTCATGACCACCCGCGACCACTCCGGCGCCTTCACCATGAACTGGTCCCAGTCGATCGACGCGAGCAGCTCGCGCAAGGCCGCCTTGTTGTCCTCGGGCACGGGGAGTTCTCGCACCGACGCCAGCAAGGCCGACCATCCTTCAATGCCATACGGGTCTTTGGCGACCATCGCGGTAATCTCATTCAGCGGAATGTTCCCGCCCGCCAGCTTGAGCCCGGCGTCCCAGCCGGTTCCCAGCAACCGGTCGCGCATCGCCCGCGAGGAGTTCGCGAGGAAGGCCCCCAGCACATCGGACGCCAGGTCGGTCCGCCGGCACAGATCCAGCAATAGGCTCCCAGCGTAGTTAGCGTCCTTTTCCGCCAGCGCCTTCCACTTCGCCGGCATACCCAAGGCTTCCACATCCGCCGCCGGCAAGTCCTCCAGCAAATGGGCCAGGCCATTCAGCACTACGCTGCCGGCCCCGGCCAGATTGGGGTGGCTCAGGTCCCGCGCGTACGAGGGGTCGTAGTCCATCACCCCGTGGTGCCAGCTCGACGTATGGGCCCGGAAGTACTCCTCCATCTTGGCCAAATTCACCCCGGTCGCCCGGAAGATGCCGTGCAGCTTGCCCGCGTGATACCAGACGAGGACCAGCCGCTGCCACGCGGGCAACTCGCAGCGCTGCGGCCACCGGGTGAACTCCCGTTCGACCCACCGGAGCGCCGCCAGGAAAGAGTCCACCAGCACCTCACCTTTTTCCCGATCGAACAATTCCCTCAGAATCCGCTCCACGATGGCGCGGTCGGCGTCCTGCCGCAATTGCGCCAGCCGCACCAGGTGCAGATCAGCCAGGACCGAGCGCGGGAACCGGGGCAGCTTTTCCCACAATTCCTTGGCTTCGGCTTCCGGCAACTCGCGCCACGCCGCCTCCAAGCATTCTGGCAGCCGGCGCGGCATCGCCATGAAACACCGCAAGGCCGCCAGCAGGCCATCTTCCTTGAACAGGGTCGCCGCCGCCGCATCCAAGTCGGCCGCCGCTTTACCGGCGACCGCCGACAGGCGCAGGTGCGAAAGGAGCCGGCGCCAGTTGGGAATCTGGAGATCGGCCAGGTCCACCTCCTCCTGCGCCCCCAGCATCCGGTTCAACTCACGATAGAGCACCTGCGGGGAATCCTTCCGCCATTCGTGCAGGCGGAGCACCCGGTCCACCGGTTTTTCCAACCCGCAAATCTCCTGGATCGCCGCCCGTCGAGACACCTCCTCGCAATCGAACACGTAAGCCAAACCTTCCAGTCGCTTTATCCGCTCCGCGACCTCGGGCACTAACGCCGCGAACTCCGGGTCCTGCCAGGTCTTCACTTGGCCGTCCGGAAACGTGACCTTGAGCGTGAGTTCCTTCGCCGGATCACGCTCCAGTTTCCATTCCACCATGCGGTCTCGGTCCGCCACTTTCGCCGTCCCTTTCGCCAGCGCCTCGGCCTGCGCCGCACTTAATTCCGCCAGGTCGACCTGCTGTCCTTCGAGGGTCACGGTGGGTCCATGGACCTTGACACCGAGCCCGGCCAGCACATCGGCCGGCAGGCTCACGTGGTCCCGTAGTTCGAGCGGCAGGTCCATGAAGAGTTTCGTCATCACGAGCAATTGGCCCTTCCGACGATCCCCAGCCGGCAGCTTGAGTGACTCGCGGCAGGTTCGCTCGATGTCCCGGGCCACGATGTGCGCGACCGACTCGATGAACCCCGGGTTCGCGTGCTCCAGCGGCGCCAGCAGCTTGGTGTAGAGCCAGCCAAAATAGCGGTCACGCGGCGACGTTTCCCCCTTCCGCACCGGGCGGAACGACAGGCTGATCCCCAGCGAAAACAACGAGCCGACCTGGAACGCCGTCAGCTCCCGTTCCTCCGGCACGGGGATTTCCTTCATCACCGTGGACCTCAGGCCCACCATGTCGACATACAGCCACCGCCACAGCCAGTTGGCCTGTGCCTCTACGGTCTCCGCCGGCAAGTCTTGCACCCACAATTCCCGGAAAGCGACGTCGGTCGCCTGCCGCAACTGCAGGATGAAATTCCACTCCTGCAGGTCCTGCGTCCCTTGCCTCGGTCCGAGCAGGCGCCCCCGTTCCAACATACACGCCGCATAGTACCGCCGCAGCGCCGCAAGGCCGCCGGTCTCGACCACCGAGCCATCCTCGATCGCCGCGAGCTTCAAGGCCCCCATGATCTCCTCCGCGCTCGTCGGCACGTACCGCACGTTGCTCCGCCGCAAGTGGGTCAGTTTCTCATACCACGCCGCCTCGGTTAGCACGCCCTTGCTCCGCAGCATGCCCATCACCTCGAGGATATCGACCGGCGGTTGGGAACCCGCGAGCGCATGCCGGTTGATCGACCGGTCGTCGCACCACAGCGATCCCTGCGCTTTGCTTTCGATCGCCCTCAAGAGGTTGCCGAGCCCCTTGGCATCAAGGCTCATCCCCTTCACTTGCTCGGCAGGAATCGTTTGCGGCAACACTTTGTACTGTCCGGCCGCGATCCCCGCCTTGATGCGGTTGACCAGTGCCTGGGTCCAATCCGCGAGCGCTATCCGCTTGGTATACCCGCGCTCCTCCTCCGAAAACCGCTCGAAATCCTCCCGCAGGATGCGCACCCGGAACGCCTTCGCGAGCGGCTTGAGCACGCCCTGGTTGGCGATGATTTCCAACGGCACCGAAGGCAGCAGCACGGGCGTGCCCGCCGACAATGGCGGCTGTCCCGACGGACGGACCGGGTAGTTCCGGAATACACCCACCGCCCCGACCTGTTCGGCCAGTTCCTCCGCCGCCAGCACGCGGCAGGCCTGCGCCGCCTGCAAAAGCTCGCGTAAGTTGGCGGTTCCTTTCGCAAGTTCGTCCGGTAAGACAACCGGCCGCTTCAAATCGTCCGAGAGGATCGGCCAGTCGGTCCCCAGCACCGCCTTGTGCTCCTGCGCCGTCTGCCACGCCACCTGCCAATCACGACCCAATGGCTGCAACGGATGCTCGGCCGCCAGCACCGGTGCCGCCACTTCGTCCACCACCGTGATCTCGCCCGCGGTGACCAATTGCTGCAGTTCCGTCCGCCAGGCATGCTGGCTCGGCTGGTGTGGCCGGCATTCGCCGACCTGCTGCACCAGGCTTTCCGGAGTTTCCGGGGCAATGAAGACCGGCCCCAGGTGTTCCTCGACCAAATCCAGGATTTCCAAATCCGCCGCGAGGATGAGCCCGGTGATGTCCGCAAAGAGGACCTTCCGAGTGAACTTGCCGGGCATGACCCGCCCGCCATACCGCGCGAGCAGCGCCGGCACCTGCGTGAGATCCGTCGCCGCGCAGTTGTCCGCCAGCCTCCCATGGTAGAGCTGCACGAGCGGTGCCCCGACCGGCTCCGCGATCAGATGGATCGGCGCCTCCGAGCGGTCATAGCTCGTCGACAGTCTCGCCTGCTGCACCTGTCGCTGGCGGATGATTTCTCGGATTTCATCCAGCGTCTTCATCTGGATCGGCCCTGTCCGCTTCGCCCGTTTGTACAGCCGCTGCTGCAGCGCCCCGGCCTCGTTCTCGGTGCCCAAGGTGAACGCCAGGCCCACCACGCCCATCAAAAGCTGCGTCGTCTTGAGCGGCTTCGCAGCCGCCTTCCGCCACAACTGCTGCGCGAGTTTCAGGTCGTGCAACCGAGTGAAATTGGCGGCCTGCAGGAGTAGCGCGACGTCCACCCTCGGCAAGGTGAGCAGGTCGCGCGCAATGACCGCCGCCCGCGGCGTGTCGCCGGCCTGGACCAGGATCCGGAAGAACTCCGCAAAGGTTCCCGGTTCCGGTCGCTCCCGATACAACGCCTCCGCGGCCTGGATTGCCTCGTCCAGCTGGCCGATCTTCTGGAGGCAGGCAGCGTGCAACCGCCGTAATTCCGGCGACAAGTTCCAGCCCTGGAGCACCGCCTGTTTTTCGCGCAGCAACTCCAGGCAAAGGTCCGGCCGCCCGGCCGCAAACGCCCCGTGCAGGGCCAGCCGCAGCGCGGCGTCGGTTCCGACCTTTTCGACCAGTTCCTTGGCGTGCTCCGCAATGAACTTTGGCTCTCCCGTCCGATAATACGCATCGCACGCCTGGAACAAGAGCGGCGGCGACCCGCTTTTCGCATACTGCTCCGCTAACTGCCCGGCGAGCTTCCGCAGCCCGGCCCGGGTGAACGTCCCGGTCCGGAATGCGGCTAGGTGCGCCAGCGACTGCAGGCGCGCATCCGCAATAGATTTGACCAGTTTTGCCGTCGGCCGGCCCCGCCGCGCCAGGAACTGCACCTTCTGCACCTTCCAGACATCGTGTTGGTCCTGCGATTGGAAGGAGGCCTCGGCCTCGTCCAAGGCCTTTTCGGCCGCATTGGTCTTCCGGTCGGCCATAAGCACCGAACAGCGGGCAAAGTGAGCATCCAGATCAATCTTTGGGTCGCGCTGGATCGCGGCCGCAATGGCCCCGGCCACCACCGTCCGGTCGAACGGGTAGTCCCGCTCCACGGCCCACGCCGCCACCCGGAAGTGATCGGGAGCATCCTTGAGTCGTGTCTGCGCATACGCCTCGGCCTCGGCCGCGCGGGTGGGGTCGCACGCTAGGCACCCCAATTCCCATACCTCGAAGAGCGCCCGTTCACGCTCCCCGGCGACAGCCCGCAACGCTGCAAATTCCG
>Ga0066418_1000112_pt1 | contig 34651 bp, 38 predicted proteins | sample LakWasMet26_LOW6_2_FD_59545 | JGI IMG/M metagenome (GOLD analysis project Ga0066418, IMG submission 59545) | Freshwater sediment methanotrophic microbial communities from Lake Washington under simulated oxygen tension - Sediment Metagenome 26_LOW6 | ecosystem: Environmental > Aquatic >... | reverse complement strand
TGGTCACCGAGCCGCTGCGCGCGCTCGAGTCCGTCCCGGGCGCCAGCGAGTCCTGCCAGATAGTCTCCCCGCCGGCGCTGCAGGTTCACGACCGTGAAAAGCGCCCGCAGTTTTTCCGGCTCGGATTCCGCCCGGGTCAGGGCCTGCTGCGCCGCCGCAAAGGCCTCCTCGCCATCAGCCAGCTCCGTGTCCGCCCCGACGCCCACCTGGGCCGCGACCGGCTCGTGGGCCACCGGTGCGGCTGGTTGGGCGATCGCCCAGCCTGACAAGAGGACTCCCAGACCCACTCCAAGCCAGCCCCGCGCGGTCCGGGACCAGCGAGGCAGCCCGCACCCGGCATCCGGGCCGGGCCGCGTCGCCGTCCCAGTCAACTCAGTCGGATTCGGCATCCGCAGACTCTCCCCTCGAGGCCTTGATGGTTCGACCATAAAAGACCGCGTTCAAGAACAGGCGGTCGCCGCCGAGCCAGAAGCCGCGGAAAACCGGGCAGTCGGGCATGGCCACAACCACGCCTTTCCCGGCGGTCAAGGCCACCACCGCGGCCGAGTTGGCGACCAGCTTCTGGTTTTCAACCGAAGCATAGCCGGCCCGCAGCGGGGCCTCGGTGAAGATCACCGGGGTCTCATAGGGCGACTTCGCGGGCTTGAGCAGAATGTTGTCGGTGCGGCAGAGCGAGAGCGTGTCGCCGTTGAAGCCATAGCCCAGCGGGTGCGTGGTGTCGATCGAGGCCGTGAAGATCGCTCCCGCCACTTTCTTCAGGGCCGCGAGATCCGCCGACTGGCCGTAGGGCTGGCGCACCACGGCGGCGGATTTCACCGGCTCGGCCTTCGTGGTCTCGGTTTTGTTTTTCGCGGAAACCTTTTCCTCCGTCCCGGCAAACTCCAGTGACGCCAGCTCCTTCCGGGCCGCCCAATTCAGGGACCTGCCCGTCAGGAGCAACGTGCCTCCGTCCTGCACCCAGCGCTTCAACGAGGCGACGGTGGACTCGCTGACGGCCGCTTCATAGAGTCCGTCGACCAAACAGATGACGGTGTAGCGGCTCAAATCAGCCCGGCTGAGCTGCGCCACATCCAGCAAGGTGGGCGTGAGTCCCACCCGTTGATCGAGGACATACCAGGCCGCGCCACTATCCTGCGCGTCCACGCCCTGGCCCGTGATGAGGGCAACCTTGGGCAACTCCAGCGGGCGGAACGACGCGCTGCCAAAATCCACCCCCGCCGGCGTCAGCCCCGTGGCGCAACCCAGCACCGTCAACCCGTCTTCCTGCACGATCGTCGCGATCAGCGAGCGGATCAGCGCAGCCTTTTCCGGTTGCACGCCCACCGGGACCAGCACGGCTCCCGCCTGGAAGGACATCCGGGTGCCATCGGCGCCCACCGCCTCGATGGGCGGGCCGGAAAGTCCGCGCACCAGTACGCCCGCCTTTTGCAGGCGCAGCAGCGCGCGGGGGGCATGGTAACTGTTCCAGTTGAAAAGATACGCGTAGTCGCTAGGCCCGCCAACCAACCGGCCGGGGCTCGGGGCCACCTTTCCGGTCAGCGCGGCGCCCGTAGCAGGAGCCGCATCGAGCGCGGCGAAGGGCAGGTTGTAGGCCATGGCGAGATTCCACGCCGAGACGTCGTAGAACACGTTGTTCTCAAACTGGGTCCGCTCCGTGAAGATCTCAGTGATGAGGCGGTATTGCCCCTGGTCCGTGGGCACCACCCAGGCGGCGCCGGGCTTGAAGGTCTGACCCGCCACCGTGACGGCCTTGGCCAGCGGCCGCACCTCGATGTGATGCAGCGCGAGGAGATCGACCAGCGCCTGCGCGCGGACCGGATCGTTGTCATCGCCAAACACGTAGGCGCGCACGGGCGACTTGGCCGCCAGCGCCGCGGTCTCGGCCGGGAAATCCCGCTGCAGGGCCAGCAGCTCCGTGCGCAACGCGATCGCCGCCTCCAGCGAGCTCAACGACGTGAGCACCTGGTTGCGGATGGCGTAGGCGAAGGTCAGCGTGCCGCTCTCGTTCTCCATCAGGTGGCCACGCGCGCTGGCCTGCTCGAACAGGATGCCGATCGAACCGTGCAGATCGGGATAGGTGGAACCCTTGCCCGGATAGAAATCGTCGTAGCCCTGCTCGCTGAAATAAAGCGCGCCCTGCCGGTCGAGCGCGCGCTGATGGAAGGCGGCGATCTTGTGCGTCAGTTCCAGCACTTTGGCCGGCGAGCTGGGGTTGTTCCGCCCCTCGGCGCCCGGCTGAAAAAAGAAGCTGGTGCTGCTGGCCATCTCGTGATGGTCCGTCAGGACATTGGGCCGCCAGCGGTGGAACAGCTCGGCCCGGGCGCGCGCCTCGGGATGGACGAGCGGCAGCCAGTCGCGATTGGGATCGAACCAGTAGTGGTTGTAACGCCCGCCGGGCCAGGCCTCGTTGTGCTCGCGGTCGGACGGATCGGCGGAGGGCGCGGAGAGTGACTTGTGCTGGTTGAACCACTGCGCCGCGCGGTCACCGCCGTCGGGATTGCGCTGCGCCTCAATCAAGATCACGGCCTGCTGCAGCTGTTGCGTGATGACCGGTCCGCGCGCCGCCGCCAGATGATAGACGTAGACCACCATCGCATTCACCCCGCTCGGCTCGTTGCCATGGATGCTGTAACCCTGGTTGATCACCACCGGCATGGCCGCCAGGTCGGGACTGGACTTGCGGGACGGATCCAACAGCGCCAGGTGGGCGAGCCGGATCTTCTCGAGATTGCGATGGTTCTCGGGCGACGTGATCGTGAGCAGCACGAGCGGCTTGTGCTCGTGCGAATAGCCCATGATCTCGAACTTCACGCGGTCCGGCGCGACGGCCGCCACCGCCTGCAAGTAGGCCACGACCTGGTCGCTGCGCAGGTGCCAGTCCCCCGGCTGCCAGCCAAGAAACTGCTCCGGCGTGGGCACCTTCGGATCGTAGTCCGTGCCCGCCGGCAGGTAGTAATCCAAGGAGACGCCTCCGGCGACCAGGGAGGTGAACAGACAGAGCGGAGCCAGCAGCCCAACGGCCAGTTTGCGGATGTACATGGCGCGAAACTTGGTCCGGTTCGCGATACGCGCCAACCTCAATTCTTGGCGTATATCTACGCCATCGCGTTCACGGCCGGTGGCGGTGGCCGTCCCGGAGAACGGTCTCGCCCGGACGCCCCGCGCTGCTAACTTGCCCGCATGATCACCCCTGCGCCCACGCCCCAGGAAAAAGCGCTTAAACGCGTGCTGACCATTTCCCGTCTCAACGGCTGGAGCGTGGCCGTCGTGGCCGCGCTGGGCACCTTGGTGACCCTGTTGCTCGGTGACCTGACCGGCACGCTCGTCGGCTTGGTGGCCATCGCCTCGGGCGTGATGGAAATCCGCGGCCACGGCAAGTTGCAGCGCAAGGACGTATCGGGCATGACCCTGCTCGTGCGCTCGCAGCTGTTGCTCCTCGGCGTCCTCCTCGCCTACTGCGCAATCAGGCTCGGCAGCTTCGACGGGGAAACCGCCATGGCCAATCTCACCCCCGACATGGAGGCGATATTGAAGGAAGCCGGCCTGGGGCGCGGTGACATTCTGCCGCTGGTAAGCCTGGCCTACTATGCCACCTACGGAGCGGTCGCCGCCACCTGCCTCATCTACCAGGGCGGCCTGGCGCTGTATTATTCAAGGAAGAGAGAGCCAGTAACCCAGGTGCTTACAGGCAACCCAGCCACCTGAGCGTCGCCTCCCTCTGAGCACGAAGGGCGAGTCGTCCCGACAAGCCCAGGACCCCGAGCCGGTCGAGGGGTTGATCCGCCGCGGTCGGTCAGGAGACCGACCCTCCACCTATAAATGCGCAGCCATAACCTCAGCCCCAAGCCGCTTGCCTAGACGTTTAACCCGGTTAACCTGCCCGCAATGTCCAAGGAACGCTACATCGCGGCCAAACAGAAGTGGGCCGAAAAACAAAAGGCGCAGGGTTTCAAGCCGCGCGAGGTCGCGGCCCATGACCGCCTGCCGCCCGGCCAGAAACTCACCACCGGCTTTCCCGTGCTCGATCTCGGCGTGCAGCCCGAGGTCCCGCTGGCCGACTGGTCGCTTACGTTGGATGGTCTGGTCGAAAAGCCCGTCACGCTCAACTGGTCGCAGTTCTCCGCCCAGCCCCAGGTCACCGACGTGAGCGATTTCCACTGCGTGACCACGTGGAGCAAATACGACTGTCGCTGGAGCGGGGTGGCCTTCACCACCCTTTTCGAACTCGCCCAGCCAAAACCCGAGGCCAAGTACGTCTATTTCACCAGCTACGACGGTTATTCGACCAACGTTCCGCTGGAGCACTGCCTCGACGACGACGTCCTCATCGCGACCCAGTTCGACGGCGCCCCGGTCACCCGCGAACACGGCGGCCCGGCGCGCGTCATCATCCCCAAGCTCTACGCTTGGAAAGGCGCCAAGTTCGTGAAGACAATCACCTTCCTCGCCGAGGACCGTCTCGGCTTCTGGGAAGTCCGTGGCTACCACAACATCGGTGACCCGTGGAAGGAAGAGCGCTACGCGTGATCTCTCTTTCACGCTCTTTCACCTAATCTTTCTCTTTCTCCCTGCCGGAACATCCGCCCCGGATCCGCTGTAACAAGGAGCGAGAATCTCCCTCCCATGCCCTCCGCCTTTTTTCCCCAGGATATCATCATCAAGAAACGCGACGGCGGCGTCCTGACCCGCGAGGAGATCACCTTCTTCGCCCGCGGCGTGACCGACGGGAGTTTTGCTGATTACCAGGCCACCGCCCTGCTCATGGCCATTTTCTGGCGCGGCATGACCGCGCAGGAAACCGCCTGGTTGACCGACGCCATGCTCCATTCCGGCGAGGTCATCGACCTGAAGGACATACCCGGCGCCAAGGTCGACAAACACTCCACCGGCGGGGTCGGCGACAAGGTGTCCCTCATCCTCGCCCCGCTCGCCGCCGCCTGCGGCCTGAAGGTCCCGATGATGAGCGGGCGCGGCCTCGGCCACACCGGCGGCACCCTCGACAAGCTCGAGGCGATCCCCGGTTTCAAGGTCCAGCTCAGTGTGCCTGAGTTCCGGGACATCCTGCAACGCACCGGCCTCGCGATGATCGGCCAGACCCCGCAGGTCGTCCCGGCCGACCGCAAGCTCTACTCTCTGCGTGACGTCACGGGCACCGTCGAGTGCATCCCGCTCATCTGCGCCAGCATCATGAGCAAGAAGCTCGCCGAAGGCATCGACTCCCTCGTGCTCGACGTGAAGTTCGGCAAGGGCGCGTTCATGAAGACCAAGGAAGCGGCCCTGGAACTTGCCCGGGCCATGGTCGAGACCGGGCGGGCCGCCGGCAAACCGGTGCGGGCCCAGCTCACCGCCATGAATCAGCCCCTCGGTTGCGCCGCCGGCCACAGCACCGAGGTCATCGAGTCCATCGAGTGCCTCAAGGGCCGCGGCCCGGCCGACTTGATGGAGGTCACCTACGCCCTCACCGGCCACATGCTGATCCTCGGCGGCCTGGCCACGGACGAGACTGATGCCCGGAGAAAGATGGTGGCCGCGATTGCCGACGGCTCTGCCCTGCAGAAATTCCGTCAGATGTGCGCCGCGCAAGGCGGCGACCCGCGGGTCGTGGACAATTACAACCTGCTGCCCAAGGCGGAACTGTTCATCGCCGTCAAAACCCCGGCGGACGCCAAGGGCTACGTCAGCGCCGTTGACGCGCTCAAATGCGGACACGCCGTCATGGCCCTCGGCGGCGGTCGCGCTGCGGTCACCGACAAGATCGACCACGCCGTTGGCATCACCGAACTCATCAAGGTCGGCGAAATGGTCGGCCCCGGCACGGTACTCTGCACCCTGCACGCCAACGACGCCGCCCAAGCCACCCGCGCCGAGGCCCTCATCCGCGAAGCCATCCAATTCAGCCCGACCCCGGTCAAGCCCGAGCCGTTGATCCAAGATCTGATCAGCTGAGGGGTTTCCGGCGAGTAATGACCGCGGCGGGCGGCAGGATGAGCTATCGGGGCCCTTCGTGTGCTCCCGTTTCCTGTCGTCCTGGCCGATCCTTCACCTAATTCACGACCACAAGCAGGGCCTTTCCTTCCGCTCGCGCATCCCTGCACTCTCGCCGCACTCCGTGCGCTTTTATTCGTTCAAATTGCGAATCAGCTGCTGAAGTTCGGCGAGGATCACGCCCAAGGAGTTGGCCGAGCCCGTAAGTCTGGTGAAGGTCGTGACGCAGCCCTCGTCCATCAATCGGGCCGACAACGGCGACATGACGCGTTTCAGTTCGATCGCTTGCAGGTCGGCGGAATAGCCCGCGAAAGCAGGCTGATCCACGAGGTCGTGCACGCGCTTGAACAGGGTGAACAACACCGGCCAAGGCAGCCACCGGGGAAAGTCTCCGTCGTTCGTCCAAGTCTGCAGGAATCTCCAATGCTCCTTTCTCGCGGCGAAGCGCTTTTCCCGTCCCAGACGCGTGGCCTGGATGTGGCCTGAGAGCTCCAGCTCGTTCAACACGATCTGGATCGATCCACGGAAATAGCCGGTTTCCCGCGCAATCTGGGCCGGATGTCCGGACTCATGCGCCAGCAACCACGCCAGCACCTCGGCCCGGGACTGACGACCAAAGAGCGCGCGCAGCTTCAGGATAAAGGTTGCCGACTGGTCCGGCCGCGGCGGCCGGCTCAGTCCCCGATGGTCCACCGGCGGCCGCAACCAGCCCCACGCCTTGAATTTTTCATCGGTCTGGTTGAGCACAGGCAAATGCGGAAACAAAGGGCGGACTTCGGAGATGGCACCCGGCCGTTTGGCCAGCGCCTTCCACTTGAGATGGGCACTGTCGTCCGTCAGGTGCGCCGCCAGCGCGCCGAGGATGCTGGCGTCGCCCAAGGCGTGTTCCTTTTGCAGCCGGCACATTCGCTGCACGTTGATCCACGTGCCGTTGGCGCGCAGCCAGTCAAACATCTCGTCGAACAGCCGGGCGTCGTACCGGGCGAATACCGAGGATACCAGCACGAGGGCCTCGGGATCGATCATCGCCTGCGGGCGACTGGTGTCGTGACCGGACACACCCAAGGCAGACCATTGTTGCCACAGCAGTTCGAGCAAAGGCTCCCGCAGTGCGTCCTTAGAGCTGAGCGTTGAGAGGGTCATGGCCGAGGTGTTTGAGCAGCGCGCGCAAGTTGAAGAGAAAGCCTTCCGACGGATCCTGCGTGCGGGTCCAGCGGGCCGCGTCGAGCAATTCGTCAGCAGTCGGCGCGAGATCCACCAGATCCTGCAAGTGCCGCCCGCCATCGCGATCAACCGCCGCGTGGAGTTTCAGGAAAATCTGGTCCCGCCGGCTGATAAAACTGATGAGCAGGCGAGCACCGTATTCGCGGGGAGTGAGGCGACCTTGCAGTCCTTCCGGCAGGCCGCACTTGAAGAGGGTTTCGTCGGCCACCTGCGTATTGAGCCAATCAGCCGGCAAATCAAGTTGCTGGCGCACGTCATCCGCGGCTTGGCGCAACCAAGCGGGCAACGGCCGCGGCGAGACGAGTCTGTTGGCCTCGATCTTTCCTAGGATGTCGACGTCCTGCGTCGTGGTGCGTTGCACCAGACCCAAGGCCAGCAGCGACGAACCGCCGCAAACAACGAAGTGTTGTTCAGGGTGGTTTCTAGCAACCAAGAGCTCACCCAGAAGGCCCAAAGCCTGATTGAGAGTACCTGCGGTGAGCTTTCTCATATGCTTTGTTTAAATCATCATTTAGAGTAATTCAATAGTATTATTACCATTTAAAAAATCATTTTGATCATTTATATAATATACTTAGTGCCGCGAGGAAGCGGAACTTGCCCGAGGCTTCGTTGCATCGACTCTGGGCCAACGATCTTGATGGCAACAGCCGCTGATGAGCACGCATTTCGCACCGAACCAAATCCGGAGCCTTTCGACGATACTCACGACCTAGGCAAACCTTCGGAGCATGCTATGCTGCGTGCACAAAAAATCCGCCGGCGGTAAGGCCGGCGGATTTTCCTAAATGGTGCCCAAGGGGGGACTCGAACCCCCATGCTTTTAGGCACAGGCTTCTGAGACCTGCGTGTCTACCAATTCCACCACCTGGGCAAAAAACGGAAGGGCAATGGATACGTTTCGCCCCCGGTGGCGCAAGAGTTTTGTTAGCCGGCCGGTCCGCCCTGACATAATTGGCCTCCAGGAGCCCGCTTTGGCCATTCCTAGCTCCTTACCCCCAGTTCCTTGCTCCTTTTCAGCTCATGCTCCAGCAGGCGCTGCTTCCGCCAGAGCCCGCCGGCGTAGCCGTTGAGCGTGCCGTCGGCGTTGATCACCCGGTGGCAGGGAATCACCAGAGCCAGCATGTTGGAGCCGTTGGCGCGACCGATGGCCCGGGGGCCCTTGGGAATGCCCAGGCGTTTGGCCATTTCAGCGTAGCTGCGGGTGTTGCCCGGTGGGATGCGTCCCAGCTCCGCCCAGACCCGCAATTGAAAGGCCGAACCGACCGGAGCCAGAGGCACGTCGAACTGGTCGCGTTGGCCGGAAAAGTATTCGGCCAGCTGCCGGGCCGTGGCATCCAATGTGGCGTGATTGCCGGGCACGATCGCACACTTTAGCCGCCGGCGCAGAGCGATGAGTTCGCGTTCCAGCCCTCGGCGGTCGACAAACTCCAGCAACCTCAGTCCGGCGTCATCGGCCAGCGCGAGCATGGTGCCCAAGGGAGTTTCGATGCGGCGCGCCAGCAGACACGCCTTCTCCTTGGCTCCGCGCGGCGGCGCGCCAAATACCCGGGCAAAGGCTTCGCGGAATCCGCTCGTGGACTCAAAACCGCGCGCCAGCTGCACTTCGATCACCGGCTTCCCTGACTTCACGTCGCGCAACGCCAGACCCATGCGGCGGGCCCGCTGGTACGCGTGAAAGGTCATGCCGTGGTACGCCTTGAACTGCCGCCTCGCCGTCGAGGGCTCGACACCCATCGCGGCTAGCTCCTTGTCGGTCACGCGTCCATCTGGCGCCGCCTCGACCGCCCGGCGCAGTTGCTCGACCAAAGGCGGCACCGGCTTGGTACCATCCATCGGTCGGCACAACCGGCACGGCCGATAACCTCCATGCAACGCCGCGGTCACCGTGGGGAAGAACTCCACGTTCTCCGCCCGGGGCCGCTTGGCCTTGCACGTGGGCCGACAGAAAATCCCGGTCGTTTTCACGCCGGTGAAAAAAACGCCCTCGTACGCGGAATCACGCCGCGACAACGCCCGGTACATCGTGCGGGCGGTGGGCAGGGAACGGAGGGTGGAAGCCATCGGCGTTGCGGGTTGTATCATGCTGATACCTTATCACCGGCCGGGGCAAGTTTGCCGCCGGTTTTCGGGCAAGGTATTTCGAGCAAGCAGCCCGACAGGAGGGCGCACGGGGCCGGTGTGCCGGCGGCGCCAAGTTCGATTCGGCGGAGCGGGCCGCTCCGCCCTACCTTTCGACCATGCGATCCAGGGATTACCGCAGGATTCTGCTTATGCCTTTGGCAGGAAGTCGCGCACATCCGGCACTTCCTTCTCGCGCCGCCCGCTGGTCAGGCGCGTGAAGTACGGCTCCGGTGGCAGCAGCCCCGTGTCCTCATCGTCGTCCTCGTCATCGGTCTCGAGGCCTTCGATCACGTAGCTCTCCCCTTCGTCGAAATACTGCGTCACGCGACGGGCCGTGGGATCCAGCCACACCAGCGGGGTGGGCAGCTCGCCCTTGGTCCTCACCTGCACGAAGTGACAGGGGAAGCGCTGATCCTTGAAGTGCTTGATGAAGTCGCTGAGCCACTTGTTGGCCAGGCCCTCGCGACGGGTCAGGAACACCACGTCGGCAAAGTGAATGCACGCGTCGAACCATTGCCGGAGCACCGGGTTCTTCTCGGCCAGCTGGCAGTCCACCACGCAGAAGATCCGGGCAAGCTCCCGGCCCTGTGACTCGAGCCAGGGCTTGAGTGCCTCCAGCTGGTCGATCGGACTGGCGAGCGGATCAGCCAGCATGAAAACCGTGGCCTCTGCCGGCAGCTCCATGATCGGGATCTCCGGAGCTTCCCACGTCCAGCGGCGCACCTCGACATTGGCCAGGGCCGCGAGCTTGTCGTCCTGCACGTCAGCCGCCTCGCTTTCCGTGAGCAGCACCACCACTTTCTCTTCAGCCGTAAACCCGTTGTCAGCCAGGTCGCGCACGATCGCGCGCCGACCGGATCCGGGAGTGCCAATGATGAAGTAAACTGGGTTCATTTCCTTCGAAGATCGCCAAGAGGAACCAGATTGCAACCAAACCCATGCCGTGGCCGGATTTGCCGGGAAGCGTCAGGAGAATGGCAGGTGCGGCGGACAACTTATTGGCACAGGGCACCTATTGAGACTTACGTCAACTAGTGACACTGGCCGCTGCCTGATTGCGATGTTTCCCAACACACCCCGCCCTCACGGGCACCCCTATTCCTAGAGGGGATTTCAAAAGACTATGATTGGGTCCCCTCTATCAAGAGGGGTGGCGCGCAGCGCCGGGGTGCGTCGCTTTGTTGCGTAATCTTCAATAGGGGCGATGAGCCGCATGGAGGACCTCCCCTCGTTACTTTTCGTGGCCGACCCTGCCTTGCGCTGTTCCGTAACCCTATCGCCAATGGTCGCCGAAAGTCCGACCTCAGAACTTGAAGGTGCGGTTCTGGGCGGAGTGGCGCATCCAGTGATCCACGAGCACCAAGGCGGCCATCGCCTCCACGATCACGACGGCGCGGGGCACGACGCAGGGATCATGGCGGCCGCGCGCCTTGAGTTCGGTGTCGGCACCCCGAAGGTCCACCGTTTGCTGCGCCTGCAGGATCGTGGCCGTCGGCTTGAAGGCGACGCGGAAGACGATCTCCTCGCCGTTGCTGATGCCACCCTGCACGCCACCGGAATTGTTGGTCACCGTGCCGACGGCCCCGCGCTTGTTGATGAAGACGTCGTTATGCTGCGACCCCTTGAGCAGAGCGCCGGCGAAACCGCTGCCGATTTCGAATCCCTTGGTGGCCGGCAGGGACATCATCGCCTTGGCCAGGTCAGCCTCCAGCCGGTCAAACACGGGCTCGCCCAGACCGACCGGTACGCCGCGCACGCGGCACTCGATGACGCCGCCGACCGAATCTCCCTTGGCGCGCACCTGCTTGATGCGGGCGATCATTTTCTTCGCCGTGGCCGGATGCGGACACCGCACGGCCGAGGCCTCGACCTGCGCCAGCGTCGGGTATTGGGCGAGCGCCGGAGCGACAATGTCGTGGATCTGGGTCACGTAGGCCCGGATTTCCACATCGCCGGCCAAAGTGAGAATCTTGCGGGCAATCGCTCCCGCGGCGACGCGCCCGATGGTCTCGCGAGCCGATGAACGACCGCCACCCCGGTGGTCGCGGAAACCGTACTTGGTCGTGTAGGTGAAATCTGCGTGGGACGGCCGGAATTTCTCGCGCATCTCATCATAGGCCTCGGACCGATGATCGGCATTGCGCACCAGCAGGGCGATCGGATGACCCGTCGTGCGGCCCTCGAACAGACCGGACAGGATCTCGACCGTGTCGGATTCCTTTCGCGGGGTGGTGATGTCACTTTGGCCCGGCCGACGGCGGTCGAGATCGGCTTGGATCTCCGACCCCGTCAAGGGGAGCGACGGCGGGCAGCCATCGATCACGACGCCGACCGAGGGTCCATGGCTTTCGCCCCAGGTGGAAATTTGGAAGAGTTTGCCGAAGGAATTGGGCACAGCAGCGGAGGTTTGCGCCCCCGCCGCTTGCAAGCAAGCCCTAGGTAAGGCATAGGTTGGCATGCGCTTTTTCATCCTCAGCGGCAGCCACCGGCAGGAAGCCCAGACCCTCAAGGTGGCGCAATACGTGCAATCGGTCCTGATGCGCGAGCATCCCGGTGCCGAGACGCACCTTTTCAGCCTCAGTGGCAATCCCCTGCCCTTGTGGGATGAGGCCAGTGGCGGCGCCCCCGACGCCCTGTGGGATCCGATCTCGGCCGAATTGCAGGCGGCCGACGCGCTCGTGATCCTGACACCGGAATGGGGTGGCATGGCGACTCCGGGGGTGAAGAACTTCCTGCTCAACTGCACCGCCACAGAAATCGGCCACAAACCTGGCCTCATCATCACGGTCTCTGCGTCGCGCGGCGGCAGTTACCCCGTGGCCGAACTCCGCATGGGCGGCACCAAGAACAACCGGCTGTGCTGGATTCCCGAACACGTCATCATCCACCACGCCGAGCAAAACCTGAACTCTCCCGACAATTCACCCGACCTCGGCAAGGAAGACGCCATGCAACGCCAACGCCTACGCTACGCGCTCAAGGTTCTGGCAGAGTACGGCCAGGCCCTGAAGCAGGTCCGCGCCAGCGGCGTCATCGACCACAAGACCTTCCGCAGCGGGATGTGACGCTCAAGTCGAGTCCCCCAGCTGGCGAAAAGTGGACCCGCCGATGTCCATTCCAAGGCCCTTTGTGGGCCCGATCGGACGCTGGCTCCCCGTGCCGAAGCTCCTCCGGAGCGAGGGCTGGTGCCCCCGCCCGGAATTGAACCTTCCCGGCGCTTTGAAGCTAAGTCGCTAATCAGACGCGGACTTAGTTGAGGGTTAATGTCTTAGAACAAGAAACAACATGCACAAAAGTGCAGAAAAGTGAAGGCAAAATCCGATTTTTTGGCAACCTGCTGGCAACTTTTTCGAGATTTTTGGGCCCCGCCCGGGTCAGCGCCGGGAGGGGGTAGCGGCGACGCCAACGGGTGCAAAAAGCGCCGGTCTTTGCGTGCACATATTTTGGCGGTGGCGCTCGGCGTAAAGTCGCCGCGCTATGAAATCCAACAATAACGATTCGTTCTTTGCCGAGCCGGTCGATCCCCAGCACGAGGCGCGCGCCTTGGCGCTGGAAGTGGTCTGCCGGCTTTTTATCTGGATGGCGGAAGGTGCCAGTCTGCAAGACCGCGGCCTCCGCGCGACCGTCGCCCTCTACTGCGTGCGGCCTGACCTCATCGACCAGGCCACACTCGAGGAGGTGGGCGACCTTTCCGGCCGCACCAAGCAGGCGGTGCATCAACTGGCGGAGAGCTTCCGCACAACCACGGGACTCACGCCATGAACACCGCCGCCCTTCCCACGGTCGCCGGCGAAATCAACCGGCTGCATGAAGCCGCCCAGCAGCTCGCGGCCGCATCCCGGCAATCGCTCAACGGAGCGCTGACCGCCGCCTGGCAGGCCGGCCAGCTCCTGCTCGCGGAGAAGAAACGGGTGCGCCAGCGCATGGGAGCCGGCGCCTGGCTGCTTTGGCTGGAGGCAAACTTCCACGGCACCCCGCGCACGGCCCAACGCTACATGAAGCTCGCCCGGAGCGTCGCCGATGTCGCCTTCCTGCGAGGCTTGAGCCTCCGGCAGGCCTATGCCCGGCTCGGCATCGCCACGGAGCCGAAGCCACAGGGCAGCCAACCCCTCGCCCATCGGTTGCCAGCCCACCTTGTGCTGGCGAACAAGTTGGTGCGGGCGCTCAAACGGGCCCCGACCGGGCCGGCGGGCGGCGAAACCTTCCGCCGCGACCTCCGGCTGCTCTACGAGGCGTTGCATCCGTGGTTCGCCACCGGTGCACCCCCGGAACGCCGGGAGACCGGTGGCGGCATGAGGGGTCAGCGAAACAGCCCCCCATGATCGCTCCCGGCACCTTCGCCAAACGCCCGGCCATCGTCACTCACGCGATGGAGCGACGGGGCCAGGCCTTCGTCCATTGGCTGGCGGATACCTGCCGGGAGTGGCCCGAACTCCGCCAGTGGCTGTGCCAGGACTTTGTCCGGGACGACGGCATAAGGGCGCGATTTCAAGCGCTCATCGACGGCCCCACCGGCACGGCCATGGCCGGTTTCGGACTGGCCGACCTTGCGGCGGAGGCCAGCGCGTGGCGAAAGGAGAAAGCGCGGCTGCTCGGGGCAACGGGGCCCGCCGCGCCCCGGCTCTATGGCGGACGCACGTGGCAGGAGATGGAACAGATCGTTTACCGGTATGAGGGCGGCGTAACCGAACTCGGCGTTTACGTCCTGACCCGGTATTGGCGGAAGATGGGCGCCCGCGCCAAATTCGCGCCGGAACTGCAGCGGGCCGGGGCGGAGCTGTTGGATGGCGTGATCCGCTGCGGGGAAGCCCATTTGCTGACCAGCTTATCCCGCGCGCAAAAGCTGCTGAAGCCGCGCAACCGGATCGAACTCCGCAGTCTCCTCGGCCACGCCGATTGGTGGAAGCTCCAAGCCTGCCTTTACATCCTCCGCAATCCGCGTCCGGCCTATCGAACCCGGGAAGTCCGTGCCCACCTGGCCAAGTTGGGGGTCATCATCAGTTCGCTCGATTTCCGGCGATTCACCAAACGCCACGGCATCCGGCGCGATGAGCGGGCGGGACGGCCGCGAGGGCGTAAATTCATGCCGGCCGATCTCAAATAGACCCTCAGTTGGGTCACATGATACTTCTACCACCTTCCTTCAAAAACCTTTCTACCTCGGTCCGTGCATAGATTTTTGTGCGTAGATAGGGCAGTGGCTTGAGGAGGCCGCGAGCATTAAGCCGGTAGATACTCGCTCTCGAAATCCCCAGTTCTTGGCTCAGCTCCTTGAGCGTGAAGGTCAATTTGGGCGGAAGAGCTTTTGGAGGCTCCGGCGAGGGACCGGGTTCAATCGCCGTCAACTTTGGCTGCGTTAATCGCTCAACCACAATCTCCAGCAAGCGGGTTGCGACGGCTTCGATGTCGTCGTCATTAAGCGTTTTTGCCATAAGGATAAATTAATGGCGGCGGGCGCCGCAAAGCGCCCGCCGCCGGGAACCCGTCAGTTACGGACGAATCCCGTTGGCCGGTCGCAGCACGCGGTTCTGCGCCTCCGTCTTGGCGGCGTTGATGAACGCGCGTTCACGGTTCGATTCAGGCACGTTGCGGATGCGTTCCTCGACGCGAGCTTTCACGTCGGGGTTTTCCTCCACCCATGCCTTCAGTTCCTCGTTGCGGCCGGTCCTGTAGTCGGCCCGGTTCATTTTCCCGAGCATCAACTTCCGGATCAGGTCGTCCTTGCTGAGCCCGTTGTAGTAATCGTGGAGCTTGGGATTCTCGGCGATGAACTTGTCCAGTTTCGCGTCGATCTCCGGCGTCCTGCGAAGCGCGGGTTCCTGCGCCTTTTTATCGGCGACTTGCTGTTTTAGTGTCGGCATAATGCCTCCATGTTTCCCCAGCCATTATAAGCAAGGCGGCTGGTCGCCAGTGGCACTTGACCTTGTCCGGGCGAGGATCGCCCAAAGTTAAAGGCAGTCGTCATCGAGTTGGCCCTCCTCCGCCGGGTCGAGGGTCTTGCGGCTGATATCGAGGACCGCGCACTCGAATTCCCGCTGGATGCGCCAGGAGGTGCCACAGGCGAGCCAGAGGCGCATGAGAGCGGGCACTCCCGGGCTAAGTCCGTAAAGCTCCTTGATGCGGGCTTCCGCCTTCTCGAAGTTCTCGCGGAGGTGAGCCGGGAGCGCCCCGACCAAGTCAGCGACCTCATCGGGGGCCTTCGCGGAGGGTGTCATTTTCCTCCCTCCTTGGAGTCACCCATTTTCTGACGAAGCTCTGCAAGTTGCTGGCCGAGTTTGGCCAGCTCTTTTGCCAACGCATCGTTCTGCTCGATGAGCGAGGCAACGAGCTGGTTTTGCTCAGCCATCTTTTGCTCGAGTTCAGCAGGGAGCGGATCGGGTGTCCGGGCGGGATCCGCCACCGCCAGAACTGGCCCGAGCGCAACTACGGTCGGGGCATTGGGATTAAGGTTCCAGGAGGCACCGGCCTCCTTGCGATAAACGACATGGGCCTCGTGCATCACGTTCGAGTCCCGGGGATCGACATAGCGGCCGACTGGGTAGGACTTGAGAGATTCGGAAACGCGGACGTTCTCAACGTTGGTGACGTCGAGGTCGGTGCCGGCCACAGGCACGACCATCGGTGGAGGCGGAGGCGTTGCCGCCGTGACCGCTTCCTTTTTCGGGAGACTCCCGCACCCGGCGCAGAGCGCCAGGGCTGCGGCGAATATCGGTAAGTTAGTTGTTTTCATGTTTCCTCCAGAGATCCGCGTTGGCGAGGTTCGCCCGGGTGCCCTTCGCCTGATCGATGGTTTCGGTGATGTAGAGATAGAACTGCTTTCCCGCAGGCACGCGGACATAGAAGCCATCGCGCGCGATCGCTTCCTGGATTTGCTTCGCATAAACGTTGAGCACATCGGCTGTGCCTTGGAGCGCCGCACTGCGGCCGGACACAAGCGGCACCTGGACCACCCCACCGAAAGCCGTCCCCTGATTCTGAATGTCCTGCAACCCGCCTGCCATCCCGGCGAGGAACGTAGAGGCGAAGAGCTTTATCTCCTGCCAGTCATCCGTCTTGACCAATGTCCCGAGGAGTCCCGCCGACCCATCGCGCAGCCCGAATTCGCCGGTCAGGTCATCCTTGGCCCGATCCAGCGCGATGCCGGTCAGCACAAGTTCCGTTCCGTTCAGAGGGCTGCCGTCACGCCACACAACCACCCAAGAGCCAGACGCCGCGATGCGCTCCCGCGCGCGGTCCAGCGCCGCCTTCCCGTGAACCTCGGTGCCGGCGGGAATGACAAGTTGCCCGTTGTGCCAGACATCCTCGGTCACCAGCCCAATGACCGGCGTATCCAGCTTCGACGACTCAATGGTGATGACCGTTTCACAGGGAATCAGGCGCCCGAAAGGCGCATAGGTTTTTGAGAGCGCTGTTGGCTCCCCCTGCGTCGTGCCTCCGATGAGACTAATCGGCAAAACGCGCAGCTTGGCCGGCTGGCGCTCCGTTCGCCCCTCGCGGGTGGCGTGCGAGCGGGATGCTGATTCGCTGATTTCCGCGGCCGCCCCGGGGGGCCCCGCCGGCCGGGACGCCGCTGCCGGCACCTTGAGCGGTGTCCCCATCCGCACAATCGACTCGCGCAAACCGCCAGCCGTTCCCGAATCCACCTTGGTCAACTGCGCCGCCCGGGCCTGTTCACGCGCATTACTGTGGTGAATCAGAAATCCGCCCACGGCCGCAAACGTGACGAACAGGACAAGATTGCCCGCGGGCGATTTGATGAATTGCCAGGCTCTCATGATTCGTCGGGAACGATTAGTTTTACGTCCCGGTCCACGCGCGGGACGATCACACTGAAGATGTTTTTGATGCTGAGGTTGGCCCGGCCGCCGCGCGGCGTGCCGGTGATTGCGAAATACCCGAAAGTGGTCGCCCGGGGCGGCACGATGCCGGAGGCATCCGCCATACTCGCGTAATAGACGTTCTGACCGACCCGGACCGCCAGCCGCTGAGGTTGATAAATGACCTCCCGGTCGCTGGAATTATCGAAGCGCACCCGCAGAACGACAGTATCCTCGGGGTCGAATCGAAAGACCTCTTCCACGGTCACCTGAAAATCGCGGTAATACGATGTGCTGCCCGGCGCGGCATATTCGATCTGCTGCACAGCCTCTGGATACTGTGAACGAACGAGCGCATAACCCTTGGCCCGGTCGAGCAATCCTAGGAGCACCTCCGGCGAGACCCGCCTTGGCCGGGCCGCGCCCCGGCCGGCTAGGTCGTCCTCGTAGAAGGTGACAGAGCCATACGATTCAAGGCCGACGGCGAACCGCAGCACGTAGGTCTTGTTTTTCCAGACGACATTGACGGCGGCTTTCGCCGCTGGCTCCAGCGCCCGCACGCTAAAGAACGTCCGGCCCGGGGTGTAGGCCAGCAGCACTGGAGCCGGCGTCTCCGGGCTCGCCGAGACATTCGCTGCCTCGATGGCCGTGAGCGCAGAAGGAAACATCAGGGTGGTCGGCGCCTCCCCGCTGATCGGGATTTCATACACGGTCCGCTCATCGAGCGGAAACTGCTTCACAGTAGGTCCGGCTATCGCCTGTAAACAGGCGCCTAAAATCAGGCTGCACCCTAGAAGATGGTGGATTCGTATGACCATACGCCGAGGGGATAACGTTTGTTCGCCAACATGTCCGGGTTGCGGGCGAATGTGAGGGTGAGGGTGAATTTCGGACTCTCCGTGAAGGTCTGGTTCTCAAACATGCCGGTCCGCACGAGTTGCCCCTCGACCTTTACGAGCACCCGGTCCTCTCGGGTGCGCAGGATATCGATTTTGAACACCTCCGGTTTCTGGTGGATGTTCTTGGCGTCGAATTCCGGGTGCGATTTGTCCCGTTCTCCCGCCGCCTTGTTGTAGGCATCCGCGAGGAAGAGCTTCTGCAGCATGTCGGGGTAGTCCCAACCCTTTGGGTTTCGTTGGTAGAGGGCCAAAGTCGCCCAAAGCGCCATCGCTTCGTGCAGATCCTTCGCTTCTTCGAAACCGAGGAGCGGCGAGACCGAGAACGACCCGGCGCCATCCAGGACCACCACGCGCTCGCGCGCCCGATAGGCCCGAATTATGAGATACGGCTGGATGACGCAGAAGGCGAGAGCACCACATGCGACCAGGAACCACACACGCGCCGCGAAGGCGTGGTCCGCAAAAAGCCTGGCGGGAGAGAAGCCCCCACCCTTCAGAGCCACCGCCGGCAGCCGCTTGGTCTGATCAACCGGCGTGTCCCGCAGGGTCTCCGGGAGAGGCGAAACGATGGATTCAACGTCATGCATATGGAAACCTCAGATCCCCGGCCGGGCAGCCGCCATCGGCGGCGGGGAAGACGGTGGCGGCGCACCATTGCCGGGAACAGGCAACGGCATGGGGGTGGCGGCTTGGCCCCGGCCCAGCATGTAGCTCAGTCCGTAGATGGAGCGCGACGCGGTGTTAACCATGCTGGCGAAGTTGCCCGACTGGCCGGTGAATGCCTGTCCCTGGGCGAACAGAGCCTGCATCACGACGGGAGTGGAGATCATCCCGACGACGATCATGATGGTGGCTAGAATGCCACCCATGAGTGTCAGTAGCGGGGAATACGCCACGTCGGCCACGCTCCCCGGATTCGCGCCCACAGCGTTCCGGAAATCAGTCCAGACGGCCAACGCCACCAGGTTCGTCAGTGCAAAGCCGATGGGCCAGGCCATGATTGCCAGCACCTGTTGAAAGAACCGAACCGCAATGCCGCCGAAGCCCGGCACCATGATGAATGCCAACATGAATGGCGTCAGCAGGTAGAGCAGCCACCGCAGCACGTATTGCAGGATCAGCATGGGGACCGTAATCAGCGTGCCGACATAGATGAAGATGTTCGCCATCGCCCGAGATATGGCGCGGTAGATCGATTCATTGATCTGTCGCCATGACCATTCCTGCCCTTCCGGGTTGTCCGTGGTGGATTCACGGATGGTGTCGGATGCCGACGTAGGGTTTTCGTTGTAGCCGGGATCGACGTATTCCGCGACGGCGAGGAAGAACTGTTCCACCCTGGGAAACCAGGTATCCATGAAGGCCACCGCCGCCACGATGACGATGGCCTTGGCCAGCGTGAAGAATAGCCCGGCGCCGTGACCGTGCCGGCTGGAGGCGTAAGCGACCACTCCGACCACCATGATTGCAAACACGATAAACCGGAACGCGCCGACCAGCGCGACCATCTTGGACTCCAGCGTGGGCAGGTAGATTTCCATGGGAGTCAGGGTTTTCTCGGCTCCGGCACCGGTTTCGCTTCCGCCGGGACACCCAAGTCCATCGCCGGCGGCTTCCAACCGAGTTTCTTGTTCATTTCGGTGATCGCCTCGTTGGCTTTCTTTGCGTCCCGCTGGGCCTGTTCCTCGAGCCGCTGGCGTTCGCGTTCCCGCGTCGCCCGTTCCGCGGCGGACGGACCGCAGCCGACGAGAAGGAGCGCCAAGGCGCAGGACAGTATGGATTTAGCGGGGTTCATTTTGCCGCACCTTGATTTTCTGCATGTAGGCGCTCACGCGCCGGTTCGCCAAAAAGTCGTCCTTCGCGGCGAGTTCCGCCGCCGCCTGCCGCTCCTGCTCCAGCCGGGCATCGTTCGCTATTTTCTGAAGGGTAACGGCATCGACCTCACGTTTCCGGGACGCCTCCACCTGGGCGAGTTGACCGTTGAGCGCGGCAAGTTTGGCGGCAAGTTTCTGCGTTTCGGCGTCCGTCGGCGAGCTTTTGAGATCCTCCAGGGTCCGCGCGATTTCCTCCTGCAGCTCCGATTCCCGGGTTTTCGTCTCCTCCGCCACCTGCTCGGCATTCGCCTGCGTCGCATCGAGGACCGCGTAGCGCCGATAGGCCAGCGGATCGCGCTGCAACTCACCGCCATCAAGGTCCAGGTCGGCAATCGGTCGATAGTTTCCGCTCGCGGTGCTCTTGAGGGATTCGAGGCTCCCCACCGAACCGAGAATGGTTGCCCGGTTCTGGCCATACCGCCGCACCAAGTCGCCAGCACCGAGGACATCAAACATCACCCCGGTGCGTCCCGGATTGCCGGCCCATTGGCGGATATCGTCCTGAATATTGATCTGCCTGTTGAGCTGGTCGATCTGGGTGCGGAGGTTGTTGATGCTCTCGACCCATTTCGCGATGTTCGCCGCTTGGGCCACTTGATTATTCGCCAGATTCGCGACATCCGTCACCGGGATCTGTGCAAGGAGACCAGAGGCCAAAAGCAAAAAAAGGACAGCGGTTTTCATTGGGCGCGGAGGTATTCAACATGCGCCTTCTGGAGGACGCCATTGAGGGTGGTTTCGGGAATGATGACCGGGACGAGCCGAGCCTCGTCTTCAGCCTTCTCGCGGGAGCGTTGCTGGTTCTGGATCGCCCAATAGTGCTGTTTCACCGCCTGATTTATCGCGCGGTCATAACCGCGCTTCTCGGCGCCACTTTCTCCCTGCTGAATTTTCGCCTGCGCGACGCGTGATCCCAGGTAACCGACGGCGGCACCGGCTGCCGCGCCACCCAGTTTGCCGTCCGACAGATGATATCCTGCCACGCCGCCGGCTCCCGCTAGGCTGAGATCGGCGGCCGGGCCACCGATAGTGCTACAGCCCGACAGTGCGAGCCCGGTCATCATCAGGGATACAACAAGCCAACTACGCCGATTTAATCGCTGGTTCAAGAGAGGCCTCCTCGGGAATTTCGACATTGCGCACCGTGCCGCACATTGGCGGATCGGTGACGGGTGAGAAAAAACACAGGCTAGAGAACTTCTTCCCTTCCGGCTGCTGCTCCGGCATCGGGTAGTTCTGGATCGCGGCGCACACGGGCTCGGGCAGCCCGATGTCGCGCGCGATGTCATCCACGTCGTTCCGGTCGAATTGCCGGAGGAGCCAGAACTGCTTGCAGTTGCCAACCACGACCGGCCGGATGCGCGAGTGCTTGAACTTTCCGTATTGCTGGACGATTGAGGCCGTCCAGCAGTTGAACTTCCGCAACTGCGCGTAGGACTCCGCGACGATCTTTTCGCCACCCGGCACGTCGAGAAACCGGGCAAGTTCTTCATAGACGATCCGCTTCCATGCCGCGCGCGGCAGCGAAATGATGTGCTGACGCGTGAACCCGGTGATGAGCAGGCCCGCGGCCGTCTTGAGCTCCGTGGCCTGTTCCGGGATGTAACCGAGTTCAAAATGAGCGACCGTGCCTGTCAGGGAAATGTTCGTTGCGCCGTCGAACAGCCGGCCATACTGGCCGTGGGCGCACCATGCCGAAAGCAATGTCGCGAGATGATCGACCTGCTCCTTCTTGTGTTCGGGAAAGCGAGCGAACTGCATCACTTCGACTAAGCTCGCGTGCGTCGGGAAATCCTCCCGCCGGTAGCGGGCATGAGCCAGGGCCATGACGGACCGCTCCGTCTGCGGGTTCTTGAGAAAGGCCGTGATCTCCGCTTCGGACACATCAGCGACAAATTGCTGGGCTTCGTCATCTCTCCTCGCCCGGCGGTCCCGCAATTCCGCGAAGGCTTCGAGTTCCGTGGTGCCGGGTCCCATCCGCTGTTTCCAGCGATGCACCGCGCAGGCTAGCCGCTGAAGCTCCGGCAACTTCTCCCGGTTGCGCTTCGACCATTCCTCAAAAGTGTCCTGATAAAGCTGCTGGATATACTGGCCCAAAACCGCCTGCCGGATCTGCTGTGCCTCGGCATCGCGAGCTTCGCCGATCATTCGCGACACGAGCGCGACGGCCGTGGCGAGTTGCAACTGCCCGAGCGGCATCCCGTCCGTATCAAAATAGTTGATCGTCAAGTCTCCATCCGGGTGCAACACAATCGGCCGCTCACCCATGCCCTTGGTGAAACTCTCATACGACAACCCTTCCTCGATGAGGACCGTGTAGTCGAAACGCGCGGCCGTCTGCCAGAGGAACGACAGCATCATCCGTGATTTCCCGGCGCCCGTCGCGCCACAAAGCAGCAGGTGCTGCGGTGACGGCGGGCTGCCAATGAAGGTCCGCAAGCCCACGAGATTTTTCTGCGAGCCTTCGAAAAGCGCTTCGGCCTCCGCCAAATGCCCCGTAAACGTGGCCGAGAACGGCAGCATATCCGCCAGATAGGCATCCTCCGCATAGATGCACCGGTACCGGTAAGAGGATCGGGTCCAGCCTGGCCAAGAGGCGAAAAACATCTTCTTGGCCGTCGAGGGGCGGGAGCATTCGTAATACTGGGCGCCCGCCATGCTGTTGATGGCGTTCTTGACCGCGCCGCATTTGGCCGCAAGTCCCTGTTCGGTTTCATCCCAAATCCGGACGATATAGGTGACCGAGAACGGACGGATGAATCCGGTCGAAAGCGATTCGATCTTTCGTTCCTTTTTGCCCACCGCGACGACGAGCGAATGCCGGCCGCTGTCCTGATACTCCCCGCGCAGCCGTTCGATAGCCTTCTCCTCCTTGTCCACCTCCCGGCGGACGGGCATCGGCTCGATGTTCACGGTGATCTGGTAATCCAGGAAATCCAGCCCTGTAAGCCGCCAGGCGATGCCGGGCGTGGTGTGGCTGGGCCACCGTTTAAGGGTGAAAACCGAGTGATAGCGGCCGTCGAGGTGAAAGCCGATCTGCTGCAACCCCACGCCATCGCCGTTCCAGCAATTCTCTTGGATCGACAGCGACGGGTTGAACTGCGCGCCGAAGTCCAAATCGAATCGTTCCGCGAAGGAGGGATTGAGGAACTTCGCACAGTAGGTGAAGTGCGCAAGGTCATCCATCGGCGTCACCGTCGTATCCGCTCCGAAGATGGTTCGCAGAGTTCCGGTTATCTCGGCGAACTGCGCCCGGAGTTGAGCGACGACTTTATCGTAATAAATCCGTAAGCCCTCACGCGTTGGCGAACGCCCCGGCATCGCCGAGATGGGGACCGACAGGAAAAGTACCAATTGCTCGCGCCGCAGTCCCCGGGCGTGCATTCGTTTCCAGAACCGCCCCCACTGCCCGAGCAGTTTTTGCCTGATGCGCGGTTGGCTGACCTGTTCTGCTGCTCGGTAGAAACGCGTGAGCGGCTCCCGATAGTCGGAGTCGCCCGTCCACTGGAATTGCGCCGTCATCCCCTCACCGAGTTGAGCGAGCAACGCGCGAACCTTATCCTGATAGGCGTTCAGATGCGCGATGCTGGCCCCGCGCAGGTCCGGCGGTTGGAGCACAAAACCCCTGCTCGCGTGACCTCCCTTTTCGAGCGGCCCGAAGATCAGCAGGTCGCCGGCGAAGAAACCATTGGGTGCGCTCGCGCTCATGGAGCGTTCTCCCCCGGTTGCACAGGCTGGGCTCCACTTCCGGACAGCGACCAGCCTTCACCGTTCGCCAAATCATCAAGGAAATCCTCCGCATAGCCTTCGGGTTTGTTGTGGCGGAATAGCAACACCCAGGCGGTTGGTCCGATTAGCACCGGCAGCGCGAGGGCCAGCGCGCCCAGCATCCCCATTCGCAGAGCGCCCACCAAAACGAGATAGAGGCCAAGAGCGGCGACGAACGCCACAAGCACATAGAGGAAATCATTCCCTTCCAGGCCGAAAGCCCGCCCCTTGCTGTCGGTGACGCCGTTGGTGTCAGTGATCCGGAGCTCACTCATGGCCATGATCTCAATTGAAGGTCGGCGTCAGCACGCCGTCGCCCATGCCGAAGATAGTGAAGAGCGCCGCCATTATTGCTGCCGCTGCGGCAATAATGATCCCGGAAATAATACCCATCTTCCCATCTGCGTCGCCTTTCGACATCTTATCCGCCCCGTTCCAGATTTTGACTACACCCCAAATGAAACCAAAAAGGAAAATGATTCCAAGGCCGGCTTGAAGTCCGTCGCGAAGGCTCGGTGGGATTTGAGCGAATAAAGAGAGCGATTTCATAGATGGGTTGGGCGCCAGGCGGTCTTTGGCAATAAAGCCCGATAAATCGGCACCAACCAAGCAGACCAGGTGCTCTGCGACATCTCTCCCGGTAAAAGGCGGATCAGCGCCGGGAATTCTCAGACGCACCTCGTGCTCGCGCGAGCAACACGCTTGGAGATTCACGAAACGTTTTCCTGAAAATTTCACTGAAGTGATCCGGATTAACATACCCAACCTCGAGTGCTATCTCCCGCAGAAGATAGTCGCCTGTGAGTATCAATTGATAGGCTTTCAAAAGCCGTATCTCCTTCAGGTATTGATAGGGCGAAAGTTGGGTTCGTGCCCGGAATAACTCCGAAAAATGCGCCTCGCTGTGACCAGTCTGCTTTGCGAAATCAGCAACATGAATGTCGTGCTTCAAGTTCGCTTCCATGAAACGCTGCACCTTATCGAGGGCCGTGAGACTGAGGGCCCGCCGGCGCAAGTCGGTTTCCGCCCCGCCGGTGCCCAATCGTCCAGCGAGCCTTCGCACCAGCCTTGCGCTGATACCATCAATCATCCAAGCGTCGCGTGCTGCAGAGTCAGTGCAAAGTTGCCTCAAAGCCATCGCCAGAAACCAAAGGACCAGATCGTGATGAGCGGAAGGCGCAATTATCACGCTCGCTAGTTTCTCCTTTATCACGCGACGAAACAAACTGCGCTCAACATAGAGGACCAACAGTTCTGTCTCGGAATCGAGCCGACATTCATGAAGCAGCCCGGCGGGGATCACGCAGACGTGAGGCCCGCGTATCTCACGTTCCCGCCAACCGCTGCTGTCAGCCCAACCGATTCGCAGTGCGACCGGGGTAAAAAAGAATGCAATCTCCATTTGTTCCCGCCGATGCTTGGGCCATACTCCCGGTGGTTGACGCATGCAATAGAGACTAACCTCCGTCCCTTGCACTAAACGGTCCGGCTGCGAAGGCGGGATGTGCTCCACTCTTGAAGAAGCACGGTTCGACGGAAATACGGTTTGGGCCATGTTAAGCAAAAACGCCCGCGGCAACGGGCCGCGGGCGTTTATTAAAGATACCAAACAGGTGGTGGCTCAAATCCCGGGTTTTCGCGGATCGTGCCCGGCATTCGCCGGAGTTAAAGTCCTGGGAATTCTCATCGAAAAATGTGTCCTTCTTGTTTTGGAGTTTAGTCGCCACTGATCATTTCAGGCCCATGATATGAATATTGTTTGCGCACTCTCATGAATGTCACGATATGGAATGAATTCCGGCACGAGAAAAACTCGGAAGCCGTCCGCGGCCACTATCCTCGCGGGATACATGGCGCCATTGCAGCAATCCTCGAGCCCGACGCCGACTTATCGTTAAGAACCGCAACCCTCGATGACCCTTCACATGGTATAAGTAGTGAAGTCCTTGCTTCCACGGATGTGCTCGTGTGGTGGGGCCATCTCAGCCATAATGAGATTAGCGATGAGGTTACAAAAAACGTAGTGAAACGAGTGCATGCCGGAATGGGATTCATAGCCTTACATTCAGCCCACTACTCAAAACCGTTTAAAGCTCTCATGGGAACATCCTGCTCTCTCAACTGGCGCCTCGCTGCCGACCGAGAACAGCTCTGGACGGTCAATCCTAAGCATCCAATTGCTATCGGGCTCCCACCCTCTTTCGACCTTTCTTCCGAAGAAATGTATGGGGAACCATTCGAAATCCCAGAACCGGAGGAACTCGTATTCATATCTTGGTTTAGTGGAGGCGAAGTTTTTCGTAGCGGCGCCTGTTGGACGCGCGGGCGAGGAAAAATATTTTACTTCCGGCCCGGGCACGAAACTTTTCCAACATATCATAATCCGTATGTGGCTAAGGTCATTCAGAACGCGGTGCGTTGGGTTGGCCGGAGATCCGGATGGCGTCCTCGGTAAATATATTCTTTGGGCTGTTATCTTGTTCGCGGGCGCAGCGTCTTGGTTTCGTCTTTGATCTTCCGCAGTTGCCTGATGTGAGCAAAAATCCTCTCCTGCTTATTGGCGGCGTGAATCCGCCAGTCGACTCTCACGCTCCGCGCGGCGGCGACGCACTTCCTGCATAATTTCGTCGGCCGCTGAGGGCATCGTAGATTCCCCTTCACCATCGGCCGCCTTGTTTACTGCAATTGCCGGCGGTAACGCTTCACGGTCTCTTGAGACCCGCGCGCGCTTAAGGGCAAGTGTTAGCGTTCGGCCGGCATGAACCACTTCTACCTTATCAGCGCTCGGATCGTAAGAATTCACGATCAGGGTTGCCGTGCCGGCATTCACCGGAATCCATTGTGAGGTCTTAGTCGCGGTACTGAAAAGACTCACTACCCAAGTTCCGTTCTCCTGAACTACACCGCGGAACTCCAACCCATCTACTGCCATTACCTCAACTGGCGCAGCCTGACCAAAGGGAGAATTGTCGGATAAAGTTCCCCAATCGGCAGCGTTGACAATACAAGCGGGTAAGATGAATGGCAATACTACGCAGGAGATTTTACCGACGGAAATGATGCGCCTCATAATGAAATGATTCTAATTCATTGGCCAAATACACTACGCGCCACGGCGTCGCTCTAATTCCAGCCGGATGTCCGCGGCCTTTGCCTCATCGATGGGGAACCGTCGCAGTGCCACCGCGGCAAGCAACGCGAAAATGATCGGCACCAAGGCGAATAAAAATAAGAGTATTTTAAAGGTTCCTGGTGCTTGGGTGGCGCCCAATTTTACGTCGAATCCGGTGAGCACCATGAGAAAACCTGCAACCGCGAACTGAAGCGAGTTGACCGCCTTATTTACCCAGCTCTGGACGGCACCGATCATTCCTTCTCGCCGTTTCCCGGTTTGGAGTTCATCCCAATCAGTCACGTCGGCTTTCATTGCAGTGAGAATCATTGTAGCGATACATACACCCGGTCCAACAAACAGGAAAGGAATGGCAACCCAACGCGGATCCCCCTCTCGATAGCACACCAGTTTCAGAAGTGAACCTACGATAATCGCACCGACACAAATGTAGAAAGCTGTCATTCGTCCATATCGCTGCATGATCATGACGGCTGGCCCCACAGCTAGGACACTGGCAGCCAAGAAGGCTGTCCCGAGAATTCCGTTCCACACCGATGCCGCGGTGAGGTCGCCCCCTTGAACATAATAAACGAGTAGAAAAAATCCGAGCGTGTTTACTAAATTGCCTGCGATTCCAATCAGAATGTCCGCGATCACTAATGGATACATCGGTCGAAGCTTGAGGGTTTCCTTGACTCCGGTGAGCAGGGAAAACTTTTCCTGATGCTGCACCCGTTCTTGGTGCCGCTCGTGCACGCCAAAGAATGTCCACAGCGCCAGTCCTATAGCCACGAGCCCCACGATGGAACTCATACACCGAATACCCTGAATGGGATCCGCGAATACCGGGAGTTGTGTAAGTGTGAATAGCCAAACGACGAATATGGACACGCCTCGCATGAACGCCGTTGAAACCGCCGCAAGCCGGTTGCGTCCGGCGGTATCTGGAGAAACTTCCGGCAATAAACTTAGATAAGGAACGTTGAAGACGGTATGAGCCGTGTAGAAAATCACCGAAAAAATCGTTAGATATACGAAATACTGCGAGGGCTGCCAACCGCGAGGAAACCAGTAGAGCGCGATAAAAGATGCTCCCGCAATCAATCCGCCGGCAAAGATGAATGGACGACGACGTCCCCAACGTGAGCGGAAATTGTCGGAGATCGCACCCATGAGCGGTTCGCTAAACGCATCCCATAGTCGCGTGAGAGTGAGGAGTGTCCCTACAAGCGCAGGACTAACGCCAAGCATAACCGTGTATACGGGACTCGCCAAGTGCGTGAGCGCGTGGTCCGTCAGGTTGGCGGAAGCAGCACCAGCGCCGTAGGCCATTAACTCCTTCTTGGACAGAGCACCTGGGCTTGGGCCTGGTCGAAATTGGGACATGTGTAGATTAGTGGCCTTACTCGACAGTAAGCGACGCAGGTGCGGGTTGCCAGTTGAAGCTGGTTTCGTAGAAACACTGATGCCAGTGCAATCCCGCGAAGCGCTTAAATGCAACGTACGCTCCCAATGGCTGCGAGGTGCTCGCCAGCTTAAGCACGATTTGATTTCGCCCCTGACGCACCTGAACCTTCGCGGGAAAGGTTGTTGGTGTGAGAGGCTGATAGGTCTCGCTTCGGATGACTCCTTCACCGTTGAGCCACACTTCGAGGGGACCCGTTGATCCCGCCATCAACCAAACCGGTGCCGCCTGCGGCGCGTTGAATTCAGCGGCCGCGTAGAAGCAAACTGGGCGATCGCCGCGGGAAAGGCCTTCCAATGGCAGCACATCCGAGTCCGCTTGGCGGACGAGGCTGGCGGAAGTTAAGGTCGGTGACTTGAAATCAAGATCCCCGGGCGAAATGAAATCACAGTCGAATCCACTCTGATCGTGGCTGAAATAATGAACTGAGGGAAGATGAGGGATTCCATGTTCGCCGGTGGCAGCGTCGGACTGTCGCCGTTCGGTCCACGCACGCCAAAACGGCCCAGTAATCAGCCACATCGGGAATCTTTGCGAGGGGGGCACGACAAATTCCGCCGTGACGTGCTTTACCGCGAGATTGTCCGGCCGTGGAACAGTGGGAGTGGATATTTCCACTCCAGTCGCATGCGCAAGAGCCACCTTTCGTCCGATGTGACAGCAAGCCGCACTAAGGTCTGAAATTCGGCCCGTCTGCGGAAATCCCAGCATCCAACTGCTAACCTTATATTCAGCCGGCACCGCGTCGCGATATCTTGCCGGGATTTTTTCGAGTCCTAGAATTCCGCCCAATATCGCTCCCGCTGTTGCGGCAGTGCAGTCCGCGTCGTAACCACAGTTCAATGTGATCGCCAAGGTGCGGCCAAAATTACCGCGGCCCGCAATCAAGCCAATAAGCGTGAAACCGACATTCTGCAAAACGTGAGTAGCTTCAGGATGCCCATATTTCGCCAGAACCATGGCGCGCGCTTTAGTCCAAGGCACCTCAGCAGCCCAGACCCGAACATCCCGCACCATGCTCGCAAAACGACCTTCAGTGAGAACGTGCCTTAACCCCTCATCAATCAAATTGGAAAGATCCTTTTCGAAAAACAGCGCTGCCTCGACGGCGGAAAGAAATTTTTCGGCCTCAACCGAATCGCCAGCATGGTCAAGAGAAGCATCCGCGGCGGCGAAACGCGCTGCCAACGCTGGATCGCCAGGACAGATTGCTCCCCAGATCTCAGATCGGATGGGGCACCCCATTCCGTCTTTCCAAAACCAATTGTTCACCGAACCGGAGGCTGGCGGAAACACGCCGCATGCCCAGTTCGCAGCGGCGATACCGTATTCGTTCCAGGGTGCGCGCACGTGTTCCCGCCATTCGGCAACCAATTCTTCAGCGCCCAATTCGACTCCATGTACCTCCAACGCATGGAGCCAAAGCAGTTGAAGGTCGGTATCATCGTTCTCGGCAATCACGCCCGGCACAACGTCGTCCGTAAAGCTGTGCACTTCCTTCAGGCCCTCGACCGGCGCCCCTAGCGTTCCACCAATAAATTTTCCGATCCAAAGTCCCTCGACGGAGTCCAGATAGCGCTCAAAATCCAGGCAACGGTTTGGCGACGACGACCTCTTTGAGGCACGATCCGCAGAATCTAAAATCATAGTGGAATGTCCAGAAACGGACTGTTCGCAGCCCCGCACGGAGCCGCTGGAAAATGATGGTATGCAGTTTTTAGCGCGTTTTCTGTGGCCCTAGAGAACGAACCATTCGTCACTATGAGTCAATAAACTGACATCGGTGTCAATCTTAAACGCGTCTTGCTCGGGCACCTATCCAGCCGCAGGGTTTTAGCATGGTCACGATCTACGAAGTCGCGCGTGAAGCAAAAGTGTCGCCCAAGACGGCCGCTCGCATTCTGGCGGGCGAAGCAGGGCGTCCATACAATACGCAACGCGTCCTCACCGCTGCTGCCAAACTAGGTTACGTGCGCAATCAACAAGCCGCCAGCCTCCGCTCGGGCAAATCTGGACTACTTGGCTTGGTGGTGCCTGATATTCGCAATCCCTACTATCCGATCCTTTTCCAAGCCGTGCACGATGCGGCGGTAGCGTTCGGTTATCAAATACTGCTCTCCAACACCTTCGGCCGGAAAACCGAGGAGGCTCATGCCCTGCGAATGTTTGAGATTAATCGCGTTGAGGGTATCTTGCTGAATGCTGCCGAAGGTGAATCCGATGAGGACTGCGACCGAATTCTGAAACGCTTTCTAGACCGCGATATTCCCATAATTATTGCCGGCCGACCCCTTCGGTCGTTGCGCGCCGATCAGATCGTGCTGAAGAACAAAGTTGGTATAGAGAAAGCCGTGGCATATCTCTATAAAATCAACCGGCGGCGTGTGGCCTTTATTAGCGGAAGCAGAAACGCCACTGCAACTCATGAGCGTCTCGAAGGCTATGAATCCGCGGTGCGACAAAGGGCGATGCCAATTGACGGGAAGCTGATCAGTTACGGGGATTTCACTGCTGAGAGCGGCTTCGATCAAACCGTTGCCTTGCTAAACCTGCCCCAACCGCCCGATGCCATCATGGCCGCGAACGATCTACTTGCCGTCGGAGCCCTGAAAGCCTGTCTCTCACTCGGGAAACGCGTTCCGCAAGATGTCGCCATCATTGGGTTTGATGACATTCCGCTCGCCCAACTTTGCACGCCGGCACTCACAACACTGCGACAGCCCACAGAGCGGATGGCTCGAGACTGTGTGAGTCTGCTCATCGAGCGTATTAGGGCACAAGACACCTCCGGACCGAGGAATCTTATCTACGAGCCCGAGCTCCTTATTCGAGAGAGCGCTTAGGGCTCAGAGATCGCTTCCGTCAGGAAATCGAGACGCCCCAGTTTGGCGTTCTTCGATTCAAATTCAATTTGTAAACCCACGACGTTGCCAGGCACGGGCACCGCCCAGGAGATCTCAATCCAATCCGCTGATGGGGCAATCGCCGGACCATAATGACGCTCGTGTTCACCCTCAGCATTCAGAAAGCTAAGAGTAACGGCGGTGGACGCATCCGCCGCGACGCGGACTTTAATTCTCAGAGTGTGGCCTGCGATATCTGCTGCAGGAAGCGCTGCGAATATCCGCGGTCTTTCCCAATCGAGAATAGCGCAGGATTCCTGGCCCTTTGATACAATACGGGGAGCGGGGCTCCATCCGAGCGCGACTCCCGCGCCGCGCCATGTCTCAGAAGACTGCCAACCGCGCACTTTGGCCAAAGCCTGAGTCTTCTCGGTTCGGCCGGAATAAGCGTTCCATAACGCGTCGGCGTAGGCCTGCATTCCGCGATCTCCGGGATGCCAATTTACGCCCGCATGAGTAAAACGCCCCTCCGCAGCGGCTTGATTGACAGAATCAGCGTTCTGCGCGTGTAGCTCAACAAATGTCGCGCCGTGAATTCGACAAACATTACGTACCATCGCATCCTTGAAGAAACTGCCTTGAGGCGGAGACCAAAGCCCAAAGCAAAAAATGCGGGCTTCCGGATTACCCGCTTTGATAGCCTGCACAATCTTGGCATAGGGTTCCTCAAATGACTCACGAGACGGCTCACGATCGTTTTCACCCATTTGCACCACAGCAATGTCCGCCCTGAACTCGGTGAAGTTAGACAGAACTTTCATTTGGCCCGCGAGCTTACCTCCGCCCGCTGCTTCGACTAACGCGACCGGCACCACCCCGGACTCATTTTCCAGCCTAGCAAGAAAAAGATGCACGTAGTCCTTGGCCTCCGCCGAGGCTGCCATGCCCCAATTTCCTCTCCAGCCGAGTTTCTCGGGTGACGGTGAGTGCTTCGTAATGCTGTCACCAACGAAAAGCACGCGTAACGGCCTAGTTGCTTCCTTTGCTAAGCTCGGCAGCACAAAGGCCAAGACCGATAGGATCACACATCTGTGTAGTCGATGCTTCATTAAATCTCCCTCCAGGCCAGTTGGGCCATGACCACGGCCAACGTGTTCCAACTTAGAAACCCCGCGTTGAAGTTAGGCGCACCAGTATCCGGGTGATAATATTCGTGAACCGTGCCAGTGCGCTGGAGGTCGCGAAGCAGCAATTCGACTGTTTTCACCTCGAGATCCTTCGCATCGCTCTCATGCCCATAGCGCCTGAACCCTTGCGCGGTCATGTAATTTGCAATTACCCAAACCGGCCCGAGCCAATTTGACGGATTCCCGGTATTACTGATGTCAGGTGCATACATTCGCTCGTTGCGAGCAAGCGTCCGCACTCCCCAGCGCGCATTCAGAGTTCCATCGGTCCGCCAATTTCTGGCGAGAATTCGCCTAGCTTGCTCATCTGTTGCCACACCAGCCCAAAGGGGTGCGAACGCACTTGATCCTTTAATTTTAAGCGGGAGTGAATGCCACGACATGTCCATGCCCAAGGGGAAATCCGCCGGAACATATTGCCGCCGTCGATCCACGCATTGAACATCAACGGTGTAGAACATTTCGTCGATCGGATCCCAACATTCGGTTTGTATCGCCCGGCGGGTCGCCTCTGCGCGCGATTCCAAGACGGCGGCGGTTGCCGCCCGGCCGATCATTCTTGCAATTTTCGCGGCCGCATCGAGGTCCCGAAAAAGGAAACAGTTGAGCAGCAAACTAGCCGATGAAAACTCCGGCCGACCAAAAATCGCCGGATCGTTATCGGTGGCGACAGCCAAATCTGATCCCCAAACAATCAAACCCGGAATGCTACAAGCATAAGCACTCTGCCAACGGTCGAGAAACCTCATGAGGCCGTCGAAATATGGCACGATCCACCGGAAATCATCCAGCATTTCCGCAATCTCGAGCGCGAATTGCGCCAGCACCGGCTTCGCCTGGTTGCGCGTGCCATCGTCACGAGCGCAGTCAAAGACGTCCGGCCGCGCGGGCTCAATCAACAAAGGAATCGAGCCGTTCGGCGCTTGGTTGGCCAGAAAATTTTTCCAACTCCCCAGCGCGTGCTCCGTAAGTTTCGCGCGGAAGGATTCGTCCGCATATTGTCCAGCGGCTCGCAGACCCTTTACCATCAAGTAGCAGTCCCAATCCCAAAGTTGATTTGCATACAAACCACCAGGGACTAAGTAAGGCTGCCGGAGGCAACCCTCGGGTGCGCGGAAGACATTAGCTGTCTGCCCAAGGAAATACTGCGCGAGCCGTGCGGCCGGATCGCTCATGTCCGCGGTTTTTCAGAAGCCGGAAGCGGAGAAAACGCCTCTTTCAGCAATCGCATGCGAGGCGCCGCAGGATCGCGATTTGTTTTTTCGAAATTCGGTGTAGTCATTTCAGGATCCCATTCGTCGGAAGTCCGGTAGTCGTGGTAAGTCCAACTCCATCCGGCCTCCTCATAGAGGCTGATCAGATCACGAAGATAGGCCAGTCCATCATCTCCGGCAAAACGCGAGGCGCTGAATTCACCAATCAGGATCGGCACACGATGCTTCTTTTGGAATTTTCGGATGACTTCGAGCGAATTCAAAAGCGCGGTTCGATTCCATTCCTTGTCGCCGACCTTGCCCGGATACTTCACCCCGACCGCCTGGCCTTCCGCTCCCTGGTGAGTAAAAGCAAAAGGCTGATAGGTGTGTGGGCTAACGACAATGTTGTGGTCTTCAGGCAATTCAAGATACTCAAGACCACGCTGCCGGTTGATGTATTCGCCCGATTCGCTGCGGAGCGCGGTGGGCTCAACGATTATTGTCTGCTTGTTTCCAGTAGCCCGAATCGTTTCCACAAGACGGGCGACTAAGTGATTCCAGTCCGTCGGACCTTTTTTTGGACCTGGTGGCGTCGCCGGTTCATTGAGAAGGTCCAAGCCAACGATTACATTATCGCGACTACGATGCTCGGTCGCAATCCGCTTCCACAACGCGATCAAGCGATCGTGCCATTGAAGATCCTTCCAGAATTCGTCCTCAAATTCGCAGGTCCAAGCCCGCCGAAGCCCAGGTGCAGTGTGCGGGTCGATGATAACCTTTAACCCATAACGTTCGCACCACAGGACAATCTTTCGAAGCTGCCCGAATGCCGTCTCATCAAAGGCATATGGTGGCGACTTACTCATCAACGGCATCGCACCGAAGCTCGCGCGCACCACAGTAGCTTTAGTGGCCGCAAGATCTTGAATGTCTTTCTCGGTAATATTCGGGCCCACGTTTACGCCCCGGTATCTTCCCCAATCTTCATAAGCCGCTTTTGCGGAAGCCAGGAGCAAGCTCAAGGAGACAATCGCCATCAATCTTATGGAATTACTTCTCATTTGGGAGTGTGATTTCAGCCACTACAGGGAAATGATCAGACGGGAATTTGTTATTATATGAGTCGGTCAGGATTCCGTGACGGGACACACCGA
>Ga0066418_1000104_pt1 | contig 36295 bp, 34 predicted proteins | sample LakWasMet26_LOW6_2_FD_59545 | JGI IMG/M metagenome (GOLD analysis project Ga0066418, IMG submission 59545) | Freshwater sediment methanotrophic microbial communities from Lake Washington under simulated oxygen tension - Sediment Metagenome 26_LOW6 | ecosystem: Environmental > Aquatic >... | reverse complement strand
TCCCCGCGGTTTTGCCCGTGACGTACAAACCCGCCGCCGCGTTCAGCACAATGGTATCAACCAGTCCGGCCGGACCCCGGCCAGCCAGCAAGGCATCAACCGTGGCCAGGTTCGTCGTGACGTCGCCTCCCTGCAGCTCGGGAAATTCCGCGGTGCGCAAACCGAAGGTCTCGGCGCCCCAGGTGCCATGCACATCCCGCAAGCGCCCGACGCCCTGGACCCGGTTCGGGGTCGCGGTGGTAAGCTCGTCGATGCCCCGGTCCTCCCCCAGAATCCCGTGCGCGACCAGACCCGCCGGCTGGCCCAGCTCGTCCAAAGCCTGCGCCATTTTTTCCACGAGCGGCAGCGAATAGACCCCGAGCAGGATATGCGCGGGGCGGCCCGGGTTGATCAGCGGCCCGAGGATGTTAAACACGGTGCGACGCCCCTGCGCCGCCAGGGCCTTGCGTACGCCGCCGATGTGCTTGAAAGCGGGATGATAATGCGGTGCGAAAAAGAACGTGTAACCCAGCTCCGCGAGAGCCGCGCGCGATTTCTCCGGCGGCGCCGCCAGGTCGACGCCCAGACCCGCGAGCAGGTCGGCGCTGCCGCACTTGGACGTGATGCCGCGGTTGCCGTGCTTCATCACCGGCACCCCGGCACTGGCCAGCACGAGCACGACGAGGCTGGAAATGTTGAAACCGCCGGCGTGATCGCCGCCGGTGCCGACAATGTCGAGGGCCCGGGGCGCGAATGACTCGACTCCGGGATTCACCGCCAGCGCGCGGAAGGCACGCGCAAAGCCGGCAATCTCAACCGGCGTCTCGCCTTTGTCCGCCAAGGCGATGAGGAAAGCCCCCTTGGGCTCGTCCATCACCGCCGGCGAGCCAAGCTCCACGGCCGCGGCCTGCACTTCTTCAGGCGTTAGATTTTGTCCTGCTTTGAGCCGGGAGGTGAGTTCGTGAAGAACAGCCATGCGTGCGATGAGCAGAAGGCAATCCAGCCGGTGCGCAAAGCATAAAACTCGACACTTCCGGGTGATTGTGGGAGCACGAGGCCGTGCCTGTCCGTATCCGCTCCACCTTTTTATTGCTGCTCGTTTCCCTCGGCCTCGCCGTGTCCACCAGCTTGGCCGCCGAGACACCCGCCCCTGCGCCGGCCGCTGAACTCAGCGTGACCGACGCCATCATTCTGGGAGTCGTGGAAGGCGTGACCGAGTTTCTCCCGATCTCGTCCACCGGCCATCTCATCATTGCGAACCAGCTCCTCGGCTTGGAATCCGAGCAGCAGCTGACCGATCGCAACGGCCAGCTCCTCTGGCACAAGCCGCCTTCCGAAAAATACCCGGCCGGCGTGCCCTTGACTCTCAAGCTGGCCGCCGACACTTACACGGTCATCATTCAGGTCGGTGCCATTGCCGCGGTGGTCTTCCTGTATTGGCAACAGCTCTTCCTCATGCTCGGCGGATTGCTCGGTCGCAGCAGTGCCGGCCTGCGTCTGCTGCGGAATGTCATGCTCGCCTTCGTGCCGATCGCGATCATCGGGCTGCTCCTGCATGACCTGGTCGACAAGTACCTGTTTTCCGTCCCAGGTGTCGCGGCCGCAGCGGCGGTCGGAGCCTTCGTGATTCTTTGGGCCGAACGCTGGCGCAACGCCAACACCGGTGTCGGCCACGCCAAAGGCGACGCCGCCGACCTCCCGCCGCGCAAAGCGCTCAGCATCGGCTTCGCCCAGTGCCTCGCACTCTGTCCGGGCACGAGCCGGTCGATGGTCACGATCGTCGGCGGTTATCTTGCCGGCTTGGGACCGGCCAAGGCAGCGGAGTTCAGCTTTCTGGTCGGCCTGCCGACCTTGGCGGGCGCCGCTCTCTACAAGGGCGTGCGTTCGGGACCGGCCATGATCGAGGTTTTTGGCTGGAGCAACGTGTTGCTGGGTACGGCGGTTGCCATGATTTCCGCCTTGGTGGCCGTTAAATTTCTCGTCCACATCATTTCCCGGTATGGATTGGCCTTTTTCGCCTATTACCGTCTGGCGTTGGCCGCCGTTTTGCTCCTTTTCATGCTGTTCTGATGGCCGCTCGTAACGCTCTGTCACTATAACTCTTGACGGCCTCCGAGGCCGACCTTACGACCCTCGTCTTTATACAAGAAAAAGCGTCTGTTTTTACAACCCGGACGCACTACCAACCACTCTTATGGCCAATCCGAAACGCAAACAATCCAAGCGCCGCAGCGCCAATCGCCGTGCGGGCAATGCCTATATCGCTCCCCAGTTCGCCAAGGACACCGATGGTGGCGCTTTCCGCCCCCACCGCGTGAACCCCAAGACGGGTATGTACCGCGGCCGCCAGGTCCTCGACGTCGAGGTATAATTTCAGGCAGCCGGATAGCTTTTCCGCCATCCACCCCGAAACTGCCAGTCCCGCGACCGGTCGTGCCCGTATTGCGGTGGACGCCATGGGCGGGGACCTGGGACCCGCCGAAGTCGTCGAGGCCGTCAAGCTGGCCTTGGCCGACAAGTCAATAGATCCGATCACTTTGGTCGGAGACGAGGCTGTCTTGCGCCCCTTGCTCACGGCCGCCGGTCTCGACGGCCATGATCGGCTGGATGTCGTCCATGCCTCGGAAGTCATTACCATGGAGGATAAACCGCTCCAGGCCCTGAAGCGGAAGAAGGACTCCTCCATGGTGCGGGCCATCGATCTGGTGAAATCGGGCGCGGCTCGGGTGACCATCAGCTGCGGCAACACCGGAGCGCTGATGGCCGGCAGCACCCTCCGCCTGCGCATGATGGACGGCGTCGACCGCCCCGCCCTCGCCGCGGTCATCCCGCGCGAAAACGGCCATTTCATTCTCATCGATGCCGGCGCCAACCCGGAGGCCAAACCCGAGCATCTCGTGCACAACGCCATCCTCGGCTCCAATTACGCGAAAGTCATCCTCGGCGTCGCCTCCCCGCGCGTCGGTCTCCTGACCATCGGCACCGAGGAGGGCAAAGGCAACTCGCTCATCACCGAGACGCACGACCAGCTGAAGGCGATTGCGAGCGTGATCAACTATGCCGGCCCGATCGAGGGCTTTCAGGTTTTCCGCGACAGCGTCGACGTCGTTGTCTGCGACGGATTCAGCGGCAACACCCTGCTCAAGACCTGGGAATCCCTGGCCAAGTTCATCACCGGCATGCTGAAACATGAGCTCCAGGCCAACCCCATGCGGATGGCGGGAGCGGTCTTGGCCAAGGGTGCCTTCAATGCCCTCAAATCCCGGATGAACCCCGATCGCTATGGCGGTGCGCCGCTCCTCGGAGTCCGCGGCAATATTCTCAAGGCCCATGGGTCCAGCAACCGGCACGCCTTGCTCAGCGCCATCCGGGCGGCGGCCAAGATCATCAACGAGGACCTCTACCAACACACCGTCCAGGACGTCGCTCGCGCCAACGCGCTGCTCGCGGCCCAGTCGGCGGAAGCTCCCGTCACCCCCAACTGATTTTCATGTCATCCGTCATCATCGCCGGCGTCGGTTCCTACGCCCCTGCCAAGGTGCTCACCAATGAAGAGCTGTCCAAACTCGTGGATACGTCCGACGAGTGGATTCGCACCCGATCCGGCATTCGTGAGCGCCGCATCGCCGCCGCCGATGAGGTTTGCTCCGACCTCGCCGTCAAGGCGGCCGCGGCCGCCCTCGCCGATGCCAAGATCGCGGCCGCCGACATCGACCTTCTGATCGTGGCGACCTGCACGCCCGACCAACCGTTGCCCTCCACCGCCTGCATTGTGCAGCACAAGCTGGGCGTCCCGCCCCATGCCACCTGCTTCGATATCGCCGCCGCCTGCTCGGGCTTCCTTTACGCCCTCGAAATCGCCTACGGCCAGCTGCAGACCAACCGCTACAAGCGGGCCCTGATCATTGGCTCCGAGAAGCTCTCCACCATCACCGACTGGTCTGACCGCACCACCTGTGTGCTGTTCGGCGACGGTGCCGGCGCTGCCGTCCTCACCAAGGTCGAGCAGTCCGATATCGGCATCTTGGGCACCGACCTCGGGGCGGATGGCGAGTTTGCCGACAACCTTTACATCGCGGCCGGTGGCAGCCGCACCCCGGCTTCGGCCGAAACCGTCGCCAAGAAGGATCATTGCATCCGCATGAACGGCCGGGAGGTCTTCAAGAGCGCGGTGCGGGTCATGGAGACGGTTGCCCGGGAAATGATGGAACAACACCAGCTCACGCCTGACAAAATCAGCCTTGTGATTCCCCATCAGGCCAACATCCGCATCATCGAAGCCCTGGCCGGGAACCTCAAGATGCCCTTGGAGAAATTTTTCGTCAACCTGGACCGCTACGGCAACACCTCCTCAGCCACCATTCCGCTGGCGTTGGACGAGGCTCGCCGGGCCGGCCGCATCAAGCCGGGCGACCTCACCCTCTTGGTGGCCTTTGGCGCTGGCTTGACCTACGGTGCCACTCTTGTTCGATGGTAACTTTCCGCCACATGCCCCGCTCATCCTCCCTGCTCTTCCTTGCCGCCCTGGCGGTCTCCCTGCTCCTCCCAGCCCGGCTCGCTGCCGATCTGGTCTGGACCCCCGAAGGCGGCTGGAAGGTTCAAGGCGGTGCCCTTGCCAGCTTCGCAGGGGAGGACGGTCGCAATGCGCTCGACCTCATGAACAAGGCGCGCACGGCCGAGGAAGCGGGCAACACCAGCTCCGCGTTCAAGCTCTACACGTCGGTGAGCAAGAAATACCCGAATTCCGTCTACGCTGCCGAGGCCATGTTCCGGACCGGTCTCATCCAGCAGAAGCGCCGCCAATACCACAAGGCCTTCCAGACCTACCAGGCCCTTGTTTCGCGCTACCCCAATTCCGAAAAATTCAACCAGGTCATCGGTGAGCAATATCGCATCGCCTCCGACTTGAACGAAGGCAAGCGCGCCAAGTCCGTCTGGTGGCTCCCCGGCTTCCGCAGCCGCGAGCGCGCCATCGCCTATTTCGAGACCATCGTCCAGACCGCCCCCTACAGCGACTATGCCCCGCTCGCCCTGATGAATGCGGCCAAGGGTTACAAGCGCATCAACGAGATCCCCGCCGCCATCGATGCGCTCGATCGCATGATCAGCACCTATCCGCGCAACGTCCTCACGCCCGACGCATACCTGAAGATTGCTGAAACCCATGCCTCCCTCGTGGACGGCGCCTACTACGACCAGGCCTCCACCAAGGAAGCCATCACCTATTTCGAGGATTACATGATCCTTTTCCCGAGTGATGGCGGCATGGCCACTGCGGAAAAAGGGCTCGACGACATGAAGACCGTGCTCGCCAAGAGCAAACTCATCATCGCCGACTACTACCTCAAGTACCGGAAAAACTACAAGGCCGCGAAGGTGTTCTACAACGAAGCCATCACCGTCTATCCCGATTCGCCGGTAGCCAAGGAAGCCCGGGAAAAGCTGGTCGCCGTCGACGCCAAGCTCGATGCCCAGGCCGCCGCTCCGGCTGCCCCCGGCACGCCCAAGCCGGCCGCGCCCAAGAAAACCAAGCGGTTCTGGATATTCTGAGCGACCCGTCGCCCGCTCTCGTCTGGCTTTTCGGCGTAGTACGACCTCTGTCCTTGTTCATCTCGCCCGACCCGGCCCTATCTTTCCGCCAGTTGAGCACGCTCCGTAATCTTTCCCTCTGCCTCGGCCTGCTGGTCGGATTGCTCGGCGTGTCCGGATGCTCCAGCTACCGGCTCGGCACCGGATCGGAGCCGAAGTTTGCCACACTCTATATCAGCCCGGTCGTCAGCGAGGCCCTGTTGCCCCAGGCCCGCCCTCTCGTAACCGGCGCGCTGCGCGAAGCCTTTATCAAGGACGGTCGCGTGACCTTGGTTGATTCCTCCGCCGAGGCCGATGCCGTGCTTGAAGTTTCCCTCGCGCGGTACGACCGCGCGATCGCGGTGGCCCGTCCGGAAGACACGGGCCTCGCCCGCCGTTTCGATGTGACGCTCGAAGCCCGCGCCACCCTCACGGACAATCGCACGAAAACCGCCTATTTCACCCGCCGCCAACTCGACGCCAAACGGGGCGTCTTTACGGACAGCGGTCTCGTGCCTTCCGAGTACCAAGCCCTCCCCTTGCTCGCCGAGCAACTCGCCAACGAGGCCGTCCACGCCGTACTGGACACCTGGTAACCAGCGTAGCCGGGTGCGATATCGAACAAGCCCCACCCGCTAGGGCGGGGGCACGACAGGTGCCTTGAAGGGATACCACTGCCAGCGAACCGCTCACGTTCCAGCAGAGGGCGCAAATGCCTGTGAGACCGGCAAGCCAGACAAGTAGACCCACGGCAATTCGCTGCCATCGCGGACAGCGCACCGTCTGGAGATTAATTCGAAGGTTGAGCCTCCGGCCGCTTCCGTGCTCCATGATTCCAGCTCTGCGCACCATGCCTCTTTCTCCCATCCTCGCCCCTTCCCTGCTCGCGGGTGACCATGCCCAACTCGGCTCCAGCGCCCGGCTGGCCGCCGACGCAGGGGCACCGTGGTTACACCTCGATATCATGGACGGACATTTCGTCCCCAACCTCACCTTTGGCCCGGAAACCCTTGCCGCCCTGCGCCGCGCTGGTCTGAAGACTTTTTTCGACACCCACCTGATGCTGGCCGAGCCGCACAAGTACATCGAGGCTTTCGCCAAGGCCGGCTCCGATCTCATCAGCATCCATATCGAACCCAGCTACGATCACCGCGCCACCCTCGCGCGTATTCGCGAGCTCGGCTGCCAGTGCGGGATCGTCCTCAATCCAGGCACGGCGGCCAGCGCCATCGAGCCGTTGCTCGCGCTGGTCGATCTCGTACTGGTCATGACGGTGCAACCCGGCTTCGGCGGACAATCATTCCGGGCCGACATGCTGGGCAAGCTTCGTGAAATCGATGCCTGGCGTCAGAGCCGCGGCCTGAAATTCAGGCTCGAGGTCGACGGCGGCATCGACCTGTCGACTGCCCCCCAATGCCGCGCCGCGGGTTGCGACACCTTTGTGGCCGGCACCGCCTTCTTCAAGGCCGCCGACCGTGCCGCGTTTCAGCGGAGCATCGCCACGCTGGCCTGAGATCAGGGCGCGCGCCCCTGCGCAATATCGGTCGCACGCAGGTACTGGGCGCGGAACTGTCCGGCCAGCTCGCTGGCCAGGCGCACCTCATCCACCTTGTTCTTCGCGTTGAGCGCAGGTTTGATGCGGCTGAACATCTGCGCGTAATCCACGGCCGACAGATCGGTCATCGCCGCCAGCGCCTTTTCTCGCGTGGCCGTATCCAGCCCGGGCGCATTGATCGCCCGCCAGGCGGCCACGAGTTCGTTGTGCGTGTCGATACCCATGATGCGGATGACGAAGGACATTTCCCGGAACAGGCTGCCAGTCCAGGCCGCGTTGTAGACCAGCGGCGTCTCGCCGGCGTACGGATTCACGTCCGGATCGGAGCGGAACGCCGTGAATTCAGGATGCGTGTAGAAATCCTTTCTGATCGGCAGACGGCGCAGTGCAAAATGCTGCGGACCGCCCGGCGTGCCCGGATTGAAGTTCCACAGTTTCTGTCCTTCCATCGACATCACATACTCGATGAACGCGACGGCAATCTCGCGATTGGGCGCCCCGCGCATCAGGGCGATGGGATCGGGGGACATCGTCGTGCCGCCTTCCGGCATGCGAAAACCCAGACGCTGGCGCCCGCTTCTCTCCGTGGTGCTCTGCTCCTGATAACGCCCATAGAAATCGATGCACATGCCGACCGCGCAATTGCCCGCGGCCACATCGATCGGAGGCTTTTGGGAGGAATCCGTGAAGTAGCGGGCGTTGGCACTGACAAGCTGCAGCAGTCGCAAGCCGCGCAGCCAGCCCTGGGCCACAGCCTGCTTCTCGAGTTCGGCCTTCGGTTTTCCCGTGGCCTCCACCAGCCGCGCCCACTCCTCATAGATCTGCTGCTGGATAATGCTCTCAAATGACTTCGCGATCGATCCACTCTTGGTCGGATCGCACACCGCCAGTTCACCCATCAGCTGAGGATTGGTCAGGTCAGACCAGTCCTGCGGCGGCCGGGTGACACCGAGGCGGGCCAGGGCATCAAAGTTGTAGAGCATGCCGTGACCGCTCAGGACCGGCCCGAGCCAGCGACCCTGCCGGTCCCAATAGGGCTCCCCGGTGTAACTCTGCGGTATCACGGCATCGGTGAACCATTCGGGATGCGCCTGCAACAGGCCGGAATCCACGATTCGACCGGCATCGGCCTGCCGGATAAAATCGTAGGTGCCACCGCCGAAAAAGACATCGATGCCGCAGCCCACCGTCGAACCCATAAATTCCTTGCGGGCCTCCTGCGCCTCCGGACTGGCGTCCTTGGGCAACCGCGCATTCGCGAAACCCGCCTGCACATTGGTGCTCCAGGCCTTGCCCAATTTTCCCGTCCAATGGTTCTGGAATGAGGAGATATACTCGGATTCGAGAAAACGGGCGATCTCGCTCGTGCCACCGATCACGCGCCAGTCAATGGTCACGATCTTGCCCGTTTTCGCGCGATACCACTCGCGGAAGCCTTCGGCATATTCCTGCCGGATGGCTTCGTTATGGGGCGTGATGATGACCACGGTGCCGTCGGCCGGGCCGGACCCGGCCTTTTGCGGACGGAAAACAAACGGCAACGCCACCACGGCAATCAACGCGATGATGAGGAGCGCCCGTTTCATGACACCTGTTCAATCCTCTTCTTCGCTTCCTGCCAGTCCTTTTGGCCGAGGGGATCCACGCAGACACCTCGCCGGTTCCACTCCTCGAAAAGGTGTGCCTGGCAGGGCGGGATGCGGGGAAAAGGTGCGACCTCGATCATCGTATGGACCATCGTTGCTGCGCGGCCGCGCCCCTACTCCGTCAGGACAATGACGTCCTCTGGCTGCACGGAGGCATACAGTTCGCCCCGGGCGCTCCCGTCGGCGAAACGGGGGTTGCGTTCAAAGATCTTCAGCTTCGTGCCGTTGGCCGTTACGAAATCGTACTGAGCCACTTCGCCGAGATAAATGGACTCGCCGATGCGGCCTTTGACAAAATTGCGGGCCTCGGCGTTGCGGTGCAATTCCCAGCATTCCGGACGGATCGAGACCGTAACCGCGGCACCAACTTGGGGCGCGTTTGTCGGATCGCCAAAAATGCCATCAAACCGACCGACCCCCGTCTCGACGGTGACAAATCCGCCAGCGATACCCAAAACCTTGCCGGGCAGAAAATCGGTCTCCCCAATGAAATGAGCCACGGTCTTGCGGGTCGGCCGCTTGTAGACCTCCCGCGGGGTGCCGACCTGCAATATGTAGCCGCTCTCCAATATCGCCATGCGATCGGCAATCGAGAGAGCTTCCTTCTGGTCGTGGGTCACATAGACGGTCGTCAGCTGGAATTCCTTGCACACGCGCCGGATCTCGGTGCGCATTTCCAAACGCAGCTTCGCATCCAGATTGGAGAGCGGTTCGTCGAGCAGCAGGCAACGCGGCCGGATCACGAGGGCCCGGGCGAGGGCGATCCGCTGCTGTTGGCCGCCGGAAAGCTGGTTGGGTTTGCGCTCGGCGTATTTACCCATGTGCACCGATTCGAGCGCCTCGCCCACCCGCCGTTTGATCTCGGAGGCAGCCACCTTGCGCTCCTCCAAGCCAAAGGCGACATTCTCGGCCACCGTGAGGTGCGGCCAAAGCGCGTAGCTCTGGAACATCATGCCGGTGTTGCGTTTGTGGGGCGCCAACCGGGTCACGTCCTCATCGCCAAAGAGAATCTGTCCTTTCTCCGGGATGTAGAATCCCGCGAGACTCCGCAACAGGGTCGTCTTGCCGCACCCACTGGGACCCAGCAGGAAAAACAGCTCGCCCGGGTTGATCATCAGGTCGAGACCATGCAATGCGACGACGCTGCCGAACTGCTTGGTCAGTTGCTTGACTTGGATGGAAATCATGAGGGAGCGCGTGCCCGGCGAGGCAACCCGCCAGCCCCGGCCAAGTCAAAACGATTAAGCCGCCGCCAGCGGGAAGTAACAAGTGCCCAGCCGGAAGTACTGGAAGCAGCTCACCTTCGGCGGCCGGGCAGCCCTCTCGCAGGCGCTTGGATTGGGCATCCGACCTTCGGCATCCGGCACTTGGCCCTTGTTCCTTCTCCCTTGTCCCTTCCTCATTGTCCGTTCTTCATCCCTTCATGCCCTCCCCGAAAGGCCCGCCCGAACTCAAGCATCTGGATCACATTTTGGTCTCGCCCCTGGCCATCAAGCGCCGGATCGCCGCGCTCGGCGAGCAGCTAAACAAGGACTACGCGAAGAGAGACCTGATGGTCGTCGCCATCGTCAACGGAGCCCTGATCTTCACCGCCGATCTGCTCCGCCAGATGCGCAGCCCCCTGCGCCTCGACTGCCTGCGCGCCTCCAGCTACCACGACGGCACCAAGGCCGTGCACGAGCCCCGCATCTTCGACTCGATGAAACTCGACGTCCGCGGCCACAACGTGCTCCTCGTGGACGACATCCTGGACACCGGCCGCACCCTCGCCGCCGTGGCCGGCCTCATCAAGGACAAGGGCGCCCTTTCCGTGAAGACCTGCGTCCTGCTCGACAAGAAGGCCCGCCGTGCCGTGCCCTTTGAGGCCGATTATGTGGGCTTTGAGATCCCCAACGAATTTGTCGTCGGCTACGGCCTGGATTTCAATGAGCGCTACCGCAACCTCCCCTGCATCGGCGTCTTGAAGCCCAAGTACTACGCCGGCTGACCCACATCAGCCCGTCACCCGAGGGCAGAGAAGTTCAATCGGCTGCCTCCTTTCCCAAGGTAGGGCGCGGACGCCGTTCTGCGCCTCGGGAGTGCCGAGACCCTCCGCCCCGCCCGACAATTCACAAAAAGCCCTTGCACTCCCCCGGTCCCCGCGTTTGCTTGCCGGCTCACCCCGGAGAGATGGCCGAGTGGCTGAAGGCACAGCTTTGCTAAAGCTGCATAGGGGAAACTCTATCGAGGGTTCGAATCCCTCTCTCTCCGCCACTTTTTACCGAGCAAAAGGGCTGCACGAGGTCAGCGAATGCCCCGGTTTCTGGCCACAGAGGGGCCGATGCGAATCATTCGGCGCGGATCGGAATCCCGCAAGTTCGTGAATCAGGCGACCCAATGGCCGGACCCGTTTAGCCACCTTCCTTGATCGGAGTTGGTCGGGGCGGTGGTTCCGTCAAAAAGACGAACTCGGGCGTCAATCGACGTGGACACTCCTCTTTGCCCGTCTATGCCTCCTTTACCAATTTGCTCAGACCCTACTTTCAGCCAACGAAAATGAAACTGCCGATCTCCATTTTGCTAGGACTCACTTTCCTGGTTTCAGGTTGCCAAAGCACGCTCGAAAACGATGTGGGGATCACAGAGAAGAAATGGCTGCGCAAGATGATCGTCGCTGATTTGGTCTATGCGAAAGATGGCGTGAAGGCGTATAGGTCGGGGACGTCTTATTTCTATTTTCTGAACGACAAGCTCGTGCGGATAGACTCGAACCGCCTCCCGCCCCAGGCAATCAACGGGCTGCCAGCCGGGGGCCCTAATTGAGTCCTTAGCCCGGCCTCGACCGATTTTTCCGGACTCGGCGTCACTTTCGCCAATCGAATCTGGCCTGCTGACAAACGGCCCCTCTAGCATGCGAGCCATGGCTTCGGCTTCCTTGCTCATCGATTTTCAGCATCTGACCGTCCCCCGCGGCGACCGCTATGTGTTACGCGATTTTTGTCTGCAAATCCGTCGGGGTGAGCATGTCGCCATCCTTGGCCCCAATGGGTCCGGCAAGTCCACCCTCATCAAGGCCATCACGCGCGAGATTTACCCCGTGGACCGTCCGGGGCTGAAGTACCAGCTCCTGGATCAGGACGATTGGGACATCAACGACCTGCGCAGCCACTTCGGCATCGTGGCCCTGGACCAGCTCCACAACCTCTCCAACGAGGTCACGCTCCGCCGGGTGACCGCACGCGAGTTGCTCCTGTCCGGCTTCTTCAACAGCCTGGGACTCTGGCCGCATCATCGCGTGAAGCCGGCCCAGGAACGCCGGGCCCGGGAGCTATTGCGCTTTCTGGAGATCGGTCACCTCGCCCACCGTCCGGTTTCGGAAATGTCCTCGGGAGAACAGCGTCGCGCCATGATCGGCCGGGCGCTCATCCACGACCCCGAAGCGCTCATTTTGGACGAACCAACCAACAGCCTCGACCCGGGCGCCGTGCGCGACTTCCGGCTGCTGTTGCGCAAGCTGGCTCAAAGCGGCAAGAGCCTGCTGCTGGTCACTCATCACATCGCGGATGTCATTCCCGAGATCGAGAGGGTGATTTTGATCAAGGGCGGCAAATTGATGGCCGATGGGCCCAAGTCCGTGAACCTGACCTCGGCCAAGCTCTCAAAGCTGTTCGGCGCCCGGCTTAACGTGGTAAAGAACGGACGAAGCTACGACGTAGCCTAGCACGCTACGGACCATTGCCCACGACAACGGTCCGGGCGCCGGTGGGCAATCGCTCCTACTCTGAGCCCTGCGTGGAACTGCGTCCGCCAAAGCCGCCCTTCCCGCGGCTTACGCGTCGCGGTGCACCGTGTCCGGGGCAAACGCTGGCAGGCAGACGGCAATGTACTCGGCTCCGTCAGGGTGCGGCGTGCTGTACTGCACCCACTCACCCTTCGGCGTGTGCACACCTTGGCCGGCCTTCACTGTGAACGTCGCAGCCTTGGTCTTCACCTGCAATTCACCGCGCAGCACGACGGTGTATTCGTCAAATTCCGGCGTCTGACCCGGCTCGACCCAGCCGCCGGGGCTGCGCATGCGGGCGATGCTGGTACTGGCGGTGCCGCTGTTCACGCGACCAAAGAACTCCTCGATCAGCTTTGGCTTGTTGCCGGCCGCTTCGATGACGGTGGGTTTTGGAATGAGGGTAGCCATAGGTGATGTAACGTCGGGCGGGGTCTCCGAACCTCGCATTGAACTTGCTGGGGGACTTCGCAAGAGCAGGGTTCGGAGACCCCGCCCCACATAAAAAACGCCGCGAATTGCTTCGCGGCGTTGGGGGTGAAGTTAATAGCGATAGTGCTCGGGCTTGTACGGCCCTTCGACCGGCACGCCGAGGTATTCGGCCTGCTCCTTGGTCAGCTTGGTCAGCTTGACGCCAATGCGCTCCAGATGGAGCCGGGCGACCTCTTCGTCGAGATGCTTCGGCAGGCGATAGACGCCGACCTTGTAGCTGTCCTTGTTCTTCCACAGGTCCAGCTGCGCGAGCGTCTGGTTGGTGAAGGAGTTGGACATCACGAAGGAAGGGTGACCGGTGGCGCAACCCAGGTTGACCAGACGGCCCTCGGCGAGCATGTAGATGCTGTTGCCGTTGGGGAACGTGTAGAGGTCGTACTGCGGCTTGATGGTCGTGCGCTTGGCGTCCGACTTGTTAAGCTTGTCGATCTGGATCTCGTTGTCGAAGTGGCCGATGTTACAGACGATCGCCTGGTCCTTCATCTGGCGCATGTGCTCCAGCGTGATGATGTCCTTGTTGCCCGTCGTGGTGACGTAGATGTCAGCCTTGCCGAGGGTTGACTCGATGGTGTTGACCTCGAAGCCCTCCATCGCGGCCTGCAGAGCGTTGATGGGATCGATCTCGGTGACGATGACGCGGGCGCCAAAGCCCTTCAGCGAAAACGCGGAGCCCTTGCCGACGTCGCCGTAGCCGCACACGCAGGCTACCTTGCCGGCGATCATGACGTCGGTGGCGCGCTTCAGGCCGTCGGCGAGGGACTCGCGGCAGCCGTAGAGATTGTCGAACTTGGACTTCGTGACCGAGTCGTTGACGTTGATGGCCGGCACGCGGAGCTTGCCCTTCTCCAACATCTGATAGAGGCGGTGCACGCCGGTCGTCGTCTCCTCAGAGACGCCGCGCCATTCCTTGGCAATCGTGGTCCACTTGAGCGGGTCCTCCTTGTGGACGCGCTTCAGCAGGTTCTTGATGACCTGTTCCTCGTGGGACTCGGAAGGGGTGTCGACCCACTTGCTGCCTTCTTCGAGTTCGCAGCCCTTGTGGATAAGCAGGGTCACATCGCCGCCGTCATCGACGACGAGCTGCGGGCCCTTGCCGCCGGGGAAACTGACGGCCTGCAGGGTGAGATCCCAATATTCTTCGAGCGTCTCGCCCTTCCAGGCGAAGACCGGGACGCCGGACTTCGCGATCGCCGCAGCGGCGTGATCCTGGGTCGAGAAGATGTTGCAGGAAGCCCAACGAACGTCGGCGCCGAGCGAGGTGAGGGTCTCGATGAGGACGGCCGTCTGGATCGTCATGTGCAGCGAACCGGTGATCCGGACGCCTTGCAGAGGCTTGCCCGGGCCGAATTTCTTGCGGACCGAAACGAGGCCGGGCATTTCGTGCTCGGCGACGGAGATTTCCTTACGGCCCCAATCGGCGAGGTTGATATCCTTGACCTTGTAATCGTGGGCCGGAGCGGAAGAGGTGGTGGTAGACATGTTTTCTTTGTGGTTTAGGCGACGGCCGCGCGGAGAGCGGCGGCCTTGTTGGTCTGCTCCCAGGGGAGGCCGTGTTTGCCGAAGTGACCATAATTCGTGGTCTGGCGATAGATCGGGCGGAGCAGGTTGAGTTGGGAAACGATATCGGCGGGCTTGAAGCCGAAGACCTTGGTGACGGCCTTGGCGATCTTCTCGTCGGAGACCTTGCCGGTGCCCATGGTGTCGACGTACACGCTGACGGGGTCGGGATAGCCAATGGCGTAGGCGAGCTGCAGTTCGGCCAACTCGGCCAGACCGGAAGCGACGATGTTCTTGGCGACCCAGCGGGCCATGTAGGCCGCGGAGCGGTCAACCTTCGACGGATCTTTGCCCGAGAAGGCGCCGCCGCCGTGGCGACCCCAACCGCCGTAGGTATCGACGATGATCTTGCGGCCGGTCAGACCGGAATCGCCCTGCGGGCCACCGACGACAAAACGGCCGGTCGGGTTGATCAGAAACTGGGTCTTCTTCGTCAGCATGCGGGCGGGAATCACCTTCTTGATGACGTGCTCAATGAGATAATTCTCGATCGTGTTGTGCGAAACCTCGGGCGTGTGCTGTGTGGAGATGACGACGTTGACGACCTCGACGGGCTTGTCGTTTTCGTAGCGGATCGAGACCTGGGACTTCGCGTCCGGACGGAGCCACGGCGCCTTGCCGGACTTGCGGATCTTCGTGAGGAGGCGGCCCAGACGGTGGGCAAACATCACCGGGGTCGGCATCAGCTCGGGCGTCTCATTGCAGGCGTAGCCAAACATGAGGCCCTGGTCGCCGGCACCCTGCTCAGCCTTCTTCTTGCCCTTCACCTTCACGGCATCCACGCCCTGCGCGATGTCGGGTGACTGGCGGGTCAGGTAGTTGTTGATGAAAACCTGATCGGCATGAAAAACGTCATCGATATTCACGTAGCCGATTTCGCGGATCGCGTCGCGCACGATCGTCTCGTAGTTGAGCTTCGCCTTGGTGGTGATTTCACCGGCGAGGATCACCATGTTGGACTTAACCATGGTTTCGCAAGCGACGCGGCTGTACTTGTCCTGCGCGAGGCAGGCATCGAGCACGCTGTCGGAGATTAGGTCAGCGACCTTGTCGGGATGACCTTCGCCAACCGACTCGGAGGAGAAAACAAAGGAGTTTGCCATGACCAGACGATTGCCACGCGGCCCCATCAGGCAAGTAAAAACATCGTCGCATCCGGATTCTTTGATATAAGAATGAATACCCGCTGTTTCTCCTTAATGAGCAGGCACCTTTGGCCGTTACAAGCGGTGAGCACCGCAATGACTCATTCTCCAGATTCACCAAAGACCAGTTTGGGTGGCCGCCGCATCCTGATCGTCGATGACGACCGGCTGAACGTGCGCATCCTGGTCAACATTCTGAAGCCAGAGGGCTACGTGATCGCCGAGGCGCACTCGGGAGAGTCGGCCTTGGAGCAATACGAGTCCTTCAAGCCTGACCTCGTGTTGCTGGACGTGATCATGCCGGGCATTAGCGGCTTTGAGACCTGTCGCACCCTCAGAAGCAAGCATGGCGATAATCTGGCTCCGGTCATTTTCATCACCGCAAAGTCCCAGTCAGATGATATTGTCGAGGGCCTGGCCGTCGGCGGCGTAGACTACCTGCCCAAGCCTTTCAAACCCAAGGAAGCGCTGGCCCGTCTGCGGACCCATCTGCAAAACCGCATCCTGAACGAACAGCAACGCCAGCTCGTCGCCCAGCTCAGCACCGCCAACACCGCCAAGAACCGGCTGCTCGGCATGGTTGCCCATGACCTCCGCAATCCGCTCGCCTCCATCCGCGGCCTCGCGGAATTCCTGGAGGACGGCACGGTGGGCGCCCTCACCCCCGATCAGCTCGATCTCGTCAAAACGATCCACGAGGCCAGCCAGGGAATGTTGACCATGGTCAACGAACTGCTCGACCTCTCCGTGATCGAGTCCGGCGAACTCAAGATCCAGCCCGCGAACCGGCCGATCACCGAGTTGCTCACCAAGGCGGTCTGCCTCAACAACATCAACGCCGGCAAGAAGGGCTCGCTCATCAAGTTCCCCTCCCCTCCCGTGGCGAGCGTGTTGCCGATCGACGGCGACAAGGTTCGGCAGGTGCTCGACAACCTCCTGAGTAACGCGATCAAGTTCTCCCCGCCCAACTCAGTGATCGAGGTGAGCACCGAGACCAGCGACTGCTACTATTCCATTTTGGTCAAGGACCAGGGCCCGGGCATCCCTGCCGGCGAAAGACACAAACTCTTCCAGGATTTCGGCCAGACTTCCGTCAAACCCACGGCCGGGGAAAAGAGCACCGGACTGGGACTCGCCATCTGCAAGCGCATCATGGAATCGCACGGCGGCACCATCACGGTCGAGTCCGCCGACCTCGGCAGCGTGTTCAAGATCACCTTCCCCCTCGCGGCATGAATTCCCCGGTAAAAATCCTTCTCGCCGACGACGAGGCTCACATCAGGAAATTCGTCGGCCTCATTCTGAGGAAATACCATTCGCCCGTCATCCTCGAGGCGGCTGATGGCGCCATCGCCGCCGCCCTGTACGCCCAGGAAAAACCCGACCTCGTCCTGCTCGACGTCAACATGCCAAACATGGACGGATTGCAGGCCCTCGCCGAGATCCGTCGCACCGATCCCGAGGCGCTGGTCGTGATGCTCACTTCTCTCGCGAACCGCCAGACGGTGGAGGAATGCGTGCGGCTCGGTGCCATCGACTACATCCGCAAGGACACCCCGCGCGAGGAGCTCACCAAGCAGTTTGATCGCCTGTTCGCGGAATGCTTCGGCGAAGCCGAACCTGCCCATGAAACCTGAGATCCAAGCCTTCGCCGGACTCAATGAGGTCCGCTATTCCCTGCCCCAGCTGCTCAGTGAGGTGAAACTCGAGCGCCATGCCCCCGCGTTCGCCATGGAGAAGCTTGAGCAGGTGGAAATCGCCAAGCTGTTCCAGAAAAACCGCCCCCGCCGTGTCATCAAACCGGGAAAATAAAGCCTTTCTGGCGCTCGTCCGGGCCCAGCCGAACTTTGAGTTCACCGCGGAACTCGACACCACCGGGAAACTGCACGGCAGCGGCACCTTGGGTCATCTGCAAGCGATCATCGACGCCCGCATCATGACCAAGGAAGACGCCTGCCGGCTGTGGGCCAATTCCATCGGCATCGCGTACGTCGATGTGCTCGCCTCTGTAATCACCGATGAGGCGGTGGCGAAAATCCCCCTGCCGATCGCCCGCAAGATAAAGGCAATTGGCCTTTACCTGATCGACGGCGTCCTGACCGTCGCGCTGGGGTCACCCGAGGACAAAGACCTTTTGCGCCGGCTCGAGCAGATCGTCCAACTGCCGGTCAGCCCGGTGTTCTGCCTGCCCTGCGAGATCGATGACGCCATCGCCATCCAGTACAGCACGGAAAAAACCCTCTCCGACAGCCTCACCGAGCTCGAGCACGACAGTCTCTTCAACCAGCCCGAGGGTTCCGGCGAGCGTTTCGACCATCTGGCGGAATCGGAGTCCCTGGTAAAGGTCCTCGATGAGATGATCTATTTTGCCCTGCGCGAGCGGGCGACCGACATCCACATCGAGGCTCAGGAGATCAACTCCCGCATCCGGTTCCGCGTCGATGGGATGATGCGTGAAGTCATCACCTTCTCCCGCAAACTCCATCGCGCGATCGTGGCCCGGCTCAAGGTGATGTGCAGCCTCAACATCTCGGAAACCCGTTTTCCCCAGGACGGCCGCTTCTCCCTGAGCATCGGCACCAGCACGGCCAACTTCCGCCTCTCAAGCCTGCCGGCCTTCTACGGCGAAAAGATCGCGATCCGGGTCCTGGCGGCGACGGGCAAGAAATCGATGCTTTCGCTGGACAAGATGCTGATCTCCCAGCCGATTCTCGGGCCGCTCAAGCGACTCATCCAGAATCCCAACGGCATCATCTTCGTGACGGGACCAACGGGCAGCGGCAAGACCACTTCCCTCTACGCGGCCCTCAACGAGATCAACAACCCCGGGATCAACATCTCGACGATCGAGGATCCCGTGGAAATCCAGCTGCCCGGCGCGACCCAAAGCCAGGTCAACGCCCACATCGACCTCAAGTTCCCGACCCTGCTCCGCTCCCTGCTTCGCCAGGATCCCGATGTGATTCTGATCGGTGAGATCCGCGATCTTGAGACGGCCAAGATCGCCACCGAGGCCGCCCTCACGGGCCACCTGGTCTTCGCCACGCTCCACACCAACACGGCGGCCCAGGCCATTACCCGGTTGATGGAGATCGGCGTGGAGCCCTACATGGTCGCTCCATCGGTCATCGGCGTGCTCGCCCAGCGCCTCGCGGCCCGCATCTGCGAGCGATGCAAGGAAGCGTACTATCCGAGCCGCGATGTGCTTTTGCGGTACTTCGAGGAAGAGGGCCTGAGCGAGGTCCCCTTCTACCGCGGCAAAGGCTGCACCCACTGCCGCGGTACGGGCTACAAGGGCCGGATCGCCTTCCACGAACTCATCCTCATTACCGAGGAAATCCGTCAGCTGATCTCAGAGGGCAAAAGCGCCCAGGAGATCACCCGGGCCGCCACCAAGGTCGGCTTCCGTCCTCTCCGCTATGACGGCCTGCGCAAAGTTCTGCTGGGCCTCACCACCATTGAGGAGATAGAACAAAACTCTTCCTTCGAATGGGCTTCCTGAACCCAACCCTCCCATGACCACCTCCCCAGCCGTCAGTGAACATGCCATCGCCGAACTCCGCAGCCTCAACCCTGAGGATCCCCAGTTTCTGCGCGAGCTGATCGATCTTTTCCTCCAGGACATGCCCGCGCGTTTCGCCGATCTGGAAACGGCCATCGAAAAGCATGATGCCGCCTTGCTCACGCGCGCCGCCCACACGATCAAGGGCAGCTGTGGCAACTTTGGGGCCACCGACCTCGCGGCCGTGGCCTTGACGATGGAACACCAGGGCAAAACCGGCGCGTTCGCCGAAGCCAAAGCCTCCTATCCTCTCCTCAAGGCCGAGTTCGCCCGGGTCGACGCGGCCCTCCGGGCTCTGACCTGAGAACCCGCCGGCCAGACGCTTCCGGCCCACAGGCAGAGATCGCCTTCCAACGATTTTGGGTTCACAAAGGCGGGATGCACTTCGGTCATGCTCAGTCCGCAGCCAGCTGCCATCCCGCACGATTGCCGATGAACCGGCTCCTCCTGCCTTTCCTCTTCCTGCTGGTGGCGGTCCGACTGCCGGCTCTTGAGTGGACGACCACCCACCAGACGGTGCAGGCCGCCCCTTTGCGCAGCACGGCGGAAGCCCAATTCGAATTCACCAACCGCACCGATCGTCCGGTCACCATCACCCGCGTGGACACCAGCTGCGACTGCCTCGACGCCGAACCGGATTCGAAGGTCATCGCCCCGGGCGCAATCGGCCACATCCGGGCCCGCTTCACGGTGGCCGGTCTCAACGGCACCTACCACCGCACCATTACGGTCACCAGCGACGATGCCCAGACGCCCGTCGCGCTCACGGTGGACCTCCAGGTTCCGGAAGTCGCCTCGCTGACGCCGCGCAGTCTGGAATGGGCGCTCAACCGTCCCGCCGAAGCCAAGACCGTCGAGATTCAAATCGCGGCGGGCCTCGACCTCACGCTCGGCCCGGTCAAGGCCACCAGCGATGACTTTGTCCTGCAGCTGGAAACAATCGAGGCCGGCAGACTTTATCGCCTGCACGCCACTCCTCGCGACACGTCCCAGGCCGTCAGCGCCGCTTTCCGGATCCATGCCACCGCGGGCACCGGTCAATCCCTGATATTCAGCGCCTACGGCAACGTGCGCTGAACACGCTCGCTAGAGCGACTGGACGACGACGGCGATCTTCCCGGTCGAATTGTAGACGGAAAGGGCGTACAGGCCGATCATCACCAAGGCGCAACCCAACCGGGCGAAACCTGACATCAGGAAACCGAGCACCGCCCCGGCACCGGCCTTCATGGCCTCCTTGTCGGTTTTCTTGCCCAGCCACTTCTCTGCGAGCACGGCCCCGAAGATCGTCCCCAGAAGGAGTGCCGGCAGAGAAAAGAACATCCCGGCCAAGGCCCCGCCCGTCGCCCCGGCCATGCCCCATTTGCCACCACCGAGCAATCGGGTCCCCAACATCGTGCAGCCGACATCCGCCACGACGGACAGCAGCCAGAACACCGCGATCCAAACCACTGCCTGCCACGTGAGCGTGTGCGGCAGCACCCATTTCTGGAGCAGAATGCCCAATAAGATCAGCGTGGTTCCCGGCATCAGCGGGACCACACAGCCCAGCAGACCCAGCAAAATCAGGGTGATGGTGACGCTCCAAACGAGATATTCCATACCCCCATGACACGTCAAAACGGCCCCTGGTTGCAACGCATCAGATCAAACACCAGCGGCTCAGCGATAGAGAGCCGTGACCGGGGTGGCCGTGAGCACATTGTACTGGCGCATCGCCAGGCGCCACCAGGGAGAAAGCTTTTCCGGCGGTTGCTTCCACAGCTGTTCGTGCAGCCAGTTCATGGACTCGGGATCGAGCAGGAGCGCCATCTTCTCGCGCGTGGAAAGGCGGTCCGGACCATCCGCCAGCAGTTTCCGACGCAACTCCACGAAGTACCGGCGCACCGAATAGCTGCCCGGCCGGCGTTGGCGCAGCAGGGAAACGTGCACCGCGTTCACGTACGGATCCAAGATCGCCTGCATCAACCCATAGTCGCGACGCAGCTCCCGGATGGGCTGCATCTGTTTATAGCATTCCGCCAGGTGGCGGTCCAGCAGCGTCAACTCCTTGGCCGGTTCGGTTTCATCGGGCGTCAAGAACAGTCCGATCTCCCGGGTGCGCCGCCCCAGGCTCGCGCGGCTGAGCAAGATCGACAGCGGCGCCGACAAGACCAATCCCAGTAGCACGGGTGAAAGCCACCAGAAGAACGACGGTGCGATGATATAGGTCGACGCTCCCCAGACCAAACCGAACAGGGTCTGGCCGTAGTGAGTGATGATCGCCTCGCGCCAATCCGGATCGTCACTGGCCTTGCGCTGCTGGGTGACCCACGAGACGCCCTGGCCGAGGAGGATATAGGCGACAAACTTGGCGTGAAACATCATGTTGATCGGCGCGAGCAGCGCGGAGGCGATCACTTCCAGAACGGTGCTGATGATCAGCCGGAACGGGCCGCCGTATGCGCCGCTGCGACCATGCTTCAGCACCAGGCCCAGGCTGAGCACCTTGGGCAGAAAGATGAGCACCATCGTAAGGATGAAGAGCGCGAGCGCCTCCGGCATCGGCACGGCGTAGTCAAAGATCATCGTGTAATGTGGGCCGGCGTCGGCGGCATCGGCCGCATGCTGCACCGTGTTGAACCGGTGGAGGGTGCAGATGAGCATGAAGAGCAGCCAGAGCGGAGAACCGACATAACCCATGATACCCATCAGCAGGTGGAAACGGTTGATCGGGTGGAATCCACGCGCAAAGAGCAGCCAGCTGTGCTGCAGATTGCCCTGACACCAGCGTCGGTCGCGTTTCGCGCTGTCGATCAGCGTGGGCGGCCCTTCCTCGAAGGTGCCTTCGATATCGTAGGCCAGCCAGACCTTCCAGCCGGCTTTGCGCATCAGCGCGGCCTCGACAAAATCATGACTCAGGATCCGTCCGCCGAAGGGTTCCGCTCCGGGCAGCTCCGGCAAGGCCGCGTGCTCCATAAAGGGAGCGACGCGGATCACCGCGTTGTGCCCCCAAAAGTTGCTCTCGCCCTGGTGCCAGTAGTTCAGACCGGACAAAAACATCGGGCCATACAACCGGCTGGCAAACTGCTGAATCCGGGAGAACGGCGTGATGCCGTTCACGATGCGCGGCGCGGTCTGCAAGATGCCCACCGTGGGATTGCGTTCCATCATGGCCACGAGCTGCACAATGGATTCGCCGGTCATGATGCTGTCGGCATCCAACACCACCATGTAGCGGTAGCTGCTGCCCCAGCGCCGCAGAAAGTCGGCGACGTTGCCGCTCTTCTTGTTGATGGCGACCCGCCGCTTCCGGTAGAAGATGCGCCCGAAACCGTTCAACTGCTTGCAAAGCTCGGCCCACGCCACCTCCTCCTGAATCCATCGGTTGGGGTCGTTGGAATCGCTGAGGATGAAGAAGTCGAAATCGTCGAGCCGGCCCGTTTCCTCCAGCGAGCGGTAGATGACGCGCAATCCCTCGAAGATGCGGCTCGGATCCTCGTTGAACACCGGCATGATGATCGCCGTGCTGCCGAGCGGAAGCTGGCTGAGCGGCTCCCCTTCGATGGAGCGCGTGATCCGGGCGGAGTCGCCGCGGTTGATCACATACAGGCCCAGCACCGCGGTGCAAAAACCAGTGGCAATGTTCGCAAACAGGATCGCGAAAAGCACGAGCACCGGTAGGTCCGCGTAGTTGCTCGGGCCGCGCCAGAGCAGATCCGCCATGAACCACGACGCCAGGGTCGTGAGCAAGAACACCAGGGTGAAAAAGGTGGCGCGCCGCCGGCTGACCCGCGACTTGTCCACCTGTTCGACTGTGAAGGGCACGCTCATCGGGTGGCGTAGAAGACGAGGGCCATGACGGAAAGAAAGAGAGCCCACAGCAGCGTGACCCGCAGGATGGGCCACTTCTCGATCTGTTCAAAGGTCTGTCCGGCCACCTCGGTCAGGGCCCCGAGCTCGATGGTGCGCGGCACCATGCTCGTGACGGTCATGTCCGGCCCGGCCTGGATCGACCGTCGCTGCATCTCCTGGGCGAACTCAGGAGGCACACACTGTTCGTCGAGGAAAGAATACGGCCAACGGTCCACGCCGTCGGACAGCAGCAACGCCACCCGACCTTCCACGGCGATGCGTTCATGGGGCAGGTTCTTGTCACCCAGCAACTCCCCGAACCACTCGTCCATCATACGGTCGATCTCCTCGGCTGCGAGCGTGGTCGGGTCGAGCGTCGTATCCTGCTCATGCCGCGCTGCTGCCCGCGCGATGACCTTCTGCAAAATGGTAATCTGCTGCAGCCGATTGTGCACCCGGTGCGCGCGCAGATAGTCCTCCACGCGGATGTAGGCCGCGTTCCATTGTTCCGGCGTGCCGGTCCGCGGACGAAAGGCGTTCAAGGTGTCCAAAGGTGGCTCCATGTCTCCGTGAGGGTTTGCTTGTCCCGCCGCAAAAAGCAGCGCAGTTCGACCGGCCGGCCGGTCCCATCCGCCGCCAGTTCAAACACCGCGCGCCAGACGCCCGCCGGCGCGATCCAGTTTACCGCACCGACCCCAATCAGTCGCGCGCCCTCGCCCACCGACACCACCGCCTCGATGTCGGAACGTGACGGAGACTCCGGCAGCCGGGCGAAATCCACGACGATGCGACGGCGCTCCGGATGATCCAGCACGGCTCCTTGGCGCGTCGAGACAACATAGCCGGCGGGCGGACGGCCCTCATCGGCGCCGAGCCAGCGCAAACGGTACTCGTACGCCAGCGGCTCGCCGACCGCGGGCAAGCGGGCGGGCACCCAGAACGCCACGATGTTGTCATTGGTCTCATCCGGGGAGTGCAATTCGACCAGCCTAACCGATCCCCGACCCCAGTCACCGATGGGCTCGACCCAGGCGCTGGGCCGCAAGTGATAGTTGGCCTCGACGTCGTCGTAGTGCGCGAATTCCCGATCGCGCTGCAGCAGGCCAAAGCCTTTGGGAGCCTGGTCGGCAAACGCACTCGCCCGCGTGCGCGCTGGATTGTTCAACGGTCGCCAGATCCACTCACCGGCTCCGGTGTGCATCAGCAGTCCGTCGGAGTCATGCACCTCAGGGCGGAAGTCATCGCGCGACCAGCCGTTGACCTCCCCATGCAGGAACATGCTGGTGAGCGGGGCGAGCCCCACGACGGCAGGCAATTGCCGGAAATACAGGACCGTCTTGACCTGCATCACCGTTTCCTTGCCCGGAGTGATGACGAACTGGAAAGCCCCGGCCACGCTGGGGCTGTCGAGCAACGCCATTACCTTGATGGACGCGGCACCCACGGCCGGGCGTTCAATCCAGTATTCGGAGAAACGGGGAAACTCCTCGGTTTCAGGTCCGCCGCTGTTGATCGCCAGTCCGCGGGCGGAAAGGCCGTAGTGAAGGCCTTGCGCCAGACTGCGGAAATAACTCGCACCCAGGAAAACCGCCAGCTCGTCCATCACACCCGGCCGGTTCAGGGCATAATGCAGGCGCAGGCCGGCAAAGCCCATGTCAGGCGGGACCGGGCCGGGCAGTTGCTTGCCTCCGTAGATAAAGAGAGCGGGATCAAAAGGGATCAGTTTTTCCCGGCCTCCGCTCACCTCATGGATCTGCACCGGTTCCTTGAACAGCCAGCCGGGGTGAAAGAACTGCAGCTGAAAGGGCAAACGATCCGCCTGCCACCAAGCATGCCCGGGGTCGAAGCGGATGGCCTGATGCTGCAGGTAGCTGTAGCCAGCCAGCCAGTCGGGCACTCGCGATACCGGGGCGGAGTAAGGACGGGCAGACAGTTCCCGGGCCTTGGCCTGCACGGCGGCAAAATCAAAATCCTTCGCGCCCGCCTGCGTGCCACCCACCGCCAGCAGCAGGCCGAGAAAGAGAATGCCCTTCTTCATCAGAGGAAATAATTGCGCTGTTTGTCGGATATGGGCAGCTCCGCCCGCTCCATCACCGCGAGCAGGTCCTCCCAGGCATCGCGCTTGATCTTTTTCGCCGAGGCCGAGACCAGTCCCTCCTGACGCAGCAGGTAGGAAGGATGGTAAGTGGCACGCAAAGGCGTGTCGGCGTAATCGTGCCAACTGCCGCGCGCCGCGCCCATCGATTTGAACCGTTCCGCGCCCAACAAGCCGTCCACCGCCGTCTTGCCGAGCGCGACGAGCACCTTCGGGCGGACGATGGCGATTTGCGCCCGGATAAAAGGCAGGCAATAGACCATTTCCTCCGCCGTCGGCGGACGGTTGCCGGTCTGCGAACCATCGGCATTGCGCACGCCGAGCTCCGGGCGCCAGTTCAGGATATTGCCGATGTAAACCTGGCTGCGATCAAGCCCCATGGCCTTGATCATGCGGTTGAGCAACTGACCCGCGCGACCGACAAACGGTTCGCCCAGATCCTCCTCGTCCGCGCCCGGGGCCTCGCCCACAAACATGATGGACGCGTCCAGGTTGCCGACGCCAAACACCACCTGTTTGCCCTTGTACACCCGCTCGCGACAAACCGGATCATTCAGCACGAGTTCGCGCAAGGCCTGCCATTGCGTGGCCTTGTCCCCTTGCGGCAAGGCGATGTCGGCCCGCGGGGACAAAGCTGGTTTGGTTTTGACCGCCGCGGGTTTCGCCGCGGGGGCCGCCACGGAAGTGGGCACGAACGTCGTGATTTCCTCGTTCTCTCTCACGGCGGTTCTCGCGGCGGGCTCCTCGGCAATCTCCGGTGCATCCGCCAACACGGCCCGCAATTCGTCCAGACTGGACTCACTGATCGAGACCGTGCGCCGCCCTTCGGACTTCAATCGCCGAAGTTCGTCATTCAGTGCCAGCAGTTGTTCGCGGGTGTTCAAGGGGTGTTACACCGTTCGGGAAGCCATCAGCTTCTCAACGTATTTGGCCAGCAAGTCGAACTCGAGGTTCACACCCGACCCGGGCTTTTTCTCCTGGAGATTTGTCGCCGCCAGCGTGTGGGGAATCAACCACACGGCAAAGGAGTCACCCTCCACTTCCGCCACCGTCAGGGAAATGCCGTCGACGGCGATCGAACCTTTGTAGACCAAGTACCGTCCCCAGCCCGCCGGGGCCGCGATCTTCAGGTAATGATCCTTGCCGCGCGGTTCAAAGGTGCTCACCCGCCCCAGGATATCAATATGGCCGGAAACGAAATGGCCGCCCAGCCGGCTCTCCGGCTTGAGGCTTCGCTCCAGATTCACGGCGGAGCCGGATTTGAGCTCGCTGAAATTGGTCAGCCGCCGCGTTTCCTCCAGGAGTTCAAAGGTCAGCTGCTCCGCACCGCGGTTCGTCACCGTGAGACAGCAGCCGTTGACTGCAACACTGTCTCCGACAGACACATCGGCTGGCACGACTTTGGCGGCAAGGCGCAATTCCCAAGCGTTTTGAGTGGGAGCGAAGCTCGTCACCCGACCTACTTCTTCAACGAGACCGGTAAACATGACTCATGCCTAAGTGACCCGGGGCGGAAGCACCAGAAAAAGTCCGCCGACATCATCATTTCCCAAGATTGACGGTACCTCTGAAGGTCTCACAGTGACCGATTTAACTCAATGGCCGCTACCAACTGCAAAGAATACGAGTTCCTCACAATCGAGCCACACTGGCAGTCGGTTTGGGAACAATCCAAGCCTTTCCGGGCCGAAAACAGCTCGACGAAGCCCAAGTTCTACGTGCTGGACATGTTTCCCTATCCCTCCGGGGCGGGCCTGCACATCGGCCATCCGGAAGGCTACACGGGCACGGACATTCTTGCGCGCTACAAGCGGGCCCGCGGGTTCAATGTCCTTCATCCGATCGGCTGGGACGCTTTCGGCCTGCCCGCGGAACAACACGCCGTAAAGACCGGGACCCACCCTTCCGCGAACACACAGAACAACATCACGAATTTCCGCCGGCAGATCAAGGCGCTGGGGTTCAGCTACGACTGGGACCGCGAGGTCGATACGACCGACCCCAAGTACTTCCGCTGGACCCAGTGGATTTTCCTCCAGCTCTTCAAAAAAGGCCTGGCCTATGTCGACGAACGACCGGTCTGGTGGTGCCCGGAACTGCGCACCGTGCTCGCCAATGAGGAGGTTGTGGACGGCAAGTCCGAGGTCGGCAATTTCCCGGTGGAACGTCGCAACCTGCGTCAGTGGGTGCTCCGCATCACCGCCTATGCGGAACAGCTGATCGATGGGCTCAAGAACGTCGATTGGCCGGATTCGACCAAGCGCATGCAGGAAGCCTGGATCGGACGCAGCGAGGGTGCCGAGGTGCACTTCAAGCTGGAGGACCCGAAGCTCGGCGACCTCAAGATTTTCACCACGCGTCCCGACACGCTCTTCGGTTGCACCTACATGGTGCTTGCCCCCGAACACCCTTTGGTACCCGCCCTGACCACATCCGCCCAGCGCGAGGCCGTGGACGCCTACCGCAAGAAAACCGCGGCCAAGAGCGACGTCGAACGCATGTCTGAGGCCGCCAAGGAAAAGAGTGGCGTCTTCACCGGCAGCTACGCGATCAATCCGGTCAATGGCGAAAAGGTGCCCGTGTGGATTGCCGACTACGTGCTCATGGGCTACGGCACCGGCGCCATCATGGCCGTGCCGGCGCATGACGAGCGCGACTACGAGTTCGCCCGGCAATACAACCTGCCCATCCCGCGCGTCATCGCCGCGGCCGACGGCAGCGACACCCTGCCTTACACCGGCGACGGCGTGCTCATCAACTCGCCCGGCTACGACGGCCTGGCCTGGCCGGAAGCAAAGAAAAAAATCTCCGCCGATCTCGCCGCGAAAGGCATCGGCAAGGCCACGATCAACTACAAGCTGCGCGACTGGTTGTTCTCGCGCCAGCGCTACTGGGGTGAACCGTTCCCAATCGTTTGGGTCAGCGAAACGGACTATCGCGCCGCGGCCGCACTGCGGTCCGACCTGCCCGCCAGTCCGGTCACCTTTGTCGAGAACAACGTGACCCATTTCGCGCTGCCGCTTCCCGATGTGGCCTTGCCGCTCGTGTTGCCCGAAGTGCAGTCCTATCTGCCCAGCGGCACGGGAGAAAGTCCCTTGGCCAACGTCACCGACTGGCTCGAGGTCTGGTTCAATGTCCAGACCGGCGCCAGCATTCCCGCTTCCTCGGCCCGGCCGTCGGGTGACGCGTGGGTCCGCGCCCGCCGCGAGACCAACACCATGCCGCAGTGGGCCGGTTCGTGCTGGTACTACCTGCGCTACCTCGATCCGCAAAATGCCAACGCGATCGCCAGCCCGGAAGCGTTGAAGTATTGGGGCGTGCCCGATCTCTACGTCGGTGGCGCCGAGCACGCCGTGCTACATCTGCTCTACGCCCGTTTCTGGCACAAGGTCCTGTTTGATCTCGGCGTAGTCCCGCAGAGTGAGCCGTTCACCAAGCTCTTTCACCAGGGCATCATCCTCGGCGAGGACGGCGTCAAGATGTCCAAGAGCCGCGGCAACGTGGTGAATCCCGACGACATCATCCGCGAGTATGGCGCCGACTCCCTGCGCCTCTACCTGATGTTCCTCGGGCCGCTCGAGGCGATGAAACCCTGGAATCCCAAGGGCATCGAGGGCGTGCACCGTTTCCTCAAGAAGGTATGGCGCGAGTGCCTCGATCCCGAGGGCGCCATCAATCCCCGCATCGTGGCCACCGGCACCCTGTCGGCCGACGCCGAGAAGGTGCTGCACGAGACGATCAAGAAGGTTGGCGAGGATTACGAAAACCTGCGCTTCAACACCGCCATCTCTCAGCTCATGATTCTGGTCAACACGCTGCAGAAGGAACCGACCCTGCCGCGCCCGGTTATGCTCGACCTGATCCGCTTGCTGGCTCCGATGGCACCGCATCTGGCCGAGGAACTCTGGGCCCGTCTCGGTGAAACCGGCTCAGTGATGTCCGGCGGCTGGCCGGCCTTCGATGCGGCCAAGCTCGTCTCGGCCACCATCACGATCGTCATCCAAGTGAACGGCAAACATCGGGGCGATGTCTCCGTCGCCCCCGATGTAACGGAAGCGGAATTGACCACCTTGGCCGGCGCTCACCCCAAAGTGGCTCCGCATTTGGCTGAAAAGACCATTAGGAGAACTATTTACGTAAAAGGAAGGTTGATAAACCTTATTGTTTAGGCATTTAGACGATTAGGTATGGATCAGGACAAATGCACTTGTAATAGGTGATTCACCCTAGTAAAATCCGGGAAATTCAATTACGGCTCCCTTCAGCCGTAGTACAACCATCGCCCGTCTTTTCATACCTCATGAAAACCCTTCTGTCCTGCCTGATTCTCGCCGTACTTACGGCCTCGGTGGCATCGGCCGCCGATTCAGCATCTCCAGCCTCGCCCGCCCGGGCCAAGGGACCGACCAGTAAGATCTTTCTGGCCGAGACCAAGGGCGAGACGCAGATCCAGAACGGCGACAAAATTTATACAGCCCAACAGGCGACGGCCTTTGATGCGCCTGGCACCATCATCCAGACGAAGGCGAAATCCCATGACGCCTTGGTGTACTCCAACGGCACCGGCCTTTTTGTCGACGAGAGCACCCGGGTTGAAATCAGCCGGTTTACACAGGCTCCCTTTGCGCCCGACCCCAACAACACCTTGGGATCGAGCCACGAACCCTCCGTGTCGCACAGCAATATCGCCCTTTCTTACGGCGCGATTGGCATCTGCACGAACCAGCTGATTTCCGGCAGCTCGATGCTGTACACCACGCCGTTCGCCGCCATCACCATCCGCGGTGGCAAGGTCGCCATCGAGTCGACGCCGGACGGCACCATCGTCGATCTGCTGGAGGGCGACATTACCGTCCGCGCCGGTGAAAAGGACATCGGTGGTCAGGTCCTCCGCGCCGGCGAGCGCGCCATCATTCGACCGCCTGCGATCAACGGACAGTCTCCGCAGATCACCATCCAGCCCATGACGCGCGAGGAGATGGCCGTGGCGGACCGTCGGGTGGAAATGGCCTGCAACGCCCGCCGCTCGGTTACTTTTGGGATCATTCAGCGCAAGGCCGAGGAAGGCCTGCGTTCCGGTGAGGAAGCTGGCACGGCCGCCAACGGGGCTGATGCCGCCGGCGACAATGAGGCCGCCGGCGCCGCGGCCAGCGACCAGCAGATCGTCGCCCAGCCGACGGTGCCCGCGAACCCGCCGAACAATATCGTGATCAGTCCTGATCGCCTGCCCGGTACCTGACCCTCATGCCCCAATTGCTCCGCTCCACCCGCACCCCGCTCCTTCTGTTGGCGACACTCCTGCTCGGAGTCGCCCCGGTCAGCGCCCTTCTTAATATCGACGGCACCCGCAACCAGATCTTTGTCTTCGGCGGAGTAACCTTCGGCTACAGCAGCAACATCTTCTCTGAGCGTGACGGCCGCGGCGACTCCACGGTCACCGCGCAGGCCGGCGCCGATTGGAAACGCCGCGCGGGAATCATCGCCGTCGATTCAACCCTGAAGTTCGACTTCCTGCGCTATCGGGAGTTCAATGACCAGAGCACGGTCAACCCCAGTTTCACGATCTCCTTCATCAAGGCCGAGGGCCGCACCACCGGCTCGTTCAAGCTGGCTGCCTACCGGGAGTCGCGGGCCGACAGCGCGGTCAATCTGCGGACCAATCCTTGGAATTATCCGGTCTCGCTGACGCTGCGTTACCCGCTCAGCCAGAAATTCTACATCACTTCCGACACCGGTTATCTGCACCGCTCCTACGGAAACGTCCAGGGCCTCGTCGACTACACGGACTTCACCCAGGGCGTGGACCTTTACTACGTCTACACCTCCAAGCTGGATCTGTTTGCGGGTTACCGTATCCGTCTGGCCACCACCAGCCTTGATCAGAACAGTCAGGACCATTGGTTCAATGTGGGGGCCACCGGCGGGCTCTTTTCCAAACTCACCGGCAACGTCCGCGTCGGCTATCAGATCCGCAAACTCAGCAAAGCCGGCAGCGGTCAATTCGAGCAACTCAATGCTTCGGCGGGAGTCAGCTGGCCGATCACCCGCAAGCTGATGTTGCGCCTGCAGGCTGCCCGTGATTTCAGCACCATCGCGACCGGCGCGTCCGTCGACACTACGAGCGTGGCGCTCAATGCGGACTACACCCTCAACCGCAAAATCTTCTTGAACGCCGGGGCCTCCGGCGGCCGCAACAAATTCCTGAATGATGTGGCGGATCGCCATGACACCTTCTTCGGCTGGGACACCGGAATCCGCTACCAGATGAACGAACACTTCCAGATGGGCGCCAGCTTTTCGTATGTGAAGAATTGGTCCTCCCTGAACTACGCCGATTTTGATAACAAAGGATTCTCCCTCGATATCTCCACCCGCTATTGAGCCCCGCCATGAAAACAACCCGCCTCCCAGTTCTCTTCGCGCTGCTGTTCGCCGGGTTCGCCGTGTCTTCCGCCCAGAACTCGGAAAAGAAAAGCTATATCCACACCCTTACCCTGGCTGACAAGGTCCGGATCGTGGTCTATCAAGAGGACGACCTCACCAGCCTTTCCCGCATTGATGCCCGGGGTCGGGTCAACCTGAACCTGATCGGGGAAATCGCCATCGGTGGCATGACCGTGAACGAAGCCCAGACCGCCATTGAGAACGCCTACAAGGCCGGCCGGTTTCTCCGCAATCCCCAGGTGACCGTCAGCGTTGAGGAATACGCCCCTCGGATCGTCTCCATCCAGGGCCGCATTCGCAATGCCGGTGACTACACCCTGCCCATCGAATCGACCCTGACCGTTGTGGAACTGGTGACCAAGGCAGGCGGCATCGACGACATCGGCAAGGGTTCCGCCGTCACCGTGACCCGCATCATGCCCGACGGCACCAAGAAAGTCTTCACAGTGGACGTCGATAGTGTAATCAAGGGCAAGAAAGACAGTAAGTCCGATGATTCCACCATGTTGCTCCAACCCGGCGACATTGTTTATGTCCCGGAACGCCTGATCTAAGACGCCCCAATGCCCCCTCCGGATTTCCCTCCCCATGCCGCTTCGTCCAAGGCCGGAGCTGCATCGCTCCATGGCAACGAGAGCCATGTGACCGAGAGGAAGACCCTGCGCGACTACTACATCATCCTCCGCGAGCGCCTGTGGATCGCCCTCCCGGTCGCCCTGCTGGTTTCGCTCTCGGTCGGCTATTACAAGGCGCAGGAGACGCCGATGTATTCCAGCACCGCGACGATGCAGTTTGAGCGCCCCGAACGCGTCGTCATCAGCGAACAGGTCGTCGATACCTCCGTCCGCAACGACATCGACCTCAACACCTACATCCAGATCCTCACGAGCAACAAGCTGCGCACGATGGTTTCGCAGTCGCTCACCACCGAGGAAATCAAGATTCTCCAGCGTCCCTATCTCGCCGAGCTTGTCCCGGGCGCCAGTCCGCCCCCCGCCGGCGAGCTGCTCGGCAGCATGTCGCCCCAGTCCATCCGCAACAGTTTTCTCATCAACATCACGGTGACCAACCGCGACCCCGAGGGAGCGGCCATTTTGGCAAACCGCTATGTGGACCAGTTCATGTCCTACCTTCTGCAGAACGTGGGCGGGAAGAACGAATACGCCGCTGATTTCCTCAAGGCGCGCGCCGAGACCCTGCGTCGTGAATCCGAGGCCGCGGAGACCCGCCTGCAGGAATATCGCCGCAAGCACAACCTCGTCTCGTTCGACAACAGCATCAACATCATCGGCGACCGGCTCCGGGGCTACAATACCAGCCTCACCGAGGCCCGCAGCGCCCGCATCAATATCGAAAACCTCTTCGGCCAGATTGAGCGTATGCAACAGTCCGGCGGCAACCTGCTCGATATCGGCTACATCTCGTCCTACGGCAACATCGCCGCGCTCAAGAACCAGCTGACCGACCTGCAGAACCAGCAGTCCATTCTCAGCGAACGTTATCTGGAGCGGCACCCCAAGATGATCAATGTCGCCAACTCGATCGAAGTGGTCACAGCCCAAATCAAGGTGGACATCGCCCAATCCATCAACGCGCTCCGGGCTCAGCTCGACAAGCTCAAGGAGACGGAGGCTTCCTATGCCAAGGAATACAAGGAGGCCGAAAAGGAACAGCTGCGCCTTGGTGAACTTTCCATCGAATTCAAGAGCCTCGAGAACCAGGCCCAGGTCGCCAAGACCAACTACATCCAGATTCTCGACCGCCTCAACCAGACCACGAACTCGAAGAATCTCGAGAACATCCCGGTCAAGCCGCTGGACCGCGCCCTGCCCGCCGGCGCGCCCTACACCCCCAATCTGCGCAACATCATCAAGACCAGCCTCGGCCTGGGCTTCATCGTATTCGCCGCCGTCGCCGTGGGCCTCAGCTTCATCGACGATCGCGTCAAGAGCGCCTGGGACATCGAGGGATTCATCGGCGCCCACTTGCTGGGCATCATTCCTGAATTGGGAGATATTCCCGACACCGAGAAACATTCGCTCGTCAACAGCAACAAGACCTCTCCGGGATCAGAAGCCTTCCTGAGTGTTTACAGCGCCGTCAAGATCCAGTCCAAACTCGATTTCCCCAAGTCGATTCTGGTCACCAGCACGATCCCGGGTGAAGGCAAGACGATGATCAGTTGCAACCTGGCCGCATCTTTTGCCCGCCACGGCAAACGTGTGCTCATCATCGACTGCGACATGCGGCGTCCCATGCTCCACCGTCACTTCCAGCTGACCAATGACGCCGGGCTGATCGCCTGGTTTGAAGCGGGAGCCACCATCCCGGCCGATCCCTTCACCGACCCTCATCTGGGGCTCACCAAGGCCGAGGAAAACCTTTACCTGCTCCGCTCCGGCGGACGCTCCAAGAGCCCGACCGAACTCCTCGAAAAGCCGGTCTTTGGCCAGTTCCTTGAGGCCATGAAACAGCATTTCGACCTCATCGTGGTGGATTCCCCGCCCATGGGCGCCGTGACCGACTCCCTGCTCATCTCCGAGCGCACCGACGAGGTCATCTATGTTTGCCGTTTCAACCGGGCTTACCGGAAACACATCCGTCTCTACATCAAGCAGCTCAAGGAGAGCAAAAACGAACTCCTGGGCATTGTGCTGAACGGCCTTTCCCCTCGCCGGATCGAGTACTACAGCAATTACCGCTACTATCGCAGCTACAAGAAGTACTACGGCTCCCAATCGTAGCAGTGGCATTTGCCCCGGCGTAACGGATGAATCCGCCGGGCGCGCAGTCCGGTATTGTCGTCCCAGCGTCCATAGTCCGTAGTCAGACGCTTGCCCATGCCCTCCGCCTTTCTCCCTCCCACGTTTGATCCCCGCCGTCCGGTGGTGCTGATTGCCGGACGCGGCCAGTATCCGGTGATCACAGCGGCAAACGTCCGGGCAGCCGGTGTACCCCTCCGGTTGGTCGCCATGGACGACGAAACGGAGCCGGGTCTCATCGAATCATTCCCCGCCAGCGAAAGGGTTTCGCTCAATGTCGGGCAGATCGGCAAGATGTTGGATTCCCTCAAGGCTTTCGGCGCCGGCTATGCCCTCATGGCCGGACAGGTGAAGCCCAAGAAACTCTTCCACGGCCTGACCCCCGACCTCAAGGCCGCCAGCATCCTCTTCTCCCTCAAACGCCGCAACGCCGAGACCATTTTCGGGGCGATCGCCACGGAGATCGAGAAGCTCGGTGTCACCCTCCTTGATGCCCGCGCCTTTATCGACGACCAGATGGCGACCGCCGGCAACATGGCCGGCCCCAAGCTGCCCACCGACGAGGAATACCTCCAACACGGCATCCACATCGCCCGCGAAATGGCCCGGCTCGACATCGGTCAGGGATGCGTCGTGCGCAAGGGCACCGTTCTGGCCGTCGAGGCCTTCGAGGGAACCGACGACATGCTCCGCCGGGCCGGTACCTTCAAGACCGACGAGACCCTGTTCGTGAAGACCGTCAAGGCCCGGCAGGACTTTCGCTTCGATGTACCCGTCTTTGGCCTCCGCACCCTCCAAACGATGAAAGAATCCGGCATCGCCGCCGCCGCTCTCGAGGCCGGCAAGGTGATCATGCTCGAAAAACCGGCGGTCCTCAAACAGGCCAAGGCACTCGGCATCGCCCTGCACGGCTTCTGAGCCACCCGCTTGCACTTTCACCCGACTAAACGCACCTTTAATCCATGTCCGCCGATATCGTCGATGTTTCCATCAAAGGCCTGATGCCCACCGCCAACGGCTGTGCCGTGTTTATCGGCAATGACGAAAAGACCTTCGTCATCTACGTCGACCCCAGCGTCGGCAGCGCAATCTCCATGACCATCAACGGGGTCAAGAAAGAGCGCCCGCTGACCCATGATCTCGTCGGCAATCTGTTGCTCGGCTTCGACATTTCCCTCGAGCGGATCGTCATCAACGATGTCAATGAAGGGACCTATTTCGCCCGCATCATTTTGCACATGCAGAACGAACTCGGCCGCAAATTCCTCGAGCTCGACGCCCGCCCCAGTGACTCCATCGTGCTGGCCCTGCAGCAGAAGCGCCCTATCTTCGTCGCCCGCAAGGTTTTTGACGCGGTCGAGGACATGAGCGAAATCCTCGAGCGGGTGCTCAAGCAGCAGAAGGAAGAGGGCAAGGACGAGAGCGACACCTGACCTGATGAGCGTGCCCGACCGCATTCTCCCGGCCGGTCTTGTCCCCGGGCAGCCGTTCACCGCGCTGGCCCCGATGCAGGATGTCACCGACCTCGCCTTCATGCGCGTGATGGCGCACTACGGTGCACCCGACTGGTTCTTCACCGAATTCTTCCGCGTCCACGGCCAATCCCGACCCGAGAAACATATCCTGCGATCCATCGTGGAGAACCAGACCGGCCGGCCGGTGTTCGCCCAACTCATCGGCGAGCACATCCCCGACATGGTCCGCACGGTCAAGGATCTCCTCCACTACCCTGTCGCCGGCATCGATCTCAACATGGGTTGCCCGGCCCCGAAGATCTACAAGAAGAACGTGGGCGGCGGCCTCCTCCGCGATCCGGCCAAGATCGATGCCCTCATCGGCGCCATGCGTGACGCGGTTCCCGGCCTCTTCACGGTCAAGATGCGCATCGGTTTCGAC
>Ga0066418_1000087_pt1 | contig 41457 bp, 24 predicted proteins | sample LakWasMet26_LOW6_2_FD_59545 | JGI IMG/M metagenome (GOLD analysis project Ga0066418, IMG submission 59545) | Freshwater sediment methanotrophic microbial communities from Lake Washington under simulated oxygen tension - Sediment Metagenome 26_LOW6 | ecosystem: Environmental > Aquatic >... | reverse complement strand
CTCTTCCTGCTGCTGCAGGGAAGCGCGTTGGGCGTGTTTCTCGCCCTGGATTTCTTTCCCTGGTTCGTCTTCTGGGAACTGAGCCTCGTGCCGGCATTCTTCCTGATCAAGTTCTGGGGCGGCCCCGGCGCCCCCCGTGCCGCCTATCAGTTCGTCATCTACACCATCGGCGGCAGCGCCTTCCTCCTGCTCGGTTTCGCCGCCCTCTACGCCGCCACCGGCACCTTTGATTTCATCGAGCTTGCCGCCCTGGCCCGCAGCGGCGTGCTGGCGACCAAGCTCGCCGCCGTCGGCGGGTTCTGGCCGCAGGCCGTCTTTTTGGGCGTGCTGCTCGGCTTCGCCGTGAAGGTGCCGCTGTTCCCCTTCCACGCCTGGCTGCCCCCGGCTTATGCCGAGGCCCCCACCGGCACATCGATGTTCCTCACCGGCGTGATGTCGAAAATGGGCGTTTATGGTTTTCTCCGCATCCTCTGGCCGCTCTTCCCGGCCCCGCTGCATGCGGCCGCGGGCCCCTTGCTGTGGCTCGCCTTGGGCGGCGTGGTCCTCGGTGCCTACGCGGCCATGCGGCAGACTGACCTCAAGCGCATGGTCGCCTACTCCTCGGTCAACCACTTGAGCTACTGCCTGCTCGCGCTCTTCGCCGTCGCCTCGGCCGGTCCGGCCAACCCCGCCGCCACGACCGCCGCCCTCAGCGGCACCCTGCTGCAACTTTTCAACCACGGTCTCTCCGCCGCCGCGCTGTTCTTCTGCGTCGGCATCATGGAGAATCGCTCAGGCGGCAAACGCGGCCTCGCCGACTTCGGCGGCGTGCGGACCTCCGCCCCGATCTTCGCCGGCTTCTGCGGCGTCGCCCTGTTCTCCTCGCTCGGCCTCCCGGGTCTCAACGGTTTCGTCGGTGAGTTTCTAATCTTCCGCGGCGTCTTCGGCCTGACCCCCGCCTTCGCGGCGATCGCGACGCTCGGGTTGCTCGTCACGGCGCTGTTCCTGCTCACTTTCTGGCAGCGCGCCTTCCACGGTCCTGCCGCCGGCGCGGGAATCAAGTTCCGTGACCTCGACACCCGCGAGCTGATCACCCTGCTGCCGCTGCTCCTGCTCATGTTCGCACTCGGCCTCGTACCCCAGTTGCTCACCGGACTCTTTAACCCGCTCGTCACCGCCTGGGCGACCACCCTGCCATGAACGCCCTTCCCTGCACCATCTACGTGTCTTTCGCCGGCGCCTTGTTGGCCCTGGCCGCGGGATCGCGCTCGGCCCAGGCCGCCCGGGTTGTCGCCCTCCTGACCGCGCTCGCGTCCTGGAGCATCGTGCTGGCTGCCGCGACCGGCTTTATCCCGGCCGCCGGACTGCAGGATCTGGTGAACGTGGCGTGGATTCCTGAGATGGGCATCCGCTACCATCTCGCGGTCGACGGCATCAGCCTGACGCTCCTCGTCCTCACCGGCCTGGCCGCCACGGCCGGCGTGCTCTTCTCCTGGAACATCGCGGAGCGCACCGGCGAGTTCTTCGCCCTCTACCTCGCGCTGATCGGCGGGGTTTATGGTGTGTTTCTCAGCGCGGATGCCTTCGTGCTCTTCGTCTTCTACGAGATCGCCATCGTGCCGAAGTATTTCCTGATCGCCAACTGGGGTTCCACCAACCGCGAATACGGCGCGATGAAACTCGTGCTCTACTCCTTCGCGGGCAGCGCGCTCGTGCTGGCGGGCCTCCTGTGGGCCTACGCCGCGGGACACGGCACCGGTTTCAGCCTGCCCGAGCTGGTCGCCGCGACCGGCAGCCTGAGTCTGGCGCAGCAGATCGGCGTGTTCGGACTGGTCTTCACCGGCTTTGCCACCCTCGCCGGCATGTTCCCCTTGCACACGTGGGCCCCGACCGGACACGTCGCCGCCCCGACCGCCGCGTCGATGCTGCTCGCCGGTGTGGTGATGAAGCTGGGCGCCTACGGCTGCCTGCGGGTGGCCCTGCCCCTCTCCCCGGCGGCCTTCGCGCTGCTCCAACCGTATATCGCCTGGCTGGCCATCATCGGCATTCTCTACGCGGGCTTCGTCGCCCTCGTGCAGGATGACTTCAAGTTCGTCATCGGCTACTCCAGCGTCAGCCACATGGGCTTCGTCCTGCTCGGCCTGGCCGCCGCGAATGTCACGGCCGTCAGCGGCGCCGTGTTCCAGATGTTCTCGCACGGTGTGATCGCCGGGCTCCTCTTCGCGGTCGTGGGCCGCATGGTCTATGAGCGCACCCACACCCGCCAGCTGGCCGATCTGCGCGCCATGTCGTTGCACCGGCTCATTCCGTTTGCCGCGGTGGTCTTCGTTCTCGCCGGCATCGCGTCCATGGGGCTCCCCGGCTTCAGTGGTTTTCCGGCCGAACTCACCATTCTCATCGGCACCTGGCAGACGCAGCCCCTCTGGGCGCTGGCCGCCGCCTTCGGCGTCCTGATCGCCGCGGCCTTCACTCTGCGCGCCATCCAGGTTTCCTTCTTCGGCCGCACCGGGACCGACCGTTGCGATACGCCCATTGAGCCCCTGCCGGCGATCACCTGGCCGGAAAAGACCGGGGCCCTGCTGCTGCTCGGCGCCACGATCTACCTTGGTCTGAGTCCGGACACGTTGTTCGACTGGATCCGCCCGGCCCTGCAATCGCCCTACTTCCACGCCATCTTGACGGGAGGTGCCTCATGACCGCCGACTACTCCGGACTCTTCCACGCCCTTCGTCCCGAGAGCCATCTCGTGATCGGTGCCCTGCTCGTGCTCTTTTTCGACGTGCTGTGGGCGCGGCACCGTCCGGCCAACCGGCACCATGTCGCGCTCGCCCTCGGCCTGATCTCGCTGCTCATGGCGGCGACCGCCGCGGTCGCCCAAGGGGACATCGGACCGGTTTTCCAAAAGATGCTCTTGATCGACCAGTTGGCGGTGGCCACCCGGGTGGGCGTCATTGCGCTGGCCGCGCTCGCGCTCGCGCTGCTGCCGGAGTCGAGCCGCCAACGTCATCCGGCGGAGTTCACGGCCATTCTGCTGTTTGCCACCACGGGCTTCACCCTGATGGCCGCCGCGAACCACCTGCTGATCATTTTTCTGGCACTCGAACTGGCGAGTTTGTCCCTCTACGTGCTGGCCGGATTCGACAAGAAGAGCGCCGCCTCCGCCGAGGCCGGCCTCAAGTACTTTTTGTTTGGTGGCATGTCCGCCGCCTTTTTGCTCTTTGGCTTCAGCCTGATCTATGGGCTGACGGGTACGCTTCACTTGGGCAACATCGCCGCCCAGCTCGCCATCCAGGGACAACCCCCGCTGCTCATCGTCGCCCTCGTCATGGTGCTGGTCGCCTTCGGCTTCAAGGCCGCCGCCGCTCCTTTCCATCTCTGGGCACCCGATGTTTATCAAGGTGCCCCCGCTCCGGCGGCCGCGCTGATCGCCTCGGCCTCCAAGCTCGCCGGGCTGGTGCTCTTCACCCGCTTGCTGTGGCCCGGGCTGGGCACGGCTGTCGGCACCATCGCCCATACCCCGATCTCGGTCGGCTGGGCGCCCGTGGTGGCGCTGCTGTCCGCCGCCTCGCTCCTGCTCGGCAACATCGGGGCTCTGGCCCAGACCAACGTGCGACGCCTGCTGGCCTACTCGGCCATCGCCCACGCCGGCGCCCTCCTGTTGGGCGTCATCGCCGCCGGCCGGATCGGCCTCGGACCGCTCTACTTTTATGCCGCGACCTATGGACTGGCCACCGTCGGCGCCTTCGGGGTGATCGCCGCCTTGGAATCCGCCGGCCCCGTGCAGAATCTGACCGACCTGGCCGGCCTGTATCGTCGCTCCCCGCTGCTGGCGGGCTGTCTCGCCGTGTTCATTCTTTCGCTGGCAGGCATTCCGCCGCTGGCGGGTTTCTTCGGCAAATTTGCCGTATTCAGCTCGGTGCTGCGGCTCGGTGGTCTGGCCGGTCCCGCCGGCTGGCTGGTGATCCTCGCCATCGCACTGAGTGCCGTGGCGCTGTATTACTATCTCCTGATCCTGAAGCAGGCGCTGGTCGCCGCGCCGGCAAAAGAGGCGGCGCGTGTCACGACCCCTTGGCCGGCGCGCGTTTCCTTGGTGATCGCCGCCGGGCTTCTGGTGCTCCTGGGCGTAATGCCCTCGCTGTTGCTGCGGTTGTTCTAGGATCAGCGATTGCGCAACCGGGCGCGGGTCATGCGCTCGCGCAGCCCGCCCTCGGCCACGAAGGCCTGCTCCAGCCGCCGCAGCAGTTGATCGAGCAGGAAATTCGTCTGGTGGATGAGGCAGATAAGGATGTTGGCAACCACCTCGGCCGGTCGGGTCTCTATATAGGTCCTATAGGACTCATAGGACCTATTTTGAGCCCCGAGCTTTCTCACAAAGAGCGCTTCCGGTGAGTCCTTTGCCCAGGGTCGCAAGCCCCGGACTCTCAGGAAATCGCGATAGTCCTCGAGCAACTCCTCGAGACTCGCTCTCGCCACATTCACGAGCTTGAGCTCCATCTCCTTGGAAGTTCCCGATGCCTGGCTGCCCTCGAGGATGTTTTGTTTTCCTGAGCGCGCCGCCTGCACCATCTGGTCGATCGTGCGATCCCGTTTGTCCAGGAACCGACTACAAAAGCACACCGTGCCATCATACACGATCCGCGACTTCTGAAAGGCCTTCAAATTCCGGTAGCCACCATGGGAGGGGATGAATTTGTCGTCTAGCATATCGGCAAACCATAGGCCCTGTGGGTCGCATAGGACCCATTCAAAATGACCTATTCTTAGGGCAACCGTCTGCCCCCTGGCGTCCCCAAAAATGAAAAGGGAGCCGGCTAACCGGCTCCCTTTGTCAACACCCTGACCCAATGGTTCTTCCCTGACACTCAGAATTCGAACCGGTTCGAGATCTCCCAGGTTGTGCCCTCGGACATGCGATAGGAACCTACGCTGCCGTCGGGGTTGGCCGTCACTGCCACCAGGCCCTTGCCCTTGAAAGCATTCCGGACATTGAGCTGGATCGAATAATTGACCTTCTTGTTCAGGCGGTGCCGGTAGGAGACCCACAAGTCGCAGTTGGTTTCCGATTTGCCGTAGATCGGCGCCGAGAGATCGTCGACCCAGTTGAGCACCGGGGTATCGAGAAACACCTTCTTGAAGCCGAGCAGCGGCTTGTCCTGCCAGCGCACCGCACCGCCGATGCCGAATCCCTTGAAGCGGCCTTCCTTGAAATCGTAGGAGGTGATCAGGTTGGCATGATACTGGCGCAGCTCGCCGACATCCTTGCCTTCCGCGGCGAGGGCCTGGAGGTACGAGCGTTCGAAACCGTCGGTCCAAAGATAGCCGAGATACTCGCGGCTGTTGTCACCGAAGGGCGCAATGTGCGCGAAGCCTTTCTTCTGCCAGTAATTGTAGGTCGCGGTGGCATCGCTGGGCGAATAGCCGTCCTGAGCCACCGGTTTGACCGCCTGGTAGTACTTCAGCATGTTGCCGCCGCCGGCCACGTTGAGGATATTGGTGTCGCTGGCATTGGTGCGCGAGCCGTTGAAGATCACGCGCCAGTTCGGCGTGATGTTGGCGGCGATTTCAATCTCCACGCCTTTCGAGGTCTTGTCGGAGGTGTTGCCAAACCCGATCGGGCCACCATCGGCATTCCAGGAAAAGGCCGGGGCGGCGGATGAGCTGCCCACCGGGGTGCGCACGAGGCCAAAGCCGTCGTTCAGATTCAGGCCCTGGTCCGTGTAGATGTTGAACGGACGGAACCATTCGGCATCAGTGCGGGCCGCAAACCACTCGCGACGATACTGCAGCTCGGCCGCGGTGATGGGCGGTTCCGAATACGTGCCGCCACCGGTTGGCCGGGGCGTGCCTTCGGCAATGTAGCCCGGTTCACCCGGCACCGCGAGGCGGCGGATGCGCAGCGGCTGGTTAAGCAACGCGGCGCCGTTCTCCTTGGTCCAGTTCGTCGGGATCGGTTGGGCCGCCAGCGCCTTGTCGTAACTATCGCCGAAGAACCACTTGTTGATCAGCCATTCCGGGGTCGTGTTCTGCACACCGGAGCTAGAGGTCGCGTCGATCATCAGGCCGTTGAGCGTGCGGGCCAGCTGCTGCTTGATCTGCTGGCCGGAAGGACCGCCGCCGTAGGAGGCGTTCTTCTGCACCGTTTTGAACCAGGTGATCCGCATGTCCAACCGGCCATCGAGGGTGTTGATGCGGAACGAATGGTCGCGCGAGACACCCGAAGGCGTGCCGTTGGGCTTGTGATACATGTCGAAGCTCAGGCTCTCGGGACGGAAATTGCTCGAGGCATTCAGACTGTAGCTGAAGTTCGTGCCCCACGGCAGGTGCTTGTTGATGAACTCCGGGGAATGCACCACGAGACCCCAGGCTCGGGTGGTCTGGATGGCCCGCTTGTCGTTGGCCGGATCATACATCCAGTTCGGCGAATCGGGCAGCGAGTGATAGTTTCCGTTCGGCGCCTGGACCTGGGTGCCCAGGTTGTATGGCGTGGCACCCGTGGCTTTGCCGGTGGCATCCAAGACCGAAGTGAAGCGGCTGGTGGCCCCCTTGCTCTGTTGGAAAAAATCATCCCGCCGGACCGACCACAAGCCGACCACCTTGTCGTTCAGAAAACGGCTCTGCACGATGAAGGTGCGGTTGTTCACGCGGGTCTTTTGGGCGGAGGGACCGTTGCGATACATGTTCGCCTCGTTGGTCCGGTAGTCATTGATACCGGTGGCCTGCTGACGCGAATAGCCGGGCACGCGCGGCACCGACTGCGTGTCGAGGTAAAGGTCATTGATTGTGCCTTCGCCTGGCTGGGCGGCCTGGATCACGCCGATCGGCAGAATCCCCAGACCCGCGATGCCTGGGTTGGTGCTGACATCCGCCGTGGTGTTAAGGTAGTGCAATCCGAGGAAATCCTCGTTGGGGGCGATGTATTGGGAGAGTTCCGGACCCGTGCCGAGGGTCTGCAGGCTGAACGAGCGCGATTGGCTCTCGTAGGTCTGGCGGGCAAGATTCCCGGTGAAGGTGTGGCTGCCGAGCAGTTCACGGAGCCAGCTGCGCTTGAAATAGTCCTTCGCGTCCAGCTGGTAGAACACCGTGGCGCGTTCCGCCGAGCGTTCGTTCTCGTTGCGCAAGCCGTCGGTGCCGCTCACCACCACCAGGCGCTTGAAACCGGGGTTGGGAATCTCGGGACCGTACTTCGAGGGATCAGAATACTCCGTGGACCGCCGGATGTTCTGGTTGATGTCGATGTAGATGTTGTTCGGGTTGTTGATCCAATTGATGTGGCCGTTCTTGTAATTCTGCCGGTCGTAGGCGAGTTCGACGCCCAGCTTGCCATCAAGATAGGTCTGCACGGCGTTCAGATTCCAGGCGCGGTACTTCGCGTACTGCGTGTTGTTGGGCCCGGCAAGGTCATGGTTCCAGAAATCAAACACGCTTGGGTCGATGATCTGCTGCGCCTGCCAGGTGTTCCATGGCTTGGTCGTGAACGACTGGCCGGACCGCTGCTCCATCTGGTTGATGCGGGCCAGCAGATCGGCATCGCCGGCAAAGGTCGCCTTCTGCGTCAGCGGATGCACGCCCGGGTTCAGGACCATGTGAAAATTGTCGTAGTAATTGATCGGTGAAATCATGCCCCAGTTGCCGATGCGGGAGGTGCTCATGACGGCGCCACCGCGCTGGTGATAGGCATCCGGGAAAGCCGCGTTGGCCGGATCACCGGTCTCGCTCGAATTCGGATTGAACCAGACCATGCCTTCCTGGTCGAACCACTCGCCGACGCCGCCGATGTCGCGATTAAGGAAGGGACCGTATTGATACCAGGGCCCGCCGGGCGCGAGGGTCGCACGATTCACCGGCACCGCCGTCGTGAGCTTGTTCAGCCGGCTCGGGTCGAACCAGTTGCTGATCATATCAACCGGCAGGGCGAAGCGCGGACGACTGGAATCCGTTTTGCCGCTCTCCAGGTTGGCTGTGAATTGGGTGAAGACCGACTTGGCCAGCTTGGGCTCCCAGCGGATCGAACCCGTGCCGCGGGTGGTCCGCGCAAACGATTCCTCCTGGCGGAAGGCCTCGTCCTCATGCAGCACATTGAGCCGGAAGCCCAGCGTGTTCTCGATCAGCGGCACGTTGGCGTCGAGCGCCTCACGGGTGCCGCCGTAGTTGTTCACCCGCAGTTCCGTCTTGAACTTTCTCTGGCCGAGGATCGGCGCCTTCATGGTGCCGTTGATGATGCCGGCCGGGCTGCCCAGACCGAAGAGAATGGCGTTGGGACCGCGCTGGATCTCGATGTTCTCCGTGTTGTAGGAGTCCAGCGGGAGATCGGTCGCGAAGAAATTGCGCGTGATGTCGGCGCTGCCCAGGCCGCGCACGCGGTTGCCCGATTGCGGATTGCGCAGGTTGCCGTTCTGGCTGGAGGCGCCGTCCTTGCCGAGGTCAACCCCGGTGTAGTTGCCGGCGACACCGTTGATTTCGGTGTTCGTGGTGTACACGAGGAGATCGCTGAGATTCCGGGAACCCGTGTCCTCCATGAACTGGGGCGTCACGACCGAGATGGGCGAGGCGATGTCCTTGAGGTTCGTCTTGAGGCGGCTGCCCGCCAGCGACGACGTGGCCAGGTAGCCCTCGTTGCTGCCGGCTTGCACTTCAAAGGGGGAAAGCACCAGGACGGGCTCGTCAGGATTCTTGGCCGTCTCATTATCAAGGGCGGCCTGACCGGACACGGAAGGCACCGAAACCAAGCCCAACGCGACAACGGTCGCGGAGGCCACCAAGCGCGTACGCTCGATGAGGGTGAGGGGGAAGCATTTCATAGATGGCTGGGGTTAGGATCGTGAGGACACTTTCAATCGAGCGCCAGAGATGTTCGGCGCCAGAAGGAGGGTGCTCTGCGGGGCTGCAAGTTGACCGACGCGAGCATTGGCAACCAGAACGGCGCGCCGGGCAATCACCCCGCTAGTAGCACAGGTGACGCCGGGAGATCTCTGGCGCAATCGCCGCGGTGTTTTCAGATAGTGCTCGCGTCGCACTCATCCGGCCCGCTAAGGCTTCCCGCATGGAGCCGCATCGAGTCACCCAGCAGGACATTGCGAAGCGCGCCGGGGTTCACCGCGCCACGGTATCGATGGCCTTCAAGGGTCACGCCAACATCCCGAAGGCCACGCGCGATCGCATCATGGAGATCGCGGCCAGCATGGGCTACACGCCCGACCCCATGCTCTCCGCCCTCGCGGCCTACCGCAACCAGCGGCGTCCCGCCACGTACCATGGCACCCTCGCGTGGCTCATCAATTCCGCCTACGGTTTCGACTGGCGCGACCGGACCCTGCGGCCTCATTTCAGCGACTACTACGAAGGGGCCGCCACCCAGGCGAAACGCTATGGCTTCCAGGTTGAGATCTTTGACTTCAACGCCCCGGGCATGACCTCCCCGCGCATGGCCTCGATTCTCTCCGCGCGGGGCGTATCGGGCATTTTGCTCTGCCCCCAGCCCCGCCCGGAAACCAGTCTCGATTTTCCTTGGTCCAAGTTTTCCACCGTGACCTTCGGCTACAGCCTGGCGACGCCCCGGCTGCATACGGTCAGCGCCACCCAATACCGGGCGATGCGCCTGGCGGTGCACGAACTGCGCCGCCTCGGCTACCGGCGCATCGGCATGGTGCTGGATGGCGATCACGACTTGCGCACCGACCACAATTATCTCGCCGGTTATCTGGTCGAGGAACACCTCGCCGGGGTCGGCGGCGGGGCGACGCTGCCGACCCTTTCCGCTCCTTATCCCGATCACGGCGCGGTCACCCGCTGGCTGAAGGCGCACCGGCCTGATGCGATTGTCACCGGCAATTACCATTTTCTCGATGTCTTGCGCTCACTCGGCAAGAAAGTGCCGGAGGAACTCGGCGTCGCTTGCCCGCTCTTGCCGTCACCGGACACGGAGCTGGCCGGGGTCATCGAAAATTCCGTCGAGATCGGCAGTGTCGCGGTGGACTTCCTGATCGGCATGATCCACCGCCAGGAGCGGGGCGTCCCCGCCAACCCCCAGCGGATTCATGTGGAGGGTCGCTGGCTGCCTGGCTCCACGCTGCGCCAGCAACACGCCTGACGCCGGCCCAGATTTCAGGTCCGTCCGTCACCTGTGTGACGGCCTAGGCCATTGGCGGCGGTGAACCGCCGTATCTTAGTCACCACACCCGGATTGTTCGACCAGCCTGGCTGGGCGATCCTCAATCACCATGCCCCCCCTTGCCCGCCGCCAGTTTCTCCGTTTGGCCGCCCTTGCCGGTGCCAGCGTCACGCTCCCGCGCACCTTCGCCACCGCTGCGTCCATCCCGCCCCCCGGAGAGCCCACCGTCGCGGGGCTGGCCGCCTATCGCCACTGGCAGACCCAGGCCCGGCTGTTGCTGGAACCGCTGAGCCGGCTGTTCCGGCCGGGCTATGCCTCGATTGATCTGATCGGTCCGGCTTCCGCCAACGGCGCTCCGGCCGAAAGACTCGAATCGTTCGCGCGCCCGATGCTGCTCGCGGCCCATTATCTCCAGTCCGAACCGGAGTCGGCGACGGCCACGCCCGGCGCCGCGGCCTTCCGCGACCAAGTCGCCCACTGGTTCCGGGCGGGCCTGGTGGCCGGGACAACGCCCGGCGGACCTCACGCATGGGGCCCCGATGCCAACTACCATCAGCTGCATGTCGAGATGGGGTTGCTGGCGATCACCCTCCAGATCGCGCCGGAACAGTTGTGGAATCCACTGTCCTCCCACGAAAAGGACCAAGTCGCCGCCTGGCTGGCGACGGCGCGCCACACGGGCTACGTCGACAACAATCACTATTTCATGGGAATCCATATTCTGGAATTCCTTCGCCGGCACGGCTACGGCCGGCCGACCGACCCCGCGCTGGTTGACGAGTACTTCCACCGGCTCGAAATGATGCATCGCGGCAACGGCTGGTTTCAGGACGGCATCAACCAGGCTTTCGACTACTACAATGCCTACGCGTTCAACTTCTACGGGCTCTGGTGGGCGCGCCTGCATGGCGAGGCCAACCCCGACCGCGCCCAACGGTGGCGCGAGTGGGCCCGCAGCTTCACGCTGGATTACCAGCACTTCTTCGCCGCGAGCGGCGAGCATCCTGCGTTCGGACGCTCGATCACCTACCGCTTCAACAGCATCGCCACGTTCGGACTCACCGTGCTGGAAAACTGCACCGCCCTCCCGCTCGGCCGCCTCCGCCGCCTGTGCACCCGCAATCTCGATTTCTTTCTCGCGAAGCCCATCTATCAGGAGCAAGGGTGCCTCTCGGTCGGCTGGACCGACCGCTTCGAGCCGTCGGCGGAACTCTACAGCTGCCCGGGTTCCCCGTATTGGGCGGCCAAGGGCTTTTCGCCGCTGCTGCTGCCGTCGTCCCATGCGTTCTGGCACGCGCCGGAGGATGCGCTGGCGAGCGAACAGGGCGATCACGCCCACGTGATTCCGGCAGCCGGTCTGGTCCTGCGCAGCACGGGTGGCGAGGTCGAGATCATCAACGCCGGGTCACAGGTATCCCACACCAATCTCCGCTACGGCGCCTGGAAATGGAGCAAGACCGCCTACCGCACCGGCCGTTCTTTCACCTGCGCATTCCCCGCCCAAACCGAGTGGTCTCTCGACTCCGCCCTCACCATCCGGACCGAGGATGGTCGCATCTTCGGCCGTCATTCCACGATGCCCCTGGAGATGAGCGAGTCCCATGTGCTCTACAGCTGGGCCCTCGGCTACGCCTGGACCGCCGAAGGTCCGCCAATCCAGACCAATGTCGGCGTGGACACCGGCATCTGGTGGCATCAAGGCTGGATTCTCCAGGTGCATCGCTTCGAAGCGATGCAACCGGTCACCTTCCGCCTTGGCGGTTACGCCCTGCCCCTCCCTGATTCATCGCTTGATCGCCAGGCGGTCGGCGGGATTTTCTCCGCGTGGCATCCCCGCGCCGGCGGCACGCTTCTGCAACCGCTCGCCGGCTTCACCGGCCAGGAATGGGATGAACGCCTCGATGAATCCAAACCGCGCGCGCATCTCTCTTCACCTTATCACGTCACCCCGGTGGCCGTCAGCGACCGGCTCACGGGACGCGGCTGGCTTGTCGCGCTGGCCTGGACCGGGGACGACCCAGCCGCCGCCCAGGCCTGGCGCGTGGCGCAGTCCTCCGCCGGAGTCTGGCAACTGGTTCACCCCTCTCTTGGCCAATGGAACATTGCCCACTCCCTCCTGCCGGCGCTCAACGCCCATCCGGTCGGCTGAACGGGCCGCCTGTTCCGACGCTGATACCAATCCCCCCTTCATGAATCTTGTCGAAAAGCCGTCGCGTAGCGGCGGTCCCAGCCACACCGGAACGCGCATCGTCGCCGCGATCACCGCACGTGAACGCACGATGTTCCTGGAATCCTCCCTCGCCCGCTCCCCGCTCACGTCGGAGATCTATTTTGCCGAGGAAACGGCGCTCCAGCCTGAACGGTGGACCGCACAACTGGCCGCCTGGCGACCGGAAGTCCTGATCACCGCCTGGAGTACCCCACCGATTCCCGAATCCTGGCTGTCCCAACCCGGCTGCCCGCTCAGGTATGTCTCCCATATCGTCGGCTCCGTCCGGCAACTGGTTCCGCGGGCATTCATCGAACAAGGCGGCCTCGTAACCAACTGGGGCGAACACATCAGCGGACAAGTGGCCGAGCACGGCTTGCTGCTGGCTCTGGCCGCGCTGCGCAATCAATCCGCTTGGGGTCCCTACATCGCCCGGCCGATCAGCGACCGGCACATCACGGATATCGGCACCCGGTCGCTCTTCGGTCTCCGGATCGGTCTGCACGGTTTTGGCAGCGTCGCCCGGGCGCTTCTGCCGCTGCTCCGGCCCTTTGGGGTGACCCTCACCGCCTACTCGGCCGGTGTGCCCGATGTCGTTCTCTTGGCCCATGGCGTCAAACCCGCCGCCTCGCTGAACGGCCTGTTTGCCGAGTCCGATGTCTTGTTTGAGTGCGAGTCCCTGACCCCTTCCACCCGACAATCGGTCACCGGGAGCGTTCTCGCCGAACTTCCGGACCATGCCATCTTCGTCAATATCGGGCGCGGCGCCGTGGTCGATGACGACGCCCTGGTCCGCGAGGGTCTTTCCGGCCGCATCCGCCTCGCGCTCGATGTCGTGACCGTGGAACCGTTGACGCCGGATTCACCTTTCATGCGCATTCCGGGCATCGTGATTTCCCCCCATATCGCTGGTCCGACCTTCGATCGCTACGCCAGTTGTGGCAGTCACGCCCTCGCCAACGTCACGCGTTACCTGACGGACGGCAAACCCACCGGCGCGATCAGTCTCGCTAGCTATGACCGTGCGACCTGAGATGACTTCCCGTTGTCCCGGCCCCGGACCCGGCTGATTGTGACCGGCGCCCCTCTCCCTCCCCTTCTGCTGCCATGCTTTCTACGTTCGATTACCTTGTCGTCATTTTCTATCTGCTCTTCCTCGCGAGCATCGGCTGGTTTTTCCGCCACTCGGGAAAGGATTCGAGCGAGTATTTTCGCGGCGGCGGCAAGATGTCGTGGTGGATGGTCGGCGCCTCCGGCTTTATGGGGGCATTCAGCGCCTGGACCTTCACCGGCGCGGCGGGGCTGGCCTACGACCACGGCTTTGTCGTGATCGTCCTGTACTGGGCCAACGCGCTGGGTTTCTTTTTCAACTGGTCGTACTTCGCCCGCATGAGCCGCAACAGCCGCGCCATCACGGCCATGGAGGCGGTGCGCGCCCGGCTGGGGCCGCTCAACGAGCAGGTCTTCACCTGGCTGCAGGTCCCGTTCCAGGTCTTGCAGGCCGGCATCTGGCTCTACGGCCTCGCCATCTTCTGTACACCCGTCTTCGGCCTCGACCTGCGCGTGACCATTCTGGTCTGCGGCGTGGTGGTGGTGTTTGTGGCGGCGGCCGGCGGTTCTTGGGCGGTCGTCGCCGGCGATTTCATCCAGGCCCTGGTGCTGGTCCCGATCACCCTGGTCGCGGCCATCACCGCCGTGCAATACATCGGCGGGCCCGCCCGCTTTCTCGACGGTCTGCCGGCCGCCCACTGGGACCTGACGGCGGCCGCGGCCGATTTCGGACCCTGGTGGATCATTGCGGTGATACTCGAGAAGATCACCAATATCAACGGACTGAACTACGCCTCGCGCTACCTGTGCGTCAGCGACAGTCGCACCGCCCGGAAGGCCGCGCTGTTCAGCGCCCTCCTCTTCCTGGTCGGCTCCGTCTTCTGGTTCATCCCCCCGCTCGCGGCTCGCGCCGGCGGCCTGGCGATGGGTACTTTCGCCGGCGTCGCCAATCCCGCGGAAATGTCCTACATCATGATCGCCGCCAAATGCCTGCCGGTCGGCCTGCTCGGGTTGCTCGTCACCGGCATCATCTCGTCGACCCTATCTTCAATGGACTCGGGCTTGAATCGCAACGCCGGCATTTTTGTCCGGAGCTTCTATCTTCCCGTGCTGCGCCCTCAGGCTGGCGAAAAGGAACTCGTGTTCGCCGGCCGCATCACCACCTGGGGCTTCGGGGCGCTCGCCATCATCATGGCGCTCTTCTACAGCTCGTGGCGGGACCTCGGCGTGTTCCAGCTGATGATGAACTTCAGCGCATTGGTGGCCACGCCCTACGCCGTTCCCCTCTTCTGGTGCCTGCTCGTCCGTCGCTCGCCTGACTGGGCCGCCTGGTCCACCATCGTGGTCTGCTGCTTTGTTGGCGGCCTCGTCAGCCTGCTGCCCAAGACCGATTGGGCCGCCGGCCTGACCCCGGGCACCATCGCCACTTCGTTCGCGTGGGCCAAGGGTCACAGCTACATCGCCATCACCGTCGCCAACGTCGCGCTCGGCTCGCTTTGGTTCCTCGGGGCTGCCGCCTTGGCCGGAAGGCGTGCGCTCCCTGACGCGCGCCGCACCCAGGTGCAGCAGTTCTTCCAGCACGTCGACACGGACATCACCCCGGCGGAGCGGGAAGCACCGGATGACGCGCGCCACCGCGGCATCGCAAAGATGTGTCTGGTCTACGGCGGCTTCATCACCCTGCTCGCGGTCATCTCCCCCACCTGGTCAGGGCGGCTCTGGCTGCTCTTCTGCGCCCTCTTCATGCTCGGCGTCGGCGCCGCCATCCGCCGGACCCTGCGTCCGCGGGCACCACACCCCGATACCACCACCCCATGAAATCCCTCCATCTCCTCTCCCGAATGACCGGCCAGGGTGCCCGACGTCTGGGGCGCCTCAGTTTGCTGCTTCCCGCATTGTGGGTGTCCGGGCGCGCCGCCGATCAGGCCGCCACGCCCGGCTTCACGCAATTCATCACCCGCTCCGGTGACCGCCTGTACGAGGGAAAGGAAGAGTTCCGCTACATATCGGTCAACATGCCCGATGTGCTGCAGATCATCTCGAACTACCGCTTTGATGGCGAAACGCCGGTCACCCGTCTCCGCATTCCGGACGAGTATGAACAGCGCGACGCCCTGCGCACGGTCCGACAGCTGGGTGGCCGGGTGGTCCGCACCTTTGTCATCACCAGCACCAAGGACGGCAATCCCATGGCGATGTTCGATGTCTCATCCCATCCCGTGGTCCCGCATGAGCCCGCCCTGCTCGCACTCGACCGCCTGCTGCAGATCGCCAACGAGGAGGGTGTCCGGCTGCTGATCCCGCTCATTGCCTACAAAAGCGCGTTGCGCGGCGACCCGGACACCTACGGCCCGGATTTCTGGAAGGTTGGCAGCCCGACCAACCTCAAATTCAAGAACATGCTCTCCCAGCTGCTCAGCCGCACCAACACATTGACCGGCCGGGCCTACCGCGACGATCCGGCCGTCTTCGGCTGGCACACCGGGAACGAACTGGTCATCGGTGACGATCCCGACCGCCGCCGGTGGCTTCATGACATCGCCGCCTACATCAAACAGCTTGCTCCCCATCAGCTGCTCATCGACGGACGCAACAAGCCCAACGACGTTTTCGACCGCTACGATGAATTCGCCCATGACGCCAACCTCGACGCCGTCTCGTACCACACCTACGTGAATCTGCCCCAGGCCGACACCCCGGCCGGCACGTTGCGCCTGATCCGCAGCCAGCTCCGCGGCCAGAAGCCGCTCCTCGTGACGGAAGTCGCCATGTACACGAAACCCGCGGCCCTGCGCGAGCTCCTTGATGAAATCATTGCTGACGGCACGGTCGGCGCGAACTGGTGGGGCCTGCGCTTCCACAACCGGGACGGCGGCTTCTACAAGCACAGCGACCGTGCCTCACAGTACGAAGACCTGAACTGGCCGGGATTCACCGATCCGGACGGCCAGTTGCCCGAGGTTGACCGGGAGCGGGAGCTCTTGGTCATTCTCCGGGACTATGCCGCCCGCATCACCGGCCGGGCCGCGTTTTCGCCGGAAGTCCCGATGCCCCCCCGCCTGCTGCCGGCACCAGATCCCGCGCATCTCGCCTGGCAAGGATCCACCGGGGCGAGCGATTACGAAGTCCAACGCGCTCCCGCCCGAAATGGCCCGTGGACCTCGCTGGTAACCGGCTTGGGCGACCATTTGGCAACCTACACGCCGCTCTACAACGACGCCACCGCAACCATCGGCGCGGACAACTTCTACCGCGTCATCGCCCGCAACGCCACGGGTGCCTCGACGCCCTCGAACGTCATCGGACCCCTGCGCCCGGCTCACCGCTGGCTGATCGACGATCTGATGGACGACCGCGAGTGGGATGCGGCGTCCGCCAATCTCCAGATCGAGAGAGCCTACGCCCACGACCAGTATCTGGAGGACATCGGTATCGTGCACCGCGCGAATCCGGCGCAAGCCGGCCGGCTCGTCTATCAGTTGGCCGGACCGGTGCGCAGCTTCACCCTGACCGCCTTCGCCTGCGGGACACCTCCGACATTCTTTCTCCACGACAAATCCGGCGCCCGAATCGAAGTTTCCCCTCAGCGCACGACCTATCAGGAAGGCCAGCGGGCGCGTTTCTCCGCGGAACTCCCTGCGAACACGGCCACCCGGCTGGAAATCGAGTTTCCCGCCGGCGCCGATCCGAAGCTCGCGATCGGTCGGGTGGAAATTGCCTACGCACCCTCGACATGAACACCCATCGCCGGGATTTCATCAAGCTGGCCGGGGCCGCCGGCCTGTCTCTCGGTCTCGCCGGTCAGGTCGCCGCGTCGCCCGCCAAGGTCGCTCCCGTCAATGCGCTGCCCCGCTGGCGCGGATTCAACCTGCAGTATCTATACCGTACCGGAGACCGGATGCTGAAGCCGAACGAGGATCACTTCCGATGGATCTCCGGCTGGGGATTCGACTTCGTGCGGATTCCGCTGAACTACCGGAACTGGCTCCAGAAGAAATCAGCCCCCGGAGAACTGATCAAACCCGAGGACGCTTTTGCCGTGGACGAAAGCGTGCTGGCCTTGGTGGATGACGCCGTGGGCTACGCGGCAAAGCATGGCATTCATCTCTGTCTCTGCTTACACCACGCTCCTGGATACCGCGTAGGCAAAGGCGTGCGCGAGCCGTTCATTCTCTGGCGCGATGCGGCGGCGGTGGAGGCTTTCACCTTCCACTGGGAGTTGTTTGCGCGGCGCTACCGTGGCGTCAGCAAGGATCATCTCAGTTTCAACCTCTTCAACGAGGCCCCCTGGCCAAGCGACAATTTCAACGGTGCCGTCTACCGTCAGGCCGTCACCCCGGCGGTGGAGGCGATCCGGCGCATCAGCCCGGACCGGATCATCATCGCGGACGGCGCCGGCGCCGGCAATCTGTGCGTCCCCGAGCTCATTCCGCTCGGCGTGCACCAAAGCGTGCACTGCTACATCCCCGGCAACCTCAGTCACTATAAGGTCGACTGGATGAAGGATCGCACCGACTGGCCCGAACCCCAGTGGCCGGGTGCCCTGGACGATGCCGGCTACCGCTGGGACCGCTCGCGCCTGGATACCTTTTATTCGCCCTGGCGCGATCTGCTCGCGCAAGGTGTCGGCGTCCACATGGGCGAAACGGGCGGCTCACACCGCACGCCCGCCCCGATTCTAATGGGGTGGCTGGCGGACGTGCTCGGCGTCTGCTCCGACCTGAAGGTCGGTTTCGCCCTCTGGGATTTCCTCGGCGAAAGCAAATTCGGCGTTCTCGATTCCGAACGCACCGACGTCGCCTACGAGGACTGGTACGGCCACCAGCTCGACCGCAAAATGCTGGAACTGCTCCAGCACGCCTGAAGCGCGGCAACTCCGCGTGATCATCAAAAGAGCGTCACCTGTGTGACGCTTGCGTTGATTGCACGCCGACCCGCCCCGGCTGATTAACAGGTACCGTTTGCACGGCGGCATCGCCGGCAAACCCTTCCGCCCCACCCAGCGGCTGGCCCCACCCCTCCCCATCCATGAAACTGCTTCGCTCCCTCAGCCGCACCCTGCGCTGCGCCCTCGTCGTCACCTGCCTGCTTCCGGTCATCGTCCCGGCCGAGCCCGCGCCATTTGCCCACTTCGTTACCCGCTCCTCCGACAAGTTGTTCGAGGGATCCGCGGAACTCCGGTTCATTTCAACAAACATGCCGGATGTCCTGCAGGTCATCACGAACACCGGGTTCGAGAGCACCTCGCCCACGCGTCTGCCCGATACCTACGAACTGCGGGATGCGGTACAGACAGTAAAGCAGTTGGGCGGACAGGTCATGCGCACGTTTACGATCACGGCCCAGAACGGTCCGAGCAGCGTCCACATGTTCGACGTGTCAAGCTACCCGGTCACGGCCAACGAGCCCGCCCTGCAGGTGCTCGATCGTCTGCTCCAGATCTGCAACGAGGAGGGCATCCGCGTCTATCTGCCGCTGATCGCCTACTCCAACACCAACCGCGGCGATCCATCGACCTACGGTCCGAATTTCTGGACGGTCGGCAGCGCGGAGAATCTCAAGTTCAAGGACATGGTCAGCCAGCTCCTGAACCGCACCAATGCCTTCACCGGCGTGCAGTACAAGAACGACAAGGCCATCCTTGGCTGGCAGAGCGGCAATGAATTGGTGATCGGCACCGATCCCAGCCGCCGGGCCTGGCTCCACGACCTCGCAGCCTACATCAACGGCATCGATGCCAACCACCTCTTTCTGGACGGACGCAACAAACCCGACGACATATACGGTTTGTACGACGAGTTTTTCGCCGACCCCAACATTGATGTCGTCTGCTACCACACCTACGTGAATCTACCGGCGTTCAACACCCCGGCCACAACGCTGCAGGCCATGCGCCTTTATTCGGCCGGGAAAATGCCGCTCATCGTCAGCGAGATCGCAATGTACACAACCGAAGCCGCGCTCGGAACCTTGCTCGACCAGCAGATTGCCAACGGCACCACCGGCTCCAACTGGTGGGGACACCGCTTCCGCAACCGGGAGGGCGGCTTTTACCGGCACTCGGACAACGGTTCGCTGTTCGAAGACCTCAACTGGCCGGGCTTCCCCGCTTCGGCCGGCTATTTGCCCGAGATCCAGAAGGCACTCAACCTGCAGGACATCCTCGCCTCGCGCGCCTATGCAATCCAAGGGCTCGTCCGCCCGCCCCTGCCGGTGCCGGCCGCACCCAGTCTCCTGCCCATCGCGGACGTCGGCCACATTGCATGGGAAGGCCCCACCGGCGCGCAGGCTTACGACATCGAAAGAGCCACCTCACCTGGCGGTCCATGGACCCTCATCAAGGCCGACTATCCGGACCACCTGGTCGTGGCTGACGCCCTGTTTTGCGACGAGACGGCCGACAACGGCGCCAGCTACTACTACCGCGTCATCGCCAAGAACAGCTCCGGCACCTCCGCTCCTTCCAACGTGGCCGGTCCGGTCAACGTCAGCTCCAACTGGCTCATCGACGACTTCTTCGATCTTTCGCGCACCTCCGCGACCACGAACGTGCAAATCAAGAAGGCCTACAACCACTACAACTACTCGAACGACCTGGCGTTGCTGGTTCGCACCTCCTCGTCTGCACCGGGTGAGGCTGTCTATTGCCTCGACGGATATCTCACGACCGTCACCGCGTACCTCCATCAAAGCACGGTCGCTCCATCCTTTGCCGGCTCGGTCGACGGCATCACCTACACTCCGTTGGTGGCGACATTCCTGCCGTTTGGTTCCCGCAAGATGTACTTCGCGACTGCCCCGCAGAGCGCAGATTACCGATATCTCAAGATCGGCTTGAACTCTCCATCCACCACCGAGGCCGTTGGCCGGGCGGAAATCGAATACACCCAACCCGCCGGAACCGTTCGGGTGCCGCGCTTCGCCCCGCCGGCCGGGACCTATCCCTCGGCCCAAAGCGTGACGCTGACCAGCACGACCCCGGGGGCGTCCATGCGCTACACCATGAACGGCAGTATTCCGACCGCCACCGCCGGCACGCTTTACAGCGGTCCGATCACGGTGGGCGCCAGCACAACCCTTAAGGCCGTGGCATACCGCAGCGGCCTGGCCGACAGTTTTGTGAGCACCGCTCCGTACACGATTGGCACGACGCCGCAAACCATGCTGATGGAGGCGGAAACCCTATCACCCATCGGCGTCGGCGCGGGCGTGTCGGTGGAAACAGACGGACCGGCGAGTGCCGGCAAATGGTCAAAGCTGAACGGCACGGCCGTCGGCCAGTACACGGAGTTCACGACACCGGCCATTCCGGCAGGCACCTATGCCCTCAGCTATCGCTACAAGACCGGCGGACCCCGCGCCCAGTATTCCTTTGCCCTGGATGGCAACCTGCTGGGCGGCACGATTGATCCCTATGCCGCCACCTCTTTCTACCTCACGGCCGAAATGGGTACGGTTTCCTTTCCCACCACTGAAACCCACAAGATCCGTCTCGTAGTTACCGGCAAGAACCCGGCTTCCAGCGGCTACCTGATCGGATCCGATGCCTTCACCTTCACGCCCCTCGCGGCAGTGGCGGCACCGGAATTCAATCTCCCGGCCGGATTCTACAACAAAATCCAGATCGTCACGCTGGCCACCCAAACGCCGGGCGCCACCATCCGTTACACGCTCGATGGCTCAGTACCGAGCGCGACACTGGGATCCGTCTACACCGGTCCCATCGAGATACGCAGCAGCCTGCAGATCCGGGCCATTGCGGTGAAAGCGGGAATGAGCAACAGCCCCGAGACGGTGTCGCAGTATGAAGTGATGGACAATACCGCACCGGTCATCACGCCTCCTCTGAACATCATGGTGGAGGCCTCCGGCCCCACGGGCACCGCAGTCTACTTCTCAGCGGAGGCCATCGACGACTTTGACGGTCCGGTTGCCGTGAGTTTCAGCCGGCCGTCGGGCAGCGTCTTCGAGATCGGCTCAACCACCATCACGCTGACGGCCGAGGATCAGGCCGGCAATGTCGCCACCACGAGTTTCCTGATTATCGTGACCGACTCCACCGCTCCTGCGTTCACCAGACTGACAGCCTCCCCCGATCATATCTGGCCGCCCAACAAGAAAATGATCCCCGTGACCCTGACCGCCGAGGCCACCGACCTCGTCGGCATCCAATCCATCGGAATCGTGTCCGTCGCGTGCAACGAAGCGCTGAGCAGCCCAGGCTGGCAGATCACCGGCCCCCTCAGCCTGGTCTTGCTGGCCGATCGCAACGGCAGCGGCCATGGCCGCATCTACACGATTACGGTCGCGGCCCGCGATGCCGCTGGCAATTCGTCCCAGCGGTCGGTCAACGTAGAGGTTCCCCACGATCAGGGGAAATGAGGCCAGTTCTCAACACCCTCCCCATCGCCAGGCGAACTATCCCGGGCCATTCTCTTCTACTGCGACCGGCTCTGCAGGACCTTGATGTAGTTGGCGCGCTCGTGGGCGGCCGGGTTGGGACACCGGCGCAGGTTCAGCCTGCCGCGCAGTTCGTTGATGTCGGGCAGTTCGTTTTCCTCCATCCAGCGACGGATGCCGGCCAGGAGCGGGATCATCACCCGCGGGCCCTCCTTGAGGAGCAGGGAAACGATCTGCACGGCGTGCGCGCCGGCGAGCAACGCCTTGATGACATCCTCCGCGCGGTGGACCCCGCCACTGCACGCGAGCGAACCTTTGAGCTGGGGCGAGAGCACCGCCAGCCAGCGCAGGCGCAGGAGCAGTTCGGACGAGTCGGACAGTTGCAGATGCGGACGCACCTCCAGCGTCTCCAGGTCGAAATCAGGCTGGTAAAACCGGTTGAACAGCACGACGCCCTTCGCGCCGGCCTTTTCCAGAGCGAGGGCAAACTGGGCCGGAGCGGCATGGTAGGCCGAAAGCTTCGCCGCCACCGGGATTTTCACCGCGCCACTGATGTTGCGCACCGTCTCCAGCATGTCTTCCTCCACCTGCTGGCCGCTCATGAGCGGGTCGGTGATCAGGTGATAGAGGTTCAACTCAATGGCATCCGCACCGGCCTGCTCCAGCTTGTGGGCGTAATCCGTCCAAGCGCCGGGCTGGTGGCCGTTCAATGATGCGATGATCGGGATTTTCAGCGATCCCTTGAGGTGGCTGATCTGCTCGAGATACGTGTTGGGTGTCAGCGGGTACTCCTCATACGACGGGAAGAACTCCCGCGCCCGGACCAGGCTGTCGGCCGGCGTCATGTCGAGCAACGAGTGCAAGGAGCGCTGATGATGGTCGATCTGCTCCTCGAACAGGGAGCGCATGACAATCGCGGCGGCGCCCGCATCTTCCAGACGCCGGGCCCCGTCGACCTGGTCACCGTAGGGCGACGCGCCGACCACAAGGGGATTTTTGAGATTCAGGCCAAGGTAGGTGGTCGCAAGGTTCATAAATCGCAGCTCCGGGATTTGGACCACACTCCGGACCGGCTCATGAAGGAGGAACAGGCCTGAGGCGTGGAGGACATGGGACTCGTGGGACAAAACCGGTCAGACCGGTCTCCCTGAATCATCCCACACGTCACCCGCCGCGGCTATGCAAATCTTGGCTTTAGAGGTGTGACGGTTGCAGCCCGACCCGGTGGCTGCATCAACCCCGCCGACGCGGCTGCTCAACCTCGGGCAGGAAACCCGTCAACAACCCCAGCAGCGGCAGGAAGGCACACACCTGAAAAACGAAACGAATGCTGGTGTGATCGGCCATCACGCCCAGCAGGGCCGAACCAATGCCCGCCACGCCGAAGGCCAGACCGAAGAACAGCCCCGCAACCAGGCCGACATTGCCGGGCAGCAGTTCCTGCGCGTAGACCAAAATCGCCGAAAACGCCGAGGCCAAAATCACCCCGATGAAAAAAGTCAGGACCACCGCCACCGGAAAATTGACATAAGGCAGCACCAAGGTGAACGGGGCCGTGCCGAGAATGGAAAACCAGATGACCCGCTTGCGCCCGATCCGGTCTCCGACCGGACCGCCGATGATGGTCCCGGCGGCCACGGCGAACAGGAACACAAACAGCGCGTACTGCGACGTGGAGACGGAAACCCCGAAACGATCGATCAGGTAGAACGTGTAGTAGTTGGTGAGGCTGATCAGGTAGATGTATTTGGTGAACACCAGCAGCACGAGCACGGCCAGGGCGCCAACCACCTTGCCCCGCGACAGGCTCAGCCGAAGGGACGGGCCGGATTTGCGCCCCCGGGCGAGTTGTTCGTGCAGGTGCCGCTGATACCAACCCCCGATCTTGGACAGCACGACAATTCCCAACAGAGCGATCAGCGAAAACCAGATTAGCGAATGCTGCCCATGAGGCACCACGACCAAGGCCGCCAACAAGGGTCCGAAGGACGACCCCAGATTGCCGCCCACCTGAAAAAAGGACTGGGCAAAACCATGGCGCCCGCCGGAGGCCAGCCGCGCCACGCGGGAGGCCTCCGGATGAAAGATCGCCGACCCCATGCCGACCAGACAGGCGGCGATCAGAATCAGTAGGAAACTCGTGGCTTGCGACAGGAGGATCAGACCGGTCAGAGACAAGCCCATGCCCACCGCCAGCGAGTACGGCTTGGGCCGTCGGTCCGTGTAGAAACCGATCACCGGCTGCAACACCGACCCGGTCATCTGAAAGGTAAAGGTGATCAGCCCCACCTGCGTATAACTCAGCTGGTACGAATCCTTGAGCACCGGGTAGATCGCCGGGATCAGGGACTGCAACGTGTCGTTGAGCAGATGCGAAAGACTGAGCGCGACCAATACCTTCATCACGATCGTTTCCACGACCGCGGTTTCCGTTCCGGGAGATAGCTTGGCGACCTCACTCATCAGTTGGGTACAATCTCAGCGGCCACGCGGGAGTCAAGGGACGCCCCCCGTCGCTTGACTTCGCGACCCGCACAGTACCCCCACTTGCCCCTGACACAGCCCCGGCCTGCCCGCCAACGTTCGAACGGCAAACCGGGCCGACATTTTCGGCGCAAGAACAACTACAGCTGGCTCGCCCCGCCGCAACTCAAAGAGCGAAGGCTGGTGCTCGGGACAGGACTCGAACCTGCACGCCTTACGGCACGGGCTTCTAAGACCCGCATGTCTGCCATTCCATCACCCGAGCGAAAGGGACCAACAATCTCAGGTTTTCGATTTTCGGTTCCCCCGCAAGCGCTACTTCTGGGCGGGCCAGAGGCCATCATCGTCGCTCCCAGGCGCGGGCGGGCAATTCCGCAGACTACAGCGAATATCCGTCTTCCTCGGTAACGGGTGTGGTGGGGACCGAGATCAATCCGATCGAGTGCCTTGCTCACCTCCAACTCCACCCGCGACTTCGTGCGGGCCGGCTGCGCCAAAATTGCAATTTGACGAACGCTAACCGACCGCGCCGACTCTGGAGCTACCCCTCGGCCATGGCCTGAGGGCGCACCTTCAGGTCGCCGATCTCATCGTGTTGAAAAACCCGAACCGCCGCGGGTTGCACCAACTCCCCGAGGGCCTCGTGGTTCTTCATGCGCCGAAGGATCATCGGACTCAGCCGATGACCGGCACCGATCAAGACCGTACCGTCAATCAAGCGGATTTCTTCGGCCACCGTCTGGCCGGGCTTCAGGTCCCGCAAGGCTACCGTGCGGGCGGAGGCCACGCTTGCCCGTTGGTGAATCAAGGGGCGTTCCGTCCACAGAAAGCACTGTTCCAACAGCCTGGGATCGTAGATGCCCTTTCTCGCCTGCATGGTCTCCAGGCATCGTCTCCGCACCACACCCGCGGATTCCAGCGTCATCCGGTCGCTGAGAATGCGCAGGATGCGGGCTCCGATGGGAATCTGTTCACCCGCGCAACGGATGGCCGGGTATTCGCTGCCATCAAATGCCTTGTTCTGGAAGAGAACGATCTCAGCCACGCCCTTGAGACGCGGGATCTCGATCAGGAGATCATGTCCCACCTGCGGCAGGTTGCGCACCAGCTTCTCCTCTTCGACAGTGCGGTCGGCCCCGGAGCCGATCTTAGCCAGCAAGCCCGCCGGCAAGGATGCGTCGCCGATCGACGAGAGGAGCGCCGCCACCTCCAGCTCCCAGACGGGAGTAGCCCCGATGAAATGGGCAAATTGCCGCATCACATCCCGCAACCGCTGTCCGCGACCGAGCGCCTCGGGTGCTACCATGCCGAGAACTTCGCCCATCAGCTTCACGCTGCCGGTCAGCGTGCCTTCCAACAGCTCCTTCTCGACCTGCTGCAGTTCGTACTGCTTCAAGGCCGACTCGATGACCGGAATCAAAACTTCCGGAGGACAGGGCTTGTTGAGGAACCGGTACACCGCGCCACGATTGACCGCGTTGACCGCCGTCTGCTGGTCCGCATTGCCGGTCAACATGACGCGAACGGTCTCCGGCGCCATGATCATGCTCCGCTCAAGGAGCTGGATCCCGTTCATCCCGGGCATGTTCATGTCCACGATCAGCAGCGCATAGGGCCCGGATGCCTTGATCCGGCTGAGGGCTTCCTCGCCCCCCATGGCCGTATCGAACTCGTACCGGTTGCGATAGCTGCGCTGGAAGCCAGCCAGCAGGTTCTCGTCGTCATCAACAAATAGGATTTTCTTCAACATGGTTGGGAGGGGGTTCGGCGGAAACTTCACGCTACTTCCACGAATCGAGCTGTTCCACAACCCCGAGGGTGGCCAGGTAGTCGAGATCAGGGGAACGCGCCGGGGGAGCGGCTTCCGGCCCGTTTGCCGGCTGGCAGAATGCCTCGGCCACATGCACCGCCGTCAAGGGGGTCAGGCCGATCGCCAGGGAGTCGGCCGGTTTGTGATGCAGGGTGATGGCCTCGACGATCGGAACCGGCAGTCCCCAAAGTCCGAGCAAATAGCCGCCCACCTCGGCATGGGTCGCGCCGAGCACCGAGGCTTCGACCGCTTCGAGCGGCTGGCTCTCGCGGTGGGCCTTGGCGACCACCTCGTCGTACTGCAGATTGAGGTTGGCCTTGAACACCAGCTGACCGATGTCGTGCAACATGCCGGCCACAAAAGCGCTTTCCACCGCGGCGGGCGCCAGGCGCGCGTGGTGCGCAATACGTTTGGCCGCGGCGGCGACATCCAGACTGTGCGTCCACAGCTGCCGCAGGAACGCCGCACTGCCCTCAACCCCATCGAACTGATCAAACGCATGGATCGTCAGGACCAGCGTCTTCAGCGTGTCGATTCCCAAGTAGCTGACCGCCCCTTCCATGTCGGTGACTTTTCTGGAAAGCCCAAAGAAGGCCGAGTTGACCAGCTGGAGAACCTTGGCGGTCATGGCGATATCCTTGGCCACGATATCCGCGATGACCGTCAGCTCCACCTCGGGATCCTGCAGTTTCTCCACCAGCTCCGTATAGAGAATGGGAATGCTGGGCAGATGATCGATGCGCCCGATGAACTCCCGCAGCCGGGGGTTGCCCAAGGTCGAGCCCACGGAGAGGGCCCGCTTGACAGCCGACTTGATTTCATCCGCCTCGCAGGGTTTGGACAGGAACTGGTGGGTGATGCCCACGCACCGCATGATCAGCTCCTCCTCGGCATGGCCTGACAGAATGAAGCGGGCGGTCCCCGGATAAAGTTTCATCACTTCATTGAGGAGCTCGGCCCCGTTCATGCCCGGCATGCGCATGTCGGAGACGATCGCATCAAAGGGATGCCTGGCCATCGCCGCGAGCGCGTCCGCGCCGCTGGTCACAAACTCCATCTGCCACTCCTCCCGCATGCCGCGCAAGGAGCGTTGGAGCCCCTGGAGCACCAGGGCCTCATCATCTACAAACAGGATACGGCTGCTCATGGCGTCGCGGGGTTGGCTTGTTTGGAGGCGGCGTGCACCGGCAGTTGGATGATAAAGACCGTGCCCTGGCCCGACCCGGTTTCGAAAGTGAGTTTCCCGCCGTGCTTGTCGACGACTACGGAGCGCGCGATGGTCAGGCCCTGGCCTGTCCCCTTGCCCACGCCTTTGGTCGTGAAGAAAGGATCGAAGATATGCGCCTGCACCGCCTCCGGAATGCCGGCCCCCGTGTCCTGAACCCGAATCTCCACCCAGTCCCCTTCCAACGCTCGGGTGTGGATCGTAATCTTGCCCTTGCCGCCGTCGCCCGCCTTGGAGACGTCCGCAATCGCATGCGCGGCATTGATGATCAGGTTGAGGATGACCTGATTGAACTCGCCTTGCAGGCATTCCACCGGCGGCAGGGCGGGATCCAGGTCAAGCTCAAGCTCTGCGACGTATTTCCACTCATTCCGCGCCACTTCCACCGTGCTCTGGATTGCGTGATTGAGATCCGCCGGCACTTTTTCTCCCGTGCCGGGATGGGAGAATTCCTTCATCGCCCGGACAATCACCGAGACGCGCTCCGCACCCATCAAGGACTGCTCGATGGCCTTCGGGATCTCTCCGGTCAGGTAGTCGACATCGGCCTCCTGCAATGCCTTCTCCACCCGGGCCAGTCCCGCATTTCCACCCGCCCCGGCTTCCTGGGAGTCCGTTTTGAGCTGCCGGACCGCCGCCAGAACCTTGAACAGATCATTGAACGCGTCCTTGAGAAAGCGGGTGTTGTCCCCGATGAACTGCATCGGCGAATTGATCTCATGGGCGATGCCCGCCGCCAGCTGCCCGATCGACTCAAGCTTCTGTGCCTGGCGCAGCTGAACCTCGAGCAGCTGGCGTTCCTTTTCCGCCTGCTTCCGCGCCGTGATATCCTCCTTCAGAGCGATATAATGAGTGACCATGTCGTCATCTCCCTTGATGGGACTGATCGTCGCGAATTCCCAGTAGAGCTCCCCGTTCTTTTTCCGGTTATGGAACTCCCCGCTCCATTGCTGGCCCGACCTCAGCCGCTGCCACATGTCACGATAGACTTCCGCAGCAATCTCCCCTGATTTCAGCACACGCGGGTTCTGCCCGATCACTTCGTCGACAGAATAGCCGGTGAGCGAACAAAACTTCCGGTTCACATACCTGATGTTTCCCTGGGTATCGGTAATGACGACACTCGCCGGGCTTTGCTCCACGGCCAGCGAGAGCACCGCGAGACGCTCCTGGTTTTTGTGTCGGTCCGTGACATCACGCCCATAGCCGACCAACCCGACGATTTTCCCGGCATGGTCGCGCAAGGGCAGCTTGGTCGTCTCGATCCATTTGCTCCGGTCCGCAAAATTCAACAACCGGTCCATCCGATGCAGCACCGGCTCCCCTTGCTGGATGACCTTCATGTCATCAGCGAAAGTCTCCGCCGCCGTGACCTTTTGAAAATAGGCAAAGTCGGTCTTCCCGAGCACGGCCGCTTCGTTCTCCGCCCCGACCAGGGCAATATCGGTTGCATTGGACAGGATCTTCCGGCCCTCGACATCCTTGACGTAGATGGCACTGGGAATCGCATTGATGATCGTTCTCAGCAGGATTCGTTCATCCTTCAGCTGATTGGCTACCTCGCGATGCCGGGTTACATCGTGGCCGACCAGGGTGTAAGGACCTATGATGCCATCGCCGGCCGCCGGTTTGTGCACATACAGATCCAGTCGCAAATCACGCGGCCGGTTGGACCGCGTTGTACACACCCCGAGGCCGTGCCAGCAACCATCGCGCCGCGCTGTTGGAATCCCCTCTTGCGTCAGCTGCTCGACGATGGTCGCACCGAACAGTGAAAGGACCGTGACCGATTTTGCCGGAACCGCGGCATCAACGCCCGCAAACTGCCGGGCAATCTGATTCAAGTAGCGTACGGTGTTGGTTCGTCCATCGACCACCACCACGAGAGAGTCAACCCGCTCGATGAAGCCCGCCAGAATCTCGGGAAGTGATTCTTCGTCCTCGCCGGCTTCTTTCGGCGATCCCGTTCGGTGCGACGCCCCTGAAAAACAACCGGGCGTGCAGGTCGGTGAATTCAACGCGGGACTGGCGGGCGCGACATGAAGATTCTCGCCGATGGTGGGTTCATTCGGCCTTTCGATCTGAAAAGCATCTTCTTTGAATACGGACATGGCGTGCATCGGCATGACCCCGCTGACGCACCCTTAATATCGGTGTTATTGGCCCGCACTGTTGAACATTCCGCGCCGATCTTCACACCCCGGAGCGGTATCAGCGCAGGCCCGTCACGTCATTCAGATCGCTGATTTTACACTGCGCAGCCCGGAAGTGCATGTCCCCGGGGGAAATAAGAACCGGATCATCCTGGGCCCAACAGTTCGATCTGCCGGAACACCGATCCCCGGCGGTAGCAATCGGGGATTTACGCGAGGAAGGCCCGCTGGCTGCCCCAGCACCGCGTGTGAAAGAACCGCTACGGGAACAAGGTGGCTCCATAACTCGGTTCCCTCCGGGCCTGCGTGACTGCCTCGAAGTCCGCGGCAAGCGCCAACAGCTTCGCCTCCGTCCACGCAGCGCCGTAAAACGAGATCCCCACCGGCAGTCCCTGATAGTCGCCGGCGGGCACCGTGATACTCGGGTAACCCGCGACCGCCGCCGGCGAAGAACTGCCGCCGGTGTAGTGGTCACCGTTAACCGGGTCGATCATCCAGGCAGGACCGTTGGTCAGGCTCACCAAGGCATCAAGCCGGTGCCTGGCCAGCAGCGCGTCGATGCCTTCAGTTCGCATGACCTTGATGCAGGTCGCCCGGGCTTCGCGATAGGCTGCGTCGGTCAAGGGACCTTTGGCCGCCGCCTTCTCGACCAGCTCCTGACCGAAAAACTTCAATTCCTGGGAGGCATGCGACCGGTTGAAAGCGAGCAAGTCCTCCAAAGACTTGATCGGCGAATTATCACCGAGCGAGCCGAAATAGGCGTTCAGGCCGGCCTTGAACTCATACAGCAGCACCTCAAGTTCCGCGTCTCCCGCCAGGTTGAATTCCGGGAGCTCCCCCAGATCGACCACCTCCGCTCCCGCCGCCTTCAGACTGGCGATGGCCGCATCGAGCAAGGGATTGAGGCGCGCATCCAGGCCAAAGGGGCCTCGGATCACTCCGAGCCGCGCTCCGCGCAAAGCGTGCGGCCCAAGTTGCCGTGAGAACATGACATTGGTGCGATCCGGCCGCTGCAGCGTCGACTCGTCCTGGCGATCTGCCTGAGCCAAGGCTTCCAGCAGGATCGCCGCATCCTTCACCGTGCGCGCCATCGGTCCGGCGGTGTCTTGGGACACCGAAATGGGGATGATACCGGTCCGGCTCACCAGGCCGACCGTGGGCTTGATTCCCACGATGCCGCAGACCGAGGCCGGCGAGACAATGGAGCCGTCCGTCTCCGTGCCCACGGCCACCACACAAAGATTGGCCGCCACCGCCGCAGCCGATCCGGAGCTCGACCCCGAGGTGTTGCGATCCAGCGCGTAGGGATTGCGTGTCTGCCCGCCGCGGCCGCTCCAGCCGCTGACTGACTTGTCGCCGCGGAAATTCGCCCACTCGCTCAGGTTGGTCTTGCCCAAAATCACCGCGCCGGCCGCACGCAACTGGGTCACGATGGCCGCATCCCGCGGTGGCTTTTGCCCGACCAAGGCGAGCGAGCCCGCCGTCGTTTCCATCCGGTCCGCCGTCGCAATGTTGTCCTTGATCAACACCGGTATGCCGTGGAGCGGTCCGCGCACCCTGCCGGCCAACCGCTCGGCATCAAGCTGCTGCGCGATGGCGCGTGCGTCGGGATTGAGCTCGATCACGGCATTGAGCTTCGGACCGGCTTGATCCACCTCCGCGATGCGCCGCAGGTAGGCGTCCGTCAGCGCGACCGAGGTCAGTCGTCCCGCCACCATCTCCGCCTGCAGACCTTCGATTGTCGCCTCCGCATACGGAAAATCCGCCCAAGCCACCGCCGCCACGAGACAGAAAACCAGCCACAGACGTGCTTTCATGCGACCGGTTTAACCACGGATCAGACGGATGATCACGGATAAAACCACCATCGGCGCTAGGCAGGCCCAGTCTTCGACTGGACCGGCCGGCCCTACTCCGCCACCCCCAACCGCTCGCCCATGCGCGCATAGACTTCCAACCCTGCCGCGCTCTGCTCGACCAAGTCAGCATCCAGCTTGATCCGGCCCGGCTGGAAGAGCGTCACGACGCAGGATCCGCCAAACTTGAACAGACCCTTCTCCTCGCCCTTCACCACCGCCCGCCCCAGCACGAACGACTGGAAGATGCTGCCGACCATCGTGGCGCCGATCTCGCAGACCGCCACTTCTCCAAATTCCGGCGATTGCACGAGTGTGACCATGCGCTTGTTCTCCCACAGATAGGCGAGGTTCTGCCGAAGCGCGATGGGCGAGACGGAGTACAGAAAGCCATTGATCAGACGCGGCTCTCCCGGCATCCCCGCCACCGGAAAATGAAACCGGTGGTAATCCACCGGACACAGCCGCGAGATCAGCATCGCCCCGCCGGCGAACCTGGCCGCGAGCTTCTCGTCCCCGAGAAAGGACTTCAGATCAAAGCGCTGGCCCTTGGCATAGAATCCGGCCGCGGCATCCCCATTCGGCAGGGCGAAATGACGACCATCCGCCGGCAACACCGCGACGCGGTCCCCGTCCGCGATCGGACGCGCCCCGGGTTTGAGGGCCCGGTAGAAGAACTCGTTGAAGGTTTTGAAGGTCAGCGGCTTTTTGGCGAACTCGTCGACGTCGAGATCGTAATCAATGATGAAGGGCAACACGCGGTTCGCACTCGCCCGCCACGACATGCGCCAGCCGTAATAACGCGAAACGAACGTCCGCTTCACCAGAAGATTCAAGGCCGCCTTGCCCAAGGCGGTCTCGTACGTCCAGCGCAGCCAGTCCTCACCGTAAACCTGCTCGGTCTCGATGGTCTTCTTGGTACGATGGTAGTAACGGATGGGCTCGGCGGGCATGTCGGCTGAATCTCATCCAAACCCCGCGGGACGCAAAGAAAGAAATGCACGGCCCGACCGTCAGTCGCGCAGGAGATGATCGGCCACGACGCGCCCGAGAATTTCGTAGGTGAGCGGCTTGTGCAGGGTGGCCCTCAACCCCATCCGGCGGGCCTCCCCCAGATCGCCCTCCGTCCAATAACCGCTCACCAGCACGATGGGCAGTTCCGGACGCAGCGCCCGGACCCGCCCGGCAAATTGCAGTCCGTTCAGCCCGGGCATGGTCAGGTCGCTGATCACCAGGGAAAAACGGTCCGGATTCGCCGAATAGACGGCCAAGGCATCATCCGCCCGCAAATGAGCCTCCACCTTGTAGCCCAGGCGCTGCAGAATCTTCCTCACCGTGTCGACGATTGAGGGATCGTCATCAAGAAAGAGCACGGATTCTCCATTACCCGGCCGAACGGCGTTGGAGCCCACTTCAACCGGCGCGGGAGCCGGATTCTCCGCCAAGGGAAAATATAGCATGAAGCGGGTGCCCTTGCCCAGCGCGCTGGTTACACTCACCGCCCCATCGTGCTGGAGCATGATGCCATGCACCACGGAGAGCCCAAGGCCCGTTCCTTCTCCCATCGGTTTGGTCGTGAAGAACGGTTCAAAGAGCCTGTTCAACACCTCCGGAGACATGCCCGGACCGGTGTCGGTCACGGTGAGCCGCAGGTAACGCCCGGGTTTGAGATCCGTCTGTAGTGGGGTTTTGGCATCCAGGCTGACCACCTCCTCTACAAAGGACAGGTGTCCCGGCGTGCCCCGCATGGCCTGGACCGCATTGTTGCCAATGTTCATGAGCACCTGGTGGACCTGGGCCGCATCGGCGGGAATCAGGGCTCCGGTGGACTCGGGTTGGTGGGCAAACTCCACCGTCCCCCGGGTCACGGCACCGAGAAAACCAATCACCTCGTCCACCAGCGGCGCCAGCCTGAGCGGCTGGCGGCTGACATCTGAGCGTCGGGAGAAACTCAGGATCTGCTTCACCAGCTGCTGGGCCCGGCGGGAAGCCTTCAAGACCTGCTCGAGCGATTCCGCCTCCGGGTGACCGGGCTCGAGATTCATCAGGGTCAGCTGTGTGTTCCCGATGATGGAGGTGAGCAGATTGTTGAAATCATGGGCGATGCCGCCCGCCAGCGTGCCCAGGGCTTCAATCTTTTGGGTCTGCCGCATGTGCTCATCCTGGCGCTGCAGGCGCAACCTCGCCTGCGTCTGCTCGGTGATATCCCTGAGTGAAACAAGCAACCGCCCGCCGAGCGGACTCAGCGAAACCCGCCACCAGACGGCCGGTTCCGTCATCTCGTGTTCAAACTCCGCCACCCGGTTTTCCCGCGCGGCGGTGATGAGCCGCGTCGCGAGCACGGGATCACCTGCCAGCACATGATCCAAGCGCACGCCTGGTTCCGGTCCGCTCCCGGTCTGCAACATCCGCCGGGCGGCCGGGTTTGTCTGCAGGACGATGGGTTTGTCCGCGTTGCCGGTATGGTCCAGGACCAACAGCCCATCCGGAGTCCCCTCGAACAGCCCGCGGTAGCGCTCAGCCCCGATCTGCAGATCCGCGGACTGCCGGGCGATTTGCCGGTGCAAACGCCGCTGCCGCCACACTGCCCAAAGGGCAACCAGCAGGGCCAGCAAAAGCCCGCCAGCCACCGCCAACAACACCTGTTCAACGCTGTACCCCTTCGGCTCTACATGCGAAAACCACTTCTGATAAACTTCATCAAAACGGCCGGTGCGGACCAGCACGGCCAGGCCTTCATTCAACTGCGCCAGCAGACGGCTCTCCCCTTTTCTTACCGCGATGCAATACCTCACATCGTAACCTTCAACGTTGCCGGGAACCGCCTTCAGATGCGACAGATTCAAGTGATGCGCGAGGGACAGACCGGTCAACCGTGACGCCAAGGTGGCATCACCTTCCCCGCGATCCACTTTGACCAGGGCTTCCTCAACGGTATCCACATAGACGATCACGTCCCCCAGCCCCGCCCTCCGCAACAGCCGGTCACCCAGGCTGTCCCGGTGCACCAGCACCCGGTGTCCGCGCAGGTCATCCAAGGACTTGATCCCAGGAAGGTCCTCCCGCACGAAAATTGTCCCGGCCATGATCAGGTAGGGCACCGTGAATTCCACGTCCGCCTCTCTTTCCGGCAGATAGGCAAAGCTCTGGATAAAATCGATGCGCCCTTCCGCAAAAGCGCGACTTATCTCCGGCGTGGTTCCGCGGACTCGCTCAAAGCGCATGCCCATGACCGCCTCGATTTCCTGCACTAGCTCGGTGGCAAAACCGGTGACTCTGCCGTCCGCCCCTACGTAGGAATAGGGGAAATTGTCCTCCAGCACCCCAACCCGGACGGTGGCTGATGGTTGGGCGGACAGGGCCGCGCCCAAAAAACTCCCAAATATCAGTGCAATCGTTTTGACCACACCCACACGTGAAAATCTCTCCGGATGATTCACGGCCGAACCGTCCCACGGACGACCACCGGGAGCAAGCCCTCCCTTGCTCACGGAGCACGCCGGTGGCTCAGGCGAGCACGAGCTCTTCCCCTTTCACCGTGAAGGTCACCGTCGAATCCTCGCCCACCTCGCCCGCGATGATGGCGCGGGCCAGCCGGGTCTCGAGATGGCGCTGCAGGAAACGCTTGAGCGGGCGGGCCCCGAACACGGGATCATAGCCTTTCTCCGCCACCCAGACCTTGGCCTTGGCGTTGAGCTCCACCCGGATACGACGGTCGGCCAGCCGCCGGTTCACGTCGGCCAGCAGCAGGTCCACGATCTGCTCGATTTCCTCCAGCGTGAGGGGCTTGAACAGGATCGTCTCGTCCACCCGGTTCAAAAACTCCGGACGGAACGAGGCCCGCAGGTCGGCCATGACCGCTTCGCGCACGCTTTCAGGGATCTCGTCGTTCTTGACGCCTTCGAGCAGGTGGCGGCTGCCAATATTGGAGGTCATGATAATGACAGTGTTCTTGAAATCGACCGTGCGGCCCTGGCTGTCCGTGATGCGCCCGTCGTCCAGCACCTGCAGCAGCACGTTGAACACGTCCGGATGCGCCTTCTCGATTTCGTCGAAGAGCACGACCGCATACGGCTTCCGCCGCACCGCTTCGGTGAGCTGTCCGCCCTCGTCATACCCGACATAGCCCGGAGGCGCCCCGATCATGCGCGCGACGGAGTGCTTCTCCATGTATTCGGACATATCCAGGCGGATGATGTTCGCCTCGGTGTCGAACAGTTGTTCGGCGAGGGTCTTCGCGAGCTCCGTCTTGCCCACCCCGGTGGGCCCAAGGAAAAGGAAGCTACCGATCGGCCGGCGCGGGTCCTTGATGCCGGCCCGGGCCCGGAGAATCGAGTCGCTCACCAGGCGCACACCTTCGTCCTGCCCGATCACGCGCTTGTGCAATTCGCCTTCCAGGCGCAGCAGCTTCTCCTTGTCGCCCTCCACGAGCTTCGACACCGGAATGTGCGTCCATTTGGAAATGATCTCGGCAATCTCCTCGGCCGACACCTCTTCCTTCACCAGCGTGGTCTTGGCCGTGCCGGCCTTCTCCGCCCGCGCCAGTTCGGCCTCGAGCTGCGGGATGCGGCCGTGCTTGAGCTCGGCGATCTTGTTGAGGTCGTAATTGCGCTCGGCCTTGGCCATTTCCAGACGGGCGGCCTCGAGCTCTTCGCGCACTTTCTGGACGCGTCCGAGGGCCGCCTTCTCCTTCGTCCAGACGGCGCGGAGCGCGGTGGCCTGTTCCTTCGCGTTCGCGAGTTCCTTGCGCAGTTCGGTCAGGCGGCGCTTCGAGGCGTCGTCCTTTTCCTTCTGCAAGGCCGTTTCCTCAATCTCCAGCTGCATGACGCGGCGCTGCAGCTCGTCCAGTTCGGTGGGCAACGAATCGATCTCAGTGCGGATCATGGCGCAGGCCTCGTCCACGAGATCGATCGCCTTGTCCGGCAGAAACCGGTCGGAAATGTAGCGGTGGGACAACACGGCGGCGGACACGAGCGCGTTGTCCTGGATGCGCACGCCGTGGTGCAGTTCATAGCGTTCGCGCAGGCCGCGCAAAATCGAGATGGCGTCCTCGACCGTCGGTTCCTCCACCATCACGGGCTGGAAGCGGCGCTCCAAGGCCGGATCCTTCTCAATGTGCAGTCGGTATTCGTCGAGCGTGGTCGCGCCGATACAGTGCAGCTCGCCGCGGGCCAGCATGGGTTTGAGCAGATTGCCCGCGTCCATGGCGCCCTCGGTCTTGCCGGCGCCGACGATGTTGTGGAGCTCATCGATGAAGAGGATGATGCGACCGTCCGCCTGCTTCACTTCGTTGAGCACGGCCTTGAGCCGCTCCTCGAACTCGCCGCGGTACTTGGCCCCGGCCACCAGGGCGCCCATGTCCAGCGCGAACAGGGTGCGGTCCTTCAGTCCCTCGGGCACGTCGCCGCTCAAGATACGCTGGGCCAGTCCCTCGACGATGGCGGTCTTGCCGACGCCGGGTTCGCCGATCAGCACCGGGTTGTTCTTGGTCTTGCGGGAAAGGATGCGGATGGTCCGCCGGATCTCGGCGTCGCGCCCGATCACCGGGTCCAGCTTGCCCTTGCGAGCCTGGGCCACGAGATCGATACCGTACTTCTCCAGGGAGTTGTAGGTCGTCTCCGGATTGTCGGTCGTCACCCGCTGGTTGCCGCGCATCTGCCGGAGCTGCTTCAACACCTTCGACCGGTCCAGATCGAAGCTTTCGAAATACTTTTTCATGCCCGCCGGCTTGCCACTCGCCATCAGCGCAAGGAACAGGTGCTCCACACTGACGAAATCATCCTTCAGGGAATCTGCTTCCTTCTCGGCCTGGGTGAGCACCTCATTGAGCGCCTGCGTCACATAGATCTTCGAGACATCCACGCTGCCCGTGACTTTCGGCAGCCGCTCCAGCTCCCGGTTGGCCGCCAGTTGCAAGGCACTCACCGTTACACCGAGCTTCTCCACCAGCGAGGGCACGAGGCCACCCTCCTGGGCCAGGAGCGCGACCAAGAGATGCCACGTCTCCACCTCGTTGTGCGAGCGGCGGCGGGCCTCGTTCTGCGCCTCCTGCAAGGCTTGGCGCGACATGACGGTCATTTTCTCGGGATTCATAAGGTAATATACCCTCCTGCATCCACCGCGCCAGTGACGCAGTGCATTTCTCCTCTGGGACCGCTCCTACCAGCAACCCGCGCTGCGCCAGAGCGCCCCAGGGGTGTGCCAAGTGGAGCCAAAACGCCCAGGCTACCTAGACATCCACCAGCCGCGCGGTCGTCCCTTCACCGCCGGCATGCTGCTCCGTCCATGGCGGAGTCCGCGTCTGGCCCAAACGGACTTCTTCCGCCTACTTCCGCTTCGGCCGGTTCTTCTTGTCGAGCAGCACCACGGTCGGCTGATGCGCCCTGGCCTCCGCGGGTTCAAATTCTGCATACGCCGCGATGATGACCTCGTCACCCGGCTGCACCAAGCGGGCGGCGGCGCCGTTGAGCATGATCTCGCCGCGCTTGCGTCCGCCGATCACATAGGTGGCAAAGCGCTCGCCGTTGTTGCAGTTGTAGATCTCCACGCGTTCGTGCACCAGCAGGCCGGCCGCCCGCCGCAGTTCCGGCGCGATGGCGATGGAGCCTTCGTAGTTCAGGTCGGCGGCCGTCACGGTCGCCCGGTGGAGCTTGGCTTTGAGCAGGGTCAGGCGCATGGCAGAAAATCACTTCCCGGGTTCTTGGTTGAGTTGCTCCGCGTGCTTGAGGCCAAAGAGCACGAGTTCGGGGACGATTTCATCGAACAGCTCCTCGGCCTCAAACATCCGGGTGAATCCACCGGTTCCGATCACGTGCGGCCGCTCCCCATTGAAACACTCCACCACCAGGGCGGAGGTCAGGTTGCGGATCGCCCCGACGTGCCCGTGGTACAGGCCCGACTGGATGCTTTCCGCCGTGGACCGTCCGAGGGCGTTTTCCGGCCGCGCGATCTCAACGCGCGGCAGCTTGGCGGTCCGGCTGGCCAGGATCTCCGAAGAAATGCCCACGCCCGGCATGATGGCGCCGCCCAGATAGTCACCAGTCTGCGTGATCACTTCCACCGTCGTCGCCGTCCCGCAATCCACCACCAGGAGGTTCTTGCCGGGCTGACGCTGCGCCGCACCGATGGCACAGGCCACACGGTCGGCGCCCACCTCGGCCGGGTTGCGATAGCGGATCTTCAGCCCGGTCTTCACCCCCGCCTGCAGGATGAAAGGCTCGCAGTTGAAATACTTCACACAGGCCGCCCGCAAGGGATAGGCGACCGGCGGCACCACCGAGCAGATGGCCACCCGCTCCACGCGGGCCGGATCCAGGTCATTCTCGCGCAACACCGACCGAAGAAAGACCCCCAGTTCATCCGAGGAGCCGATGGGTTGCGTGGTCTTGCGAAACTGCAGGGAAAGCGTGTCGCCAGTGAAGACACCGCCGTGAATCTGGGAGTTGCCGACATCAAGGGTGAGGAGCATGGGAGGAAGGGATGATTTACGATTAACGATTAATGGTTGAGGTCGATCGCTCGATCAGGCCGACGAGCTCTGTGGCCAGCGTCGTGCGGTCGACACAGTGCACGGCCACCGTACCGTCGGGCCGCAGGATGTCGGCGGGGAACGTGCCGTCCGCGCGGCGGGCCGAGAGATCGTTGTGGACCACGAAGTCCGCCCCTGAATGGTCGAACAAGCGCCGCACCGCCTCGCCGGCCGGGCCCGCCTCCGCACCGTGCGTCAGCTTGAAAGCCACCAAGGTGAAGGGTGTGCCGCTCAAGCCGCGCAGGCCATCCACTAATCGGGGATTCGGACGCAGGCGCAACAACGGCGCGCCGCCCGAAGCGATCTTACCGGCTGGCGCACCGGAAGCGGCCGGTCCCCCCTCAGCCATGACCACCATATCAATGCTGTAGTCGCTGACCGCCGCCGCATGGATCACGGCATCGAATGACTCCTCGGCGAGCAGGCGGCGCAACGCCGCATCCAGCTGAGCAAAGGTCACAAACGTTTCCTCGCGACACGGTCCGTCTGCCGCCAGCGCATTCTGCGCCCGCAACAGGACCACCTCATGCCCCGCCCTCGCCAGCCGGGTGGCGATCATGGCACCCGTGGCGCCCGTGCTGGTATTGGTCAACACCCGCACGCCGTCGATGGGCTCCGCCGTGCCGCCAGCCGTAACCAGCACGCGCAGTTTGCGCTCGGAGCGAACCAGCGCCGCTTCCACCGCAGTCACGATGGTGGCGGGCTCCGCCATCCGCCCCTCTCCGGTTTCACCGCAGGCCGTCGGTCCGCTCACCGGTCCAATGAACCTCAGGCCCCAGCCGCGGAGTTTTTCCACGGCGGCGACCGTCGCCGGATGGCTCCACATGGCCGGATTCATCGCCGGAGCAGCCAGCCAGGGCTTCGCGCGGTCGTGGGCCAGGAACAGCGCACCCGCCAGATCATCGGCCAGGCCGGCCGCGAAGCGATTCAGCGTATTCGCGGTGGCCGGACACACCAGCACCGCATCCGCCCAACGGGTGAGCGCGATGTGGTCCAGCGCGGCGCCGGACGCGAAGGTGTCACTGAGAACCAGAGACCCGGTCAGGCCTTCCAGCGTGGCCGGTCCGATAAAATGGAGCGCCGAGGGCGTCGCCACGCAGCGCACCTTGTGACCGCGCTGCACGAGGCGGGAGACCACGTCGCAGGCCTTGTAGGCGGCGATGGAGCCGGTGAAAATGACGAGGAGATTAGAGCCGGACATTGTCGATGAGTCTGATGTTTTCGATGCGGATGGCCCCGAGGCGAACTCCGGCGCGCTCCGCCACGTAGTCGACGTCGAATCCACATTCACGAAGCTTGGCCGCGGCGGTATCGGCGGTCGGCGCGGCGCGCAGGATCTGGGGAAACTGCGCGGCCCGGATGCGGGCCGCATGGGACAGCCGTCGGTTGCGCGAGCTGAGGGCGAGCCCGTCGCCTTCCCGCTCCGTTGCACACGGCACGATCTGCACCGGCAGAAAAAGCGCCTGCACCATGCCTTCAACGAGCCGCAGCTGCTGCCAGTCCTTTTCGCCGAAGTAAGCGCGGTCAGCCTGCGCCAGATTGAGGAGTTTGAGCACCACGGTCAGCACACCATCAAAATGCCCGGGCCGGTGCGCCCCTTCCAGTTCGCGACTGAATTTGTCCTCAGTCACCCGGTAAGTGAAACCGTCCGGGTACATCTCCGCCCCCGAAGGAACGATCACGTCGTCGACCAGCCCCTCGGCCAGCCGCAAGTCCGCTGCCAGGGTGCGCGGGTATTTTTCCAGATCGGTCGGATCATTGAACTGGGTGGGGTTGACGAAAATGCTCAGCACCACTCGGTCATTGTCGGCCCGCGCCCGCGCCAGCAGCGCCCGGTGTCCGGCATGCAATGCACCCATGGTGGGCACGAAACCGACCGAACGCCCGGCGTACTCCGGACCCTGGCGACGTTGCCTCCAGTCGGCGAGTTGGTGATGCACGTTCACGCGAGCACCTCCTCGCGGGCAGGAAAGCGTGCCCCGCGCACATCCGCGGCATAGGCGTTGAGCGCCGCCAGTATCTCGCCGTGACCATCCATGTAGCGACGGGCAAAGCGCGGTCGAAAATTCGCATCAAGTCCGAGCAAATCATGCCACACCAACACCTGCCCGGAGGTACCGGCCCCGGCCCCGATACCGATGGTGGCGAGGTCGAGCCGGGCAGTGATCTCCGCGGCCAGCGCCGCCGGCACGCATTCCAGCACCAGCGAAAACGCGCCCAGTTCCTGCAAGCGCAGCGACTCGGCCTGCAGGCGGACCGCATCGCCCTCCGATCGGCCCTGCAGTCGGTAGCCACCGAGTTGGTTGACCGACTGGGGCGTCAGGCCGAGATGCCCCATGACCGGTATGCCGCTGCCCACGAGATGGGCGATCACATCCTCGTGGCCAGTGACGCCCTCCAGCTTGACCGCCGTCGCCCCCGCCCGCAACAGTGCCCCGGCGGCATCCACCGCCGCTTCGCGACCCCGGCGGAACGTCAGGAACGGCAGATCGGCCACGATCAACATGTCCGGCGCGCCGCGTCGCACCGCGGCCGTGTGCAGTTCCATCATCGCCAGCGTGGCGTGAATCGTGGACGGCAGTCCGTGCACGGTCATGGCGACACTGTCGCCCACGAGAATCACATCCGCCTCCGAGGCGGCGACGACGCGGGCCG